>SESA01000177.1_pt1 | contig 44602 bp, 38 predicted proteins | sample 3171451 | NCBI WGS metagenome assembly SESA01 (sample SAMN06051862, study PRJNA518727) | freshwater metagenome | biome: subpolar coniferous forest; feature: holomictic lake; material: water; isolation source: holomictic Lake 227, 8 m depth | place: Canada: near Kenora, Ontario | collected...
TGACAAGGTAACAAGGTGACAAGGTGACAAGGTAACAAAGTAACAAGGTGACAAGGTGACAAGGTGACAAGGTAACAAAGTAACAAAGTAACAAAGTAACAAGGTAACGAGGTGACAAGTACCCATGTTACCCTGTAACCATGTTACCCTGTTACTCTATCAGTCCATCTCAATATAATCCACCTTTCCTACCCCGCATATTGGGCAAACCCAGTTGTCGGGTATATTTTCAAACAAGGTGCCGGGGGCAATACCTGAATCAGGATCCCCTTCGGCCGGGTCATACACATGGCCGCAAACAGTGCATTTGTACTTTTTCATTGTTTATTTTCTATCCAGTTAATGATTTTTTCTGTTGTCGGGAGATCACCCGGAGGTACCATTCCGACCAGCTTCCCGTTCTCATCGATCATGAACTTCTGAAAGTTCCATTTCACCGGAGCATCCATGACTCCATTTTCCTCTTTACTGGTAAGCCAGCTGTAAAGAGGATCTATGTCTTTTCCTTTCACCGAGATCTTGGCCATCATCGGAAAAGTTACACCATACTTAGTCGTGCAGAATTCCCTGATCTCCGGATTTGTTCCCGGTTCCTGGGAAAGAAAATTGTTGGCAGGGAAACCTATAATTACAAAATTCCTGTCGGCGTACTTTTTATAAAGTTCTTCCAGCTGAGCATACTGCGGAGTATGTCCGCATTTTGAAGCGGTGTTTACCACTAACACCTTTTTTCCCTTCAATGTCGAAAGATCAAAAGGCTGTCCTTCAAGAGTGGTGACTTTAAAATCATAAAATGATTTAGGGTTCTGGGCATTGGCTATATTTGTCATAACTAAGATTGCTAATATCAAATGTACTGATTTCATAACTTTAAATTTAGACTATTTGTGCAGCAAAGGTAGGGAAAATATTTTTATTTATATTAATTCTAAATTAATGTTTACTTTTGCTGCATGAAAATCTTACACAGTATACGTAAGCACTACGTCATCACGATAGTCAGCGTCGTCGCTCTGATCGCGATTTTACTTTTTTCAAATATAATCCACATGGAAAAACAAAGTATTAAAGAAGGTGCCAAAGCCCCTGATTTCACCCTCCCTTCCCAGGACGGCTCAATGATAAGCCTTTCACAGTTTATCGGTAAAAAGAAGATCGTTCTTTTCTTTTACCCCAAAGATGAATCTTACGGCTGTACCAAGGAGGCCTGCAGTTTCAGGGATAATTATGAAGTGTTCAGGGATGCCGGGGCGGAAGTCATCGGTATCAGTGCCGATGATGTGGCTTCTCACCAATCCTTCGCTTCAAATCATAAACTCCCCTTTATTCTGCTTTCAGATAAGGACCGGAAAGTGGCGAACCTCTATAATGTTGGAAAAACTCTTGGGGTTATTCCGGGAAGAGCCACTTTCGTTATCGATACCGACGGCACCATCCGCAAAATATTCTCATCGCAGTTCAGTTTTGAAAAGCATATTTCCGAAGCACTGGAGATTCTGAAAAAATAGAGGACATTACCGGGCGCCCGGTGGACGTCTTACCGATAATGTCCTTCTGTCAGCAACCATTAAAAACTCCTATAAAAACTATAGGAAAATTTGTATAATGCAGTTCCTGGATTTTAATTTGGATCCTGGATTTTCATTACAGGATACAAAAATGCAGTCTGCAAGCCCGAAATTGATGAGGTTTTCTTTCACCGGTCGGAATTGTCGCCGAAGTTCAAAGGGAAGTTTCAGAAATGCTCAAAGACACCCAGCCCGAAGAGGGCAAAATCGTATTTCACAGGATCAGCCGGGTCAAATTTTCTGAGTGACGCAGTGAGCTCTTCTGCTGCAGCCCTGTCATTTGTTTTCCGGCTCACCAGGCCAAGTTTCCTGGCTACGTTACCCGTATGAACATCGAGGGGGCATATCAGTTCTGAAGGAGAAAAGGTGTTCCATATTCCAAAGTCAACGCCCTGTTGGTCATCTCTTACCATCCACCTGAGGAACATATGAATTCTTTTACACGATGCTCCTTTTAAAGGATTAGCTACATGCTTTTCATGTCTCTGCGGATGAGGGAGTTCCAGGAATATCCGGCGGAAGGCGCTGATGCGCGACCAGACGCAGCTTTCCTCGCCTGATACAAAGCAACCCTCCAATCCGCCGTAATTCAAATAGATATTCTGAAGTGAACGGAGGAAAAAGACACAGTCTTCCCCGTTAAATGTTCGATGGATGAATTTTCTGAATGGCTTCAGATCGGAGTTCTCGAAGTTTCTGATAAACGAGGCAGGAGCCATATCCATCATCTCGACCAGCTGCCTGGCATTGCTGAGTATGGTTTTACGGAAACCCCAGGAAATCGTGGCCGTCAGAAAACCTGAAATTTCCTTATCTTCTTTAAAGGAAAACAAATGGGGAATCGAGATGGGATCAGATTCAATGAAACTTATGGTGTTGTACTGAAGATACTTGGCATCGAGGAAGCTTTTGAGCTCTTTTTTCGGGATAGGAACCAAGGCTAAGGGAGTGACGAATGACGAATGACGAGTGACGAATGACGAATGACGAGCGATGAGTGACGAGTGACGAATGCTGATGAAGTTTATTAATTCGTAATTCGTAAATCGTAACTCGTAATTAGCTGAGCACCTGAACTGCCTGAAGTAGTCCTTTCCCTATTTCGATCGCTTTTTCGTTTTCGGGGATCAGCTTATGGTGGCGCGCCGGGAGTGATTTTTCGAGCCCTTTATGAATATATTCGGCCTGAACCAGGGGTTTCAGTTTGAGGAATCCTCCAAGGACAACCATGTTGAATATCTTGGAAAGGCCCTGTTTACTGGCTTCGTCGGCAGCTGCTATCGAATAAATGTTGATATCCTTTCGCATGGGAAGCCTGGTGAGTCCATTTGGATCATAGATCAGTAAACCGCCTGGCTTTACAGTTTTCTCGAACTTATCGAGGGACTGCTGGTTGAGGATGATCGCAGTATCAAAAGAGTTGAGGATAGGGGAACTGATGCGTTCATCACTGATAATGACCGTGACATTGGCAGTTCCGCCTCGCATTTCAGGGCCATAAGAAGGCATCCAGCTGACTTCTTTGTTTTGCATCACCCCCGAATACGCGAGGATCTTACCCATGGAGAGGACTCCCTGTCCGCCAAAACCGGCTATAATAATTTCTTCTGTCATAGTAGTTTGAATAATCGAATAATCGAATAATCGAATTTTGAATTTTGAATTTCGCTTTTCGCTATTTCGCTATTTCGCTTTTTTGAATAAGTTTGCCATCGATCTTGATATCTCCAAGCGGATAGAACGGGAACATGTTTTCTTCCATCCACTTATTTGACTGAACCGGGGTCATTTTCCAGCCTGAATTGCAGTTTGAAACCACTTCGACGAAAGCGATGCCTTTGTTTTCTTTCTGTTGTTCAAGTGCTTTGCGGATGGCTTTTTTCGTCCTGCGAACATGGTTGGGAGTATGCACTGCCTGCCTGGTTACATAATACACTCCGGGAAGGTTCGCGATCAGCTCGGTGATTTTCAGGGGGTATCCCATGGTTGCAACATCGCGCCCGTATGGAGAGGTCGACGACCTCATACCTGGAAGTGTAGTAGGCGCCATCTGTCCGCCGGTCATCCCGTAAATACCATTATTGATGAAGATGATGAGGAAATTTTCACCGCGGTTGCAGGCGTGGATGGTTTCAGCAGTGCCGATAGCTGCAAGGTCGCCATCACCCTGGTATGTGAAAACGAATTTTTCGGGCCAGAGGCGTTTGATAGCTGTTGCAAGCGCCGGGGCTCGGCCGTGAGCTGCACCAAGCATGTCGATATTCATGAAATCATATGCAAGCACTGAACAACCTACAGGGGAAACACCAATGGTCTTTTCCTGGATGTCCATTTCTTCAAGGGTTTCCATCAGCATGCGGTGGACAACACCATGTCCGCAGCCCGGGCAATAGCTTAAGGGCCTGTCGACAAGGAAATCGGTACGTTTGTATACTACGTTTTCATCCTTGCGGATCTCAGTTTTTACAAAGGGTTCCTGCATATCAGCCTCCGATAATTTGGGTTTCAAGGGCTTTCACGACTTCATCCGGTGTAGGGATAATGCCGCCAAAGCGTCCGTAATGTTCAATTTTAATGCTGCAACCTACGCTGAGCTTCACATCTTCGATCATCTGCCCTGCATTCATCTCAACAACCAGCATTCCTTTAACTTTTTTGCCAAGGTCGTAGATTGGTTTTATTGGGAAGGGGAAAAGGGTAATGGGCCTGAAAAGTCCCACTTTGATGCCTTTGGCTCGTGCCAGGTCCATCGACTTCTGGCAAATCCTCGCTGAGAGTCCGAAGGCAACAAAAACATATTCAGCATCCTCGCACCCCAGGGTTTCGTAGAGCACTTCGTTCTTTTCGATCTCTTTATATTTCGCCTGGAGTTTCAGGTTTACACGTTCCTGACCGGCCGGGTCGAGGTCAAGTGAAGTGATGATGATATGATTGCGGTCTTTGGGTTTGCCTGTGGCAGCCCAGGGGTTCTGTCTGATAAGCTCCTGTTCGGTCCGCCTTGGGATGGGGTCGAATAGAACGACCTTTTCCATCATCTGCCCGATAGCTCCGTCGGAAAGGATCATAACAGGGTTGCGGTATTTGAAGGCAAGCTCGAATCCAAGTTTTGTATGGTCGCACATTTCCTGAACCGATGCAGGGGCCAGAACGATCAGTTTATAATCGCCATGTCCACCCCCTTTGACAGCCTGGAAATAATCGGCCTGTGAGGGCTGGATGGTGCCAAGTCCCGGACCTCCGCGTACAATATTAACGATGACAGCCGGAAGTTCGGCTCCCGCCATGTATGACAGGCCTTCCTGCATGAGGCTGATACCTGGACTGGAGGAGGAGGTCATGACCATTTTTCCTGTTCCTGCACCTCCATAAAGCATGTTTATAGAAGCTGTTTCACTTTCGGCCTGAAGGACCACCATTCCGGTGCGCTCAAAAGGCTTTTCGGCCATGAGGTACTCCATCACTTCAGACTGAGGAGTTATGGGGTATCCGAAATAACCATCGCAGCCTGCCCTGATGGCAGCTTCCGCAACAGCTTCGTTACCCTTCATCAATCGTAATTCACCCATGAGATATGTCGTTTGAAATTGTTATTCTGAAACTTTGCCGCGGTAAACGGTGATCACGCCGTCGGGACAAACTACTGCGCAGTTCATGCAGCCGGTGCATTCATTGTTGATCTTCATTGCAAAATGGTAGCCTTTGCCGTTAACCTCTTTCGACATGCCAATAGTTACTGAAGGACACGCGGCAATACATACTTCGCATCCCTTGCACCGTTCGATGTTTACCAGGATATCACCTTTGATCTTAGCCATACTGAGAAAAATTAATGGTCGGTATTCTGTCTTTCCAGGTATTAGCCACTTTTAAGAAGCCTTACCTGCTCCCCGACATGGCCGGGGTCTGATACCAATTTATTACCATGGCGAAATTATAGAAATTTATCTGAATAACTAGGGAGTATTGTTAAATTTAGAACAAGTATAATTAGGGGTTGGGGGCTAGGGGTTAGGGGTTAGTTAAAATCCCCCCAATCCCTAACCCCCAATCCCTAATCCCTAATCCCTACCGCTGCGCCGTACTATTATAGTAAAGGCTTCTGAAATATGCTTCGGTGAACATGGGATCGATACTGTGGTAGAATTTTATCATGATCCTGGTTTTTTCGCGGATTGTGTCGTTGAGCTCCACAAGCCGCCAGAATTCACGTCCCCCGGTGAAAATATTCTGGGCGAATACATTGATGTCTTCTTCAAGTGAAGCTGTAGAATACTGGGATAAGAAGCCTTTCTCGATAAGATCCGGGTCGAGCGACATGCTTGAAACCCCGTTCTGAATGGCTTCAGCTCCTCCCTTGCCGTATCTGAATGAAGGAGGGTTCAGCGCGAGCCATCGTGTTTTGTCAAAATACAGGGAGAAATTCCTAATCAATATACTTGAAAATTCATGGTGAAAAACCTGTTCAATATAATCGTCGGTAAACCACTGGTTATCAGTATCATCACTCAGAAAGATCGAATGCTGATAATTTGTGCCACCATATGGGAGACCGTAAAATCTCATTGATTTAACCACGAACACCTTGTCGAGGTAATTGTTGAGGAGTTCAACCGGGTATTTAGAAAGGGCATGAGTGATAAGGTCTTCCAGCCTTCCGAATTCTTCAGGAGATACCGGGCGTACGTCCGGATTAACTTTTTTTCCTGACCATTGTTGAGGGAAAATCCGGGTATCGGTGGGAAAAAGCAATTCCACCCCGCTGCGCTGGTCAATATAATACTCCTGTGCTTCCAGCTCAGGAAACAGGCATAAAATAAGAGGCAGCCAAAGCCAAACCCTGCAAAAAGAGACCATTTGCGCAACTTTCGAGCACAAAGAAAGCTATGGACAAGCCTGAAAAAGAGGGTGAAGCCGGGAAAATACTAACGTGGCATTGTTAATAACTCATTGGAAATTGTTGAAAAGTTGACTGCGGGCTCAGTTGGATTGGCATGAGGCAAGCCAGATAGTTGGGTAACAGGGTAACAAGGTAACAAGGTAACAAGGTAATAAGGTAACTGGGTTACGGGATATCCTGCATCCTGCATCCTGCATCCCGCATCCCGTATCCCGCATCCTGCATCAGGCCCCTAACCCCCAGCCGGATGATTTTCGTGAAACGCTTTGAGTCGTGCTTCCAGGGCTGGGAACTGCGAACGCTGGACCAGTGAGACACAGGCGCGGAGGCCTTCGTGGCGCTCACTTCCGCAAATACTTAAAGAAATAGCGCTGATGCCGTAATAAAGGAGTTCTTCAAGCAACTGCTCGCTGCTGAAGCCAGGGTATGAAATGGTAAAATAAAATCCATCGGCAATGAGATCATCTTCATCTTTATCATAAACGATCTTAAACCCGTTATCGATGAACAGTTTCTTCATGATCTTTGCCTTTTCACCATACTCCATGACGACTTCCCTGAAATTATAGGTGCCGTCATTTGCGGCTTTCAGCAGGGCGGCCATGGCATACTGGGTTGAATGGGCGGTACCTGCACTGAGTGCATACAGGGTTCCATAGATCAGGGCCCTGCCAAAGATGTTCGAAGTATAAGACCAGAGGAGGTTGTCGGAAACCTGGTTGAAAAGATGGTTCGATACAAGCATCAATCCAATCCTTTGCCCGGCATAACTGAAGGCTTTGGAACTGGAAATAAGCAGGATGTAATTCTCGGTATATTTGGCAACAGTGGGCTGGTAAGGCGGCTGACCCGGGTGGCCGTAATCCTTCCTGAAATCCATGCCAAAGTAGGCAAGGTCCTCGATGATAACGACATTATACTTCGTTGCAAGTTCCCCTATTATCCGCAGTTCCTTATCAGTAAAACAGATCCATGAAGGATTGTTCGGGTTTGAATAAAGGACAGAATGAATGTTTCCCACCGAAAAATAGGATTCGAGCTTTTCTCTCAGTTTTTCACCACGGTACTCATACACGTCGAAACTCTGGTATTTCAGTCCGAGAACAATCTGCTGCTGACGGTGCACAGGGAATCCCGGGTCGATAAAGAGTGTGGTGTCACGTTCTTTTGAAAGTTTGGAAAGAGTGAGAAAGGCAGCAAAACCACCCTGCATTGAACCAACGGTGGGAACGCAGTTAGCCGCATCCACGTCAATGTCGAGAAAAAGCTTTGCAAAACGGCTGGCTTCGGTTTTCAGAATAGGTGTACCTTCAATATCCGGATAAATCGCTGCAACCCCTCTTTTCAGGGCTTCTATCTCAGCCTGGACGCCTATCTCGGCGGGAGGAAGCCCGGGAACTCCCATTTCCATGCGCACAAATTTCTCACCGGTTTCTTTTTCAATTCCGTTTATCAGCCTTTTTATCTCGCGGATCGAGGCGGTGCCAACATTACGGATTTTGCTTTCAATTATGTGCCGGCTAACAACTTCAGAGTTTATCGGAGTTTGTTTCATCTTCTTCCCAGTATATAGTATTCAGGTGTTAATCATTGAACCGCAGCAAAAATCCTAAATTATTTTCACACTGCCAATGATATTAATCAGTGAACCTCAACAATTTTAACAACTTATCAACATGAATTAAAACGGGGTTTCGCTTCCAAGATAACACTGTATCCCTTGCTGGGTAAAGCGTTTCTGAACATCAAGCAGTTTTTCCCTGCCAGCCATGTCAAGGTTTGGCATCCGGTAGGGTACGCCCGAAACGAGATATTTCTCCCTCCCGAGATGATGAACAGGGAGAATATTCAGTTCTTTCAACCCGAGACCCAGAATGAATTCTGAGGTGGCTTTGATGTTTTCGTCAGAATCGTTCATTCCCGGGATCAACGGCATCCTGAATACAAGCCTTCCCATGAACCTTCCGGCAAGGCGCTTCGCATTTTCAAGTATAAGTTTGTTTGAAACGGAAGTCAGCCTGGTATGTGAATCATCATCGAGATGCTTGAGGTCAAAAAAGATCCATTCGAGCCACGGAAGCGAAGGTTCAATATCTTTCCAGGGAATGTTTCCGCAGGTTTCAACAGCAGTGTGAATGAATGCCTCATAACATTTTTTCAGGATGGCGGATGTGAATTCGGGCTGGGCAAAAGGTTCTCCACCTGTAAGTGTGATCCCGCCTTTGTCGCCCCAGTATTGCCTGTCACGTTCCAGCCTGGAATACAGGTCGGTGAGGCTCATGTAATACCCGCCTTTAGCAATGGCGCCGGTCAGGCATGCACCAACACAGTCATAAGTGTCGCATTTGTTGCAGATATCACGGCTGAAATTGATTGCCTGATGATCTTTATCACCGGTAAGATGAATTCCTTTATGCGGACAAGCCTGCAGGCAGAACAGGTCGAAGATGCATTTTGATTCCTTGTAAAGCGGCTCGGGAAAGGGCCTTAAGCCTTCAGGGTTGGAGCACCAGAGGCAGCGGAGCGGACAACCTTTAAGAAATATCAGGGTTCGGCAGCCCGGACCATCATGGACCGAGAAACCCTGGATGTCGAAGATATATCCTCCGTTTAATTCTGACTGATCCATTCGAAGTCAGCACATTTTGCAGCGATCATATCGGGATAAGCCAGGGCGACATTCATGCATTTTCCCAGGTACTCCTTATCAGCTGAATATTTACTGCAAAATTTGCATTTGGCGATACGTTCTGCTTTGGCACAGAAATCATCGTCAGGAAGAATGTCTTTTTTCGAGAGTTTACAAATACCCTTGAAAACGTCAACGGGGAGGTAGAATTTGCAGTCGGTGCAAGTCATTATATTTACGATTTACGATTTACGAATTACGATTTCATTTACGATTTACCATTTACGAATTACGATTTATAATTTACGGTTTTCAATATCTTTCGTTTTCTGCAATCGTAAATCGGGCCTCGTAAATCGTAAATTTCTTCTAGAGTTCTTCATATTCTGTTCGCGCAATGACCTCATCCTGTATCTGCTTGCCGAGTTCGACCCAGTACTGGGTAAAGCCGGCAACACGAACGAGGAGGCTGCGGAATTTATCGGGATCTGCCTGGGCCTGCTTCAGCATCCTTGAATCAACGATATTGAACTGCACATGGAATCCACCTTTCCTCATATACGCCCTGATCAGTTCAAGGAATTTCCTGGAACCTTCCCGTCCTTTAACAACCGAAGGATGGATCTTCATGTTAAGCTGGGAGTTTTGCGACTGTGAATGGTTCCAGCAGGTAGCTGAATTAAAAAGTGCATACGGACCATGTTTGTCGGTGCCGGGGTAGGCCGAAACCGAGCCATCTGAAAACGTAGTCCCAGAGAGGCGGCCGTCGGGGGAGGCAAGAGTTACCGCGCCCATCGGCGCGTGGGTGGAAACGCTGATCTGGCAGGCATACATTGGCTGGTCGTAAAGTGAAATATAATTATGGGCCATCTCACAGAACCAGTCTTCCCACTGCTTGAAGATGGCATCGACATACCGGTCGTCATTCCCGAACTTGGGTGCATCCATACTCATGCGGTGGATCTTCTGATAGATCGGGTAATTCTCGTTAGGTTTCTGGTCTATCAAGGAATACGAGCCTGTTTCCTGGGCTGTATGGTACCCGAAGTTATCGAGGAGGGCCTTGCGGTAAGCTTCAAGGCTGAAGTTTTTGTCGTCGTAAACATTCTTTTTCAGGGATGCCAGGGAATTCACCAGGGTGGTATTGCCGCAGGATTCGATGTTGAACGTGGTGTTAAACCTGGCACCCATCTGTCCGAGGTCCCGTCCTTTTTCAAGGCAGTCGGGTTTAAGCATGGAATTCACAAGGGAAGGGCTGATCTTCCGCCAGGCATCGTGCTGGATATTGTTGGTAAGAGCCAGAACATGCACAGCCCTGCTGAAGTAATCCTTAAATCCCTGCCAGAGTTCCTCGAAGGTTTCGAGCTTGTATCCATGGCTGGGAAAGATCCGTTCGCCTGAACGCATGTCCATGCCGTCGAAGATCACAGTCTCGAGCACTTTCGGAAGAGAGATGAAATGCACTCCCACACTGGTTGCAGGTGCTGAGCCCCCGGGGATCCAGTGGATCTCCCCGTCGAGGTTCAATGGCATCCAGCTGCCTGCACTCGATTCAAGGCAGCCGCCGATGGCCCAGGCCCTGGCTTCTTCGAGCTGCATGCCTTCGTGGGCATAATTGTTCAGGATAAATTCCATGGCCACCTGGTTATTCACCCATGCAGGATAACCTGCACCGGCTTTCGTGCATTCAATGCCTTTAAGCAGGAATTCCTCGGGGAGTTTTTCATCGTATAAAACCGAAAGCGTGGGTTGGGGTGTTTCGCAACTGATGCCTGTTTCGAGGATGAGCATCTCCAGTTCATTGGTTGCGGAAGTACCGTCTTTATTCAGGCCTCCGATGGCCAGGTTATTGAAAGTATTGCCCGAAAGAACCCCTCCAACTACGCCCATTGACGCAAAGCAGTCGATCTCGGTGAATTTGATCCGCATGCATTCGAGAAGTTCAATCGTCATTGCCCGGTCAATAAGTTTGCGGTCCACATCCCTTTTCCAGAAAGGATAAAGCACCTGTCCGATCCGGCCGGGCGACAATCCTGAAATAGCATCCTCGTTTAGCACGGCCACATGGAATATCCAGAGCATCTGCAGTGCATCATGGAAACTACGGGGGGGATTCGAGGAAATATGTTCAAGCCTTTCTGCCATATCGAGATACTCGGCTTTTTGTTTCGGGTCCTGTTCAATGGAAGCAAGAAAACTTGCTTCTTCGGCGTGATTCCTGATCCAGGATTTGATACCCTGAAGCATGATTATAACGGCTTTGTAAAAATACAATCGGTCCATTTCGGGATACCCGGCGACTTCACTGATGCCCTCTTCGCACATGCTGATGATGCCGTCAATGCCATATTGCAAAGGATAATAATAGTTCATCACCTCGCGGCCCTGGGGGAGAGTATAACCAGAGTCAAACATGCATATGACCGAGCGCATGATCGCTTCCTTTTCCTTGTATCCCGGGACCATCTGTTCGTATTTATGCCCCACGTCATCCACCGAACGGTCCTTCCATTTTTTCGCTACTTCAAGCAGAATAGGCATTTCCTCAACCCTCAGGCCGAATTTGCCGGCAATGGAGAGGACTTTCCCAACCGATTTCGTAACGTTTCCTCCGCCTTTTCCAACGGTGGTGAAGGTGTCGGCCGTAAGTTTTCCCGATTCCAGGGCTTCCTGGTACAGCTTGTCTTCGGATGCCATGAAAAAGGCCTCTGAAAGCCAGGGCATGGGATATGAACTGCGGAGGTATGCTGCCTTGCCCATCGCAAGAAGCTCACCAGGGTAGATCACGGGAGTCAGATGTTCGAAACCGGCCTTCAGGCTTTCGGCCCGGCGGATGATGGGGATATCCCCGTCAAGTTCATCCCAGCGGCGGGTGTACCAGTATGGGAATTCCATGGAGGTTGAAGACTTGGCCCCGAAATAAAGTTCCCGGGCATTGTTAGCCCTTTCGGTGGGTTTGAGCTTCTTCTCACGGTCTTCAACCTGCTCTGAAGGTTTGTTTCCATAGTAATTGATTGATTCTGCCGAACATTCCATGAAATCAGCCGGATTCTTGCCCGTGTTGCTCATATGCTTATTGTTAGATATGCAAATGTAAGAAAAATGGTGATTGGTAATTGGTTGTTGGTTTTTGGTTTTTGGTTTTAAGTTCTTTCACCTAATCCCTAACCCCCAGTCCCCAATCCCTAATTCAAGGTCGGATCAGCCGGGAAATTCGCCCAGATCGCATAATCCTGTCCCATGTGTTTGAGGTAATTGCTCCAAAGCGATTCGGGATGCCCGTTGATTACCTCTGGTGCCGTGGTATGCGACAACACCCATGAGTTTTCCCCGATCTCCCTCTCCAGCTGATCGGGGCTCCATCCTGAATAACCGACAAAAAAGCGTATATGATCCTCATTGGCAAGGCCTTTGCGGATATACGATTTTATGGTCTGTATATCGCCTCCCCAGTACAATCCGGGCATTATTTCCAGAGCTCCGTTTACGTTTTCAAGTGTATGGATGAAAAACACTGAATCAGTTTTCACCGGTCCCCCGAGATAGACCTGGAAATCATATTCCTGCAGATCCTCAAAGATCTCGGGCAGCCTCATCCCGGTAGGCTTGTTGATGATCACCCCAAAGGTTCCTTCCTTACTGTGCTCGGCAAGTAAAACCACCGACTGCCTGAAATAATAATCCTGCAGTGAGGGTTCTGAGATCAATATAATACCCTGGTTAGGTTTCAGACTTTCTTTGTCCATTTAATTCAGACATCAGTTTTCAAAACAAACGTACATGAAAATAATTAATTTTGCAAAGGATCAATATTTTCACCCGCTTTTCAGAGTTAACCTTCAGCATTCATTTCAGGTATAAAGATAATACCATTTAATGCCAAAATCCAGTAATCAGGGTAAACATAGTAAACTATCAGCTGAATTCCCCATTTTCATCTTTGAGGAATTTACCTTTTCAACTAATGAGAATGGTGTAGATGCCAGCTTTCATTTCACCCTTGGCGATCGCTATCATTTTTATCCGACCCTTTTCATTCCGCTGAAAAACAGGGTCTTGACTGATGAATCCCTGAATTGTATGCTTCCGGCTCTCATTTTCCATATCGGAATGATAGAACTGATCAGCTACTGGAAAGCGGCATGTTCACCCCTTGTGGTCATCAAGCCGGCTGGTTTGGACCAGGACCAGGTTCGCTGGTGGAAAAATCTGTATTTCAACGGCCTGGGCGAATTTTTCTACCTGAATTCGATAGATGCCGACGAAGAATCCTTTATGGAGATCAGGGCCGATGGACCAGCATTTCCTTTGTTTTCGAGGGCGGATGCAGGAGCAGGAGTTATCATACCTGTTGGAGGTGGCAAGGACTCTGCTGTAACACTTGGCCTGCTTGGTGAAAAGTTGGATGTGACTCCATTGGTCCTGAACCCGCGCGGCGCCACATCCGCAGTCATAGAAAAGTTTCGGTATGCAGGATGCGGGATGCAGGATGCGGGATACGGGATGCAGGATGCGGGATACAAGATGCAGGATGCGGGATACGGGATGCAGGATGCGGGATGCAGGATGCAGGATGCGGGATACGAGATGCAGGATGCGGGATGCGGGATGCAGGATGCAGGATGCGGGATGCAGGATGCAGGATGCGGGATGCGGGATGAAAAACGGGAACCTCTGGAAATTATTCGAACTATCGATCCATTGCTGCTTAAGCTGAATGCTGAAGGTTTCCTCAACGGGCACACGCCTTTCTCGGCCCTGCTTGCTTTCATCTGTCTTGCAGCTGCAGCAGTCACAGGAAAGAAATATATTGTGCTTTCGAATGAATCAAGCGCCAATGAAGCTACGATTCCCGGTACGAAAATCAACCACCAGTATTCAAAATCCCTTGAATTCGAGAATGATTTCAGGTGGTATGTGAGTAAATATATTACCCGGGATATAGAATATTTCAGTTTTCTGAGGCCGGTGAACGAACTCAGGATTGCCTGGCTTTTCTCGAGAATGCCATATTACCACGAGGTTTTCCGTTCGTGCAACCTGGGTAGTAAAACCGATTCCTGGTGCGGGAAGTGCGCAAAATGCCTGTTTACTTTTATTATCCTTTCGCCTTTTATGGGGATTCCTAGGCTGACTGAAATTTTCGGGAAAAACCTGCTCGGCGATACTGAACTTTCGGAGATCCTGAAACAGTTTACCGGCGCTGCCGGGGAAAAACCCTTTGATTGCATCGGCACGATTGACGAGGTTAATCTTGCACTCTGCGAAACCATACGGCAGTTGAACGGGAAAAGCCTTCCTGCACTCCTTCAGTTGTATAAGGACTCAGCTGAATACAACATTTATTATGACCAGGATTTCCTGAAACTCATGAGGGTTTACGAACCGAATAATCTTCCACCTGAGTTTGAACACATCTTAAAATATGCTCTGAATGCTTGAACTCCTGAAACGGAAACTGCATGAAAAAAGCACTGCCATACTGGGATTCGGGAGGGAAGGACAGTCTTCCTATTCACTCGTACGGCAGGTGTTCCCGTTTAAGCTTCTGCTGATCGCCGACAGGAACGGGGATGTTGTGAACAACCCGCTGCTGGCAGGCGATAGCAATCTGAAGTTCTTTACCGGTGAAACCTATCTTGATGTGCTTCAGCATTGCGACCTGGTGATGAAGAGCCCGGGTGTAAGGATCAATCACCTCGAACCTCCTTTTCCTGCCGGCCGGGTGATCTCCCAGACCTCGCTTTTTCTTGAGCGTTACAGGAGTCAGATTATCGGGGTAACAGGTACAAAAGGCAAAAGCACAACATCAAGCCTGATCCATCATATTCTTCAGCTTGGGCAGGTTGACACCTGCCTTGTGGGCAACATAGGGTCTCCGGCATTTCACTTTACCGGCAGGATCACCGACAAGACAATCATTGTTTTTGAGCTTTCGTCCCACCAGTTGGAATATGTTGACGCTTCGCCGCATATTGCAGTGCTTTTAAATCTTTTCCAGGAGCATCTCGATGCGTACCCTTCATATGAAGCTTACCAGCAGTCGAAACTGAACATAACGAAGTTTCAGAAGCGGGATGATTTCCTGGTCTTTAATTCTGCAGATGCGCTTTTACCGGATCGTATTCATGAGCTCGGGGGCATGGCCCGTGAAATACCTTTTTCACTTACGGGCCGCGACACTGCAGGTGTGTTCATCAGTGACAACAACATTTTCTTCAGCGATGGCAAAACAGAAACGGCCATCTGGAAAATAGAACAGAAAAGATACCTTAAAGGCGAACACAACCTGAAAAATATTATGGCTGCAGTGGCTGCCTGTTGCCTGTGCGGAGTCCCGGCTGAGGCCATACGTGAAGGCATTTTAACCTTCAAGGGACTCGAGCACCGCCTTGAATATGTAGGCGAATACAAACTGATACATTTTTATAACGACAGCATTGCCACCATCCCTGAGGCCACGATCGAAGCCGTGAGATCCCTGCCTAAGGTCGATACTCTTATCCTTGGAGGCTTTGACAGGGGAATAGAATACGAGGGACTCGCGGCATTTCTGGCAGGGTCGGAGGTGAGGACCCTGGTGCTGCTCGGCGATGCCGGCAGGCGTATCGGGGAATGTATGAAGAAGCTATCACCTCATCCGCAGACATTATTTTATATAAACCGCTTCGATGCCCTTAAAGAGGTCGTCTTTCGCGAAACCAGGCCGGGGTATTCCTGTTTGCTTTCCCCTGCCGCGGCGAGTTACGATGAATTTTCAAACTTCGAGGAAAGAGGCAAACGGTTCAGGGAGTTGGTCAGGTTATGAGGGATTCAGGATGCAAGATGCGGGATGCAGGATGCAGGATGCATGATACGTGCAAAGTGTCACATGTCACGTGTCTCATTCTTCTTTCATTCCTCTTCATTTCGTTCTCAGCACACTCCCAGAGCCCTACCTATGACGCCCAGGTCGCGAGGTATATCAAGACATACAGCTCAATTGCGGTAAAGGAAATGTCCGATTATCATATCCCTGCGAGCATCACCCTCGCCCAGGGGATCATTGAATCGGCGGCCGGACAAAGCACCCTTGCGAAGAATGCGAACAACCATTTCGGAATCAAATGCCATAAGGAGTGGACAGGAAAGACCTACTTTAAAACAGATGACAAGCAAAATGAATGTTTCAGGAAGTACGATTATGCAGAGGAATCGTTCAGGGACCATTCTTCTTTCCTCACTCAGAGAGAGAGGTACAAGTCGTTGTTCAGCCTCCCCCTGACCGACTACCATGGCTGGGCCGAAGGTCTTCAGGCTGCAGGCTATGCCACAAACCGGCAGTATGCGGGTATGCTTATCAAAACGATAGAAGACTACCACCTTGACCAGTATGATAATCCCGGAAGCATCAGCAGGGCGGTTGCCGATACTTCCGATGCTGATTTTAAGGTATACCCATGGATTGGCACTTTCAAGGTTGCGGGATATGCTGCAGACGGACGGAGGGTTTATGAGAACAACGGAATTAAATGCGTGGTCTCCGTAAAATCTGATAATATTTTCAGGCTCTCGTCAATGTTGAAAATCCCTGTGAAGAAGCTTATGACATATAATGATCTGAAAACGACCTCATCACTTGCAGCCGGGCAGCCGGTATATCTCAAGTCAAAGAAACGCAAGGCTTCCATTGATTACCATGTAGCCAGGACAGGGGAGAGCCTGTACGAAATATCGCAGAGGTACGGACTAAAAATGAAGCTGTTGCTAAAACGGAACGGGATGAGTGAAGGAATGAGCCCTTACGCCGGGCAGGTGCTTAAACTCAGATGATTTCAACGCCTCACGGGGATGATGTAATTCCTGAGATAGCTGCCCGATCCCACCACCAGGTTCAGTGAATTTTCATTTTCAAGATGCCCTATGTCGAAGGGAGTGTTGCCGTAAACCCCCGGCTCCATCGGATAATAGCCTTTGGAATCGAACAGGAAGAGTTCCCCGGTCTCAGGTATGGTTACACCTATAAGGGCGATGTTATTCAGCCTGTCGTGCAGAACGAAGGGAGGACGGGTGATCTCCCTGCGAAACACATAGGAATATACAAGCTGACTTGATCGGTTATAATAGTAGATCTTGTTTTTGTCAATAAAGATGTATTCGGGAACCACGCTGCCCATCACATTTTCGTTGAAGAACCAGTGCCCAGGCGAGAACTGTCCGAGATTCATTTCGACAGTTTTTCCTGTTTCCTGGATAAAGATCAGTTTGCCCGAAGGGCCTGTGGTCACAAAGATCCCCTTCTGTGCCATGCTTACAGGGTAGAAGGTTGAATGGTCGGCCGGTTTGAACATGGGGCCCACCCTGATCCTTTGTCTGCCCTGCCTGTCGGTGATCATCAGGTTGTTATCAACATCCCTTACGAAAAAGAAATCTTTATGGTTCGACACTATATATTCGACCTGGTTCTTTATGGTTGATTTCATCAGAGGCCTTTCCCATCCTGAGTTGGAATGTCCCATGAGGTCGAACTGGTATACCCTTTTATCATTGAAAGCAATGAAAATCCTGTAATCGCCCCGGCGGTCGAAATTTACAATAGTGAGCGCATTGGTTGCAGGGATGGGGAAACGCATGGGGTAATCCTTTGCAAGTGCGCCATCAGAGCGGAGGAGGTAAAGGTGGGAATCGGTGTTGAAAAAATAGAACATGGTATCGCTATGGGGCATCAGAACAGGCTTGATCTGTGAAAGAATCCGCCCCATGAAATGCATCCTCCACCTGAGAAGTCCGTCAGGCCCGTACTGATAAAGGTTGTTTAGGGTGTCCCTTACCAGGATGGCAGGCTCGCCTTTGCTCATGGTGTTCACAATCTGCGGATGGCCGCATACCGTAGTATCAAGTTTTGCCTTCCAGTTCAAGGGGCCTTCTTTCCTGAGATTCGGGGTATACCCTACGAAAAGGCTGGTATAGAACAGTTCCTGTTGTGAAGAGTACTGTACCGCCAGCGGCTGGAATTTTTTAAGGCTGTCGAGCCAGGGGTGCAGAATGGCCAGCAGGGGGGCGTCCATCATTCTTGTCAATGCCCCCGTGGCATACGGTGTGTTGAAGTAGATTGAGACGTTCGAGCGGGCCGACATCTTCGCTGCGAAATCATTGTAATCCCTGTTTCTTCCAAGTGAGTAACCTGAAATATACTCATCTATCAGGAACCTGAGCGAAGCGGGGTCTTTCCCGAAAACCAGGGCATGGTTAATGAAGGTCACATATTCCTGTCCGGCAGTTTCGAAGAGGCTGCCAAAAAGATTTTGCAGTACACGGTTAAAATGAAGTCCTGATATCCTGTATCCTTTATACCTGACCGAATCTTTTTTCAGGCTCATCCTGATCCTGAGGCTGTCGAGCAGGGAGGCTGCAAGTAATGAATCCCTCACCTGGAAAGCGGCGTAAACCTTGCTTGTACCATGTCCCGAATCAGTTTCCATTGAAAAGACCATAGCCTGTTTCCCCATCCAGGGAAGAAAAAAATCGGAGAGGTTAAGGCGGTATCTCTGGTTCATCAGGCTTAGTGGCCCCTGGTTTCCCGCCTCAAGTTCATCCTGGTGATTCCTGAGTTCAATCCGCTCAAAATACGAAGTGAGATCACCCCAGCCGAAAAAAGCATACCAGGCAGCTTTCTGGGGAACCACCTGGCACAGTTCATTCGGCTGGGGATCCTGTCCGGTGAAAAGGTTCAGGTAATGAAATGTGGTATCGTCGGCCAGTGTGTATCCGTTCAGGAAGAGCTCGTCTTTCTTGATGATCACATCCAGTCCGCTCCACGAAGCCAGCCTGGCAAGCTGAATCAGAGCCAGGTGATTTTCGGCCCTCGAAATCTTTGAAAGAGCCAGTGCGATCATCCTGTAGTTGAAGTAAATGCTTGCATCGGCTTTTTTACCTGATGGCGCCTCCACCCTGTGAAAGCCCGATGCCTGGAAAGCCGGTTTGTTAAAGGTGAGCCTGTCGATTGATTTTTTTACCAGGTCGGCGAGGAAACTGCCAATGAACACCCCTTTTACCGTTGCGTAATAAAACGGGGCGGATTTTTCGCTGGTCTGCAGCCTGTGGATCTTTGTTGATGCGTATGGTGTAAGATTGATACTGGCCGAATCTCCGAATAATTCCCTGGCAAATTCATCAGCCGTGCTTCCCGGATCGCTTCCCGGAGCCGAGGTCAGGAATACCACCCCGAATGTGGCCCTTCCGCTCAGTGTAAGAGTGATCACAAGGTTATACCTCTGCATCACGGCACTGATCTTGTCGTTTTTCCTGCTGATCGAATCAAATAAATGAAGATCATTCCTTATCGAGCGGATGACCGGGTAGTAACTTAACGATTTCCATATAAGGTTCGAGCGGTTAAGTTCTTCCCATAAGTTACCAGGTTTGTTGATCTTGATGATGAGAGCCGTGTTGTCGGGAACGGCATTGAGCGGAGATTCGTCGGGTTGGTTGCTGAACCGGGCAAGCCTGTATATACCCCATGCCAGCAGCAGGGCTACAATGACCGCCCCGGCTGCAAGAAACCAGAATCTCGGGATTTTCATAAAGCAAGCTTTAGCTGACCATACAACCTGAAACTCAGCCTGTGATGAACACAAGGCCCATGATCATAAATAGCCTCCCTGTGACTGCCTGAAGGATATCCTTTATTACACTCCCACCCAAAATGGGGGTAATCTTTTCCGATCCTGCACATGAATTCATCCCTGTGTGTCTTGGCAAGGATCGAGGCGGCGGCAATCGACATAAAGGTCGCATCTCCTCTGATAATGCACTGATGGCGGATGTTGGCCATCGGTTTGAATCGGTTCCCGTCGACAAGCAGCAGCTCAGGCACCACGCTCAGTTTTCCAACCGCCTGCTGCATTGCAAGAATGGATGCATTCAGTATGTTGATCTTGTCGATGACTTCAGGAGGAACACTTGCAACTGCCCATGCAACAGCTTCAGACTCAATCATCCGCCGTAAACGATCCCGTTTTGAAGAAGAAAGCTTTTTTGAGTCGTTCAACTCGGCATTGGCATAGCCTGATGGAAGGACTACAGCAGCTGCATACACCGGTCCGGCAAGGCAGCCCCGCCCGGCTTCATCCAACCCGGCCTCAAGCAGTCCACTGGTATAAGAGACCTGCAGCATACGTCCTATTCAGGATTGTAAAAGTACGAATTGACAAGGATAAGCAGAAAATAGATCAGGAATATGATCTCGGCCCATCTTTTTTTCTTAATGCCGAGAAATGCCGAAGTGAGCATAAGCGTAAGGGCCGGGAAAAGCATCATAATATGGTAAACGAGCAGGCTGGTCGAATAGATCACGCTGAGCAGGGAAACAAGAACCAGCCATACAACGAGGTAAGTCTTGGCCCTGATCTCGGCGGTTTTTTCCATCGGTCCGCTCAGAAGGTAATAAAACCCCCATATTGCAAGAATAAGGGTAAACAAACCGATAACCCAGTCATCGGTATGAAGGTTAATCGGGTAAAAAAAGAATGATGCAACCATCCTTTTATATAATACTGCCTGTAACGCCAGCTGGCCGGTAAGGAAATAAAATGCCGACAGGAAGATATACGGAGTGATGAAGCCGATAACGGCCGCAGCATATTCTCTCCATTTACTGGATCGGAACAGTATGAAACTAACGGGTAATATGATCAGCATCAGCAGGAAAGGAAAATAAAAGAACGACCCGATTGCAATGAAAAATCCTGAGCTGAAGATGAGGTCGAGGTCATCGGCCTTGCTGTAGGATATCATCAGGTTGTTGATGATTACAATAGAGAAAAGGATGCAGATGTTGAGGGGGTGGGTGGTTAGATACAGTGGTGAGGAACTCATCATGATGATGAATACAAGAGATGCCAGGGATGAATTTTTCAGCACCAGTTCATGTCTGTTGAGGAGGATGTTCAGCCACCAGGTCTCGAGCAGTACCAGCATGAATCCAATCAGGACCGCCAGGTTAGGCAGTTGGCCCAGAAGCGAGTAAAGCAGCGAATACAAAGGCACCGGTCCTTCAGGGGCCGGCATGGGCGGAGGCTGAACAAATGCTTTTCCCCAGAGCATAAGCCCGATCAGCCCTACAACGAGGTACTGGGCAGGGAAACTCGAGCGGAAAAAGCGGATGAACATGGGGGTTGGGGGTTGGGGGTTGGGGATTAGGGATTAGGGATTAGGGATTGGGGATTAGGGATTGGGGATTGGGGATTGGGGATTGGGGTAGATAATTTTCACAAACTCACCATCTCACCATTTCACCATTTCACCATTTCACCATTTTTATAAATCAAACCCGATATCTTTTCTGAAAAATTTTCCTTCAAACTCAATGCTGTCAGCGGCACGATAGCTGCGTTCCAGGGCTTCGTTTTTGGTTGCTCCGTATGAAGTCACGGCAATGACGCGGCCTCCATTGGTAAGGAGTTTCCCATCTTTAATTATTGTACCGGCATGAAATGCCATTGAGCCTTCCGGTAACATATCCATGCTGATAGCCTTGCCTTTCTCATAGGCATCCGGATAGCCTTTTGAGACCAGCATGACCGTGGTGCAGAACCTCGGATCGGTTTGTATGCTGTGCTCTCCAAGCCTGCGTTCTCCCAGGGCTTTCAGCAACCCGACAAAATCATTTTGAATCCTCGGAATCAGTGACTCGGTTTCAGGGTCGCCCATCCTGCAATTATACTCGATCACATAAGGCTCTCCCTTCACGTTCATCAGCCCGAAAAATATAAAACCCTGGTAATCGAGGCCTTCCAGTTTCAAGCCTTCGACGGTTGGCCTGATAACCCGGTCTTCGACCTTCCGCAGAAATTCTTCATCAGCAAAGGATACTGGAGAAACCGATCCCATCCCGCCGGTGTTTGGGCCTGTATCTCCTTCTCCTATCCGCTTATAATCCTTTGCCTCGGGAAGCACGAGATAGGAATCGCCGTCGGTGATCACGAACGATGAGCATTCAATCCCGGTAAGGAATTCCTCAATAACTACCTGTTCTGAAGCCATACCGAATTTAGCATCCATTAACATCGAAACAAGTTCCTTCACCGCTTCTTCTTCGGTGGGGCAAATTACTACTCCCTTCCCTGCAGCCAGTCCGTCGGCCTTGAGCACATAAGGGGACCTGAGGGAACGGATGAATGAAATCCCTTCAGCCAGGCTTGCAGAATTGAACGTCCTGTATGCTGCAGTAGGTATTCCATGCCTCATCATGAACTGCTTTGCAAAGTCCTTGCTCCCTTCAAGCCGGGCAGCAGCTGCAACCGGACCAATGACAGGAACGGGCCTTAGCAAGGGATCGGCAAGGAAGTAGTCGTGTATTCCTTTGACCAGCGGATCTTCAGGGCCAACAACCACCATATCCACATCATTCTCCAGTACAAATTGTTTAATCCCTTCAAAATCGGTTACACCCAGGGGGACATTCTCTCCGCAAAGCATGGTGCCTGCGTTGCCTGGGGCTATATAGAGTTTGCCGAGGAGGGGACTTTGTGATATTTTCCACGAAAGGGCATGTTCCCTGCCTCCCGAGCCAAGTAGAAGAATTCGCATAAATCAGGATTTTAAGGCCTTCTCGATGGATTCAAAAAGGCGGTCGGCAGTCTTCTGCCAGTTATAAATGTCTTTCCTTCTCCGGCCCCTGACGATGAGGTCCTGCCTCAGACTATCATAGTTTGCGACTTTGTAAAGAGCATCAGAAATGCTCTCGGGGCTGAAGGGATCAACCAGGAGGGCTGCATCACCTGCCACTTCAGGCATAGATGTAACGTTCGACGTGATCACCGGCACATCGCAACGGAAAGCCTCGACAATAGGGATTCCGAAACCTTCAAAGTAGGATACATATGTAAGTGCAAGGGCGGAACCAAGAACACTCACCAGTTCATCGATCTCCAGCCGGCCGATGAAGACCACATCATCTGAAAATACCATGTCCTGGAAAGCAAGGTCGATCTCACTGGTCCACCATTTTTTTGCCCCTACGATCAGAAGTTTAACCTCAGAAGGATTCGATTTTTTAAATAGGTCGAAAGCCCTGAAGAGGTTTGCCAGGTTCTTCCTGGGGTGGAGGGAACCTATAAACACAAAATACGGACAACCTTCGGAATATTCCTCCCTGGTTTTCTTTTTTTCTTCTTCGGTGAGCGGATGATATGCCTCGTTGTAACCGTCATATACCACATCGATCTTGCCGGGATCTACCTTGTATTGCTTCACGATGTCTTCTTTGGAATACTCAGATACAGTGGCAATGCGGCTGGCCCTGGCGGCATACTTCGGAAAGTAGTACCGGTAAAATTTTCTGGTCCAGAATGGCAGGTCCTGGGGATAATGTTCGAAGTTAAGGTCATGGAACACGGCCATTGATTTTACATCGGTTTTCAGCGAAAGATACCCGTCGGGGGAAAGGAAAAGATCGGGCTTGAGTTTCTTGAAAAGAGTCGGCAGGGTCAGTTCAAACCACCAGTAATACAGAAACGGATGACGGGCGTGAGGGTACTGAATAACAGGGGTAACGTTATCGGAAAATAAGAATTCTTCGTCATACTCACGGTCGAAAATGAAATAGAAACGATGCTCGGGATGCTGGCTGGTTATGCGTTTGAGAGATTCGTAGGTGAACCATCCGATGCCTTCGAGCCTGTTTCTGATCAGAAGACGGGTATTGACAGCAATATTCATTGAATTGTTTAACTTTGTCACAAATATCATAATATTTTTTAATGATTGTTCGGTTGATTCTCAAGCAGGATCAGGAAAAATAAAACTGAATGCAACGGAAATTCCTGACAAATCTAGGTTTACTGCTATTTCTGAATCTGCTTATCAAGCCTTTCTGGGTGTTTGGCATTGACAGGACGGTGCAAAACCTTGTGGGAGTAGAGGCCTTCGGATTTTATTTTGTTGTTTTCAATTTTTCATTTCTTTTCAACATTTTACTTGATCTTGGGATCACTAACTTCAACAACAGGAACATAGCCCAGAACCATCACCTTCTCAGCAAACATTTTTCGGGCATTCTTTTAATGAAGCTCCTCCTGGCTTTCCTTTACCTTGGAGTAACATTCTTCGTCGCAATATGGAAATACAATCCCGACCAGCTTAAGCTTCTTGGTGTACTGGCCTTTAACCAGTTTCTTATTTCCTTCATCCTGTATCTCAGATCCAATATTTCGGGGCTGCTGATGTTCAAGACCGACAGTTTTCTTTCGGTTCTTGACCGCCTGCTGATGATATTGTTTTGCGGAGCCCTGCTCTGGGGCAATATCACTTCCACACCTTTCAGGATAGAATGGTTCGTGTATTCCCAAACGGCGGCCTACCTGCTGACTGCGCTTACCGCCCTGATGATCGTGGTGAAGAAAGCAAAGTTCAGGAGGCTTAACTGGAACTGGCCGTTCTTCCTGATGATCATGAAGCAAAGTGCACCTTTTGCACTCCTTGTTCTGTTCATGACCTTTTACAACCGCCTGGATCCGGTTATGCTTGAAAGCCTGCTCGACGATGCGAAAGGGAATGAACAGGCCGGGATTTATGCTTCCGGATTCAGGTTATTTGATGCAGTGAATATGATTGCATACCTCTTCTCGGTTCTGCTGATCCCTGTATTTTCAAAAATGATCAAGCATAAGGAAAATATTGAGAGAATGGTCAAGCTTTCATTTACCATCATCATCACACCTGCAATCCTCATCGCAATGGGCTCCTATTTCTACAGCCAGGAGCTGATGGCTCTCCTGTATAATGCGCATATCGAGGATTCGGCCCATGTTTTCCAGGTGCTGATGGGAGGTTTTATTGCAGTTTCAACGACCTATATTTTCGGCACCCTCCTCACTGCAAACGGAAACCTGAAGGAGCTTAACATCATTGCCTGCTGCGGACTGCTGATCAGTTTCTTTTTCAACCTTTTCCTGATCCCGAAATTTCTTGCTGTAGGTTCGGCTTATGCTAGTCTCGTCACCCAGTTTTCGACTGCCGTAGTACAGGTTATTGTGGCAGTGAGGGTGTTCAAAATGAAACCCAATTACCGCTACCTGTTCACCCTGGCATTGTACGTGATCGGAGTTGCGATGTTCAATATGCTTTCAAGGGTTTACCCTGTAAGCCTTCCTTTCATCCCGGCCCACCTGGGCTGGATGGGCGGCTTCTTCCTCATGGTAGTCGCATCCCTGCTGTTATCCGTCATTTTAAAGTTATGGAGCGTGGGTTCGCTGATGAGGATTCTTCGCAGTGAGCAATAATGCCGGCTCCCGGGTCCTTCCCCTTGTTCTTTTGCTAAATTTGCCTACCTTTGAAACAAATTTCATCCACCATATTTATGGACGGTAACGAAAAAACAACGGAAGAATTCAATTCCTCCAACCTGGTGATCTTTCTCTACAAGTGGAGAAAACCACTTTTGATCGTAATGCTCTGTGCCCTCTTCGGTTCCTGGTTTTTTTCCCTGCCCTGGTTCATCACTCCAAAATTCAAGTCCACCGTCATCATGTTCCCTGCCAGTACAAACTCCATTTCCAAGGCACTCCTGAGCGAGCAGTACGCCAAAGGACAGGATCTCGTTGAGATCGGGGAGCAGGAGCAGGCTGAACAACTTCTCCAGATCCTTAATTCCAGCCGTATCCGCGACCGTATCATCACAAAGTTTCACCTGATGGAGCATTACGGGATCGATACATCCTCAAACAATAAATATTCAAAGCTCTTCAGTGAATATGAGGATAACATCAGTTTCAGGCGTACCGAATTCATGGCGGTCCAGATCACAGTTTATGACGAAAATCCGCAGATAGCAGCCGATGTTGCCAACGGGATCTCATGCCTGCTTGATACGGTAAAGAATGAAATGCAGAGGCAGCGTTCTGTAAAGGGCCTTCATATAGTTGAACAGGAATACAATGATCTTCAGAAGGAGCTCAGCAATATTGTTGATTCATTGGTAAAACTGGGAGAACTCGGGGTGAATGATGTGGAATACCAGTCCCAGGTTCTTAACCAGCAGTTGGCGATTACTATGACAACTGGTAATAAATCGGCCCAGGCTGCACTTCAGAAAAAACTTGATGTTTTAGGCAAATACGGTGGAGTTTATATGTCACTGAAGAATGCGCTGGAATTTAAAACTGAACAGATGATGCTTCTCCAGGCGAAATACAAGCAGGCAAAAGTCGATGCCGAAGAAAGTCTGCCGGTAAAATTTGTGGTCAGTGATGCTTATAAAGCTGAGAAAAAGTCGTATCCCATCCGCTGGCTTATCATGCTCGTTTCAACTGTTTCAGCCTTGTTCCTTGCGGTGATCGTGATCATGGTCATGGAAAAGATTAATGGATACAATACCCAGAAAAATTTCCAGTTGGGACAGTCATAAATAAAACGGATAAAAAGAAAAATCAGAGAACATGGATAATATCTTCAACAACGTAAGGCTTCTCGATATCATCATTAAATGGAAGTTTCACCTGCTCGCGGTGATCATTGCTGCGGTGCTGCTTTCGGTTTTGTTTTCGAGCCCTATTTTTATCACACCGCTTTACAAATCCTACGCTATTGTTTACCCGTCGAATATCTCTCCCTATTCCGACGAGAATGAAACAGAGCAGATGATCCAGATGCTTCAGTCGAGGGATATACGCGACAGCGTGGTCCATAAGTTCAATCTTCCCAAACACTGGGGAGTTGACTCGACTTATGAGTATTTTGTGAGCACCATGGTCTGGTACTGGGAGCAGAGGGTTATCATTGCAAAGACTCCCAATGAAGCAGTTGAGATCGAAGTGCTGGATCCCGATCCCCAGGTCGCCTGCGATATGGTGTCGGCTATCATTGAATATTACAATGCCAAAGTCAGGAGCCTTCATAAGGAAAAGTTCGGCGAAGTGGTTCAGAATTACGACTTCATCATGAACCAAAAACAACAGTACATGGATTCCCTTAGTAAACAGGCAACCGAGCTCGGCACCAAATACGGTATTCTTGAGTATGAAGGACAAACCAGGGAAGTCATGAGGGCCTATTTTCAGAACAAGGGGAGCGGAGAGGTGCAGAAATACAAGCGTAATCTTGAAGAACATGGGGGAGAGATCATGAAACTCGGGGAGATGATGCGTTCTGAATCCGAAGCTCTTGCAACACTAAAACTGGATGCCGACCGGGCTTTGCTCGATTTCCACAGGAGATATACCCATGCCAACGTGCTTAGCAAACCTTTCGCGGCCGATAAAAAATCATTCCCCGTGCGCTGGCTAATTGTTGTAATGTCAACAGTCGCTGCCTTATTCTTTGCTCTTATCGTGGCAGGTATCATTGAGAACAGGAAAAACCGTTCATTGAATGCTGCTCAGCAGGGATAAAATAGAAGAAATTAAAAGTTACCTGAGAGGGGAGAACCTCAGGTTTACCCTGTTCTATGTGATCAGCGGGTTGTTTGTCCTGCTTAACGCCTACATGGTATACCGAAATGTTTACTATACTCTTCTTCTGCCTTTGGCGCTTGTGATACTTTATATTTTCTTTTACCGGGTCGATTATGTCATTTTCCTGATCACCTTTTGCACCCCGCTTGCCATTAATCTGACTCAGTTTGAATTCAACATTGGGGTCTCAATGCCTACCGAACCGCTGATGTTCGGGGTATTACTCGTGTTTGTTCTTAAACTATGCTATGAGAATAATTTCGATGTAAGAGTATGGAGGCACCCGATGACAGTAATTATAGGGATACAGTTCCTTTGGATACTGATAACGAGCATTACAAGCCAGCTGCCCCTGGTTTCTTTCAAATTCATGCTTGCCAGGCTCTGGTTTGTGATTCCTTTTTACCTCTTCGCCATACATCTTTTCAGGAAAAGGCAGAATATCCGGCTGTTTATATGGCTTTACGCAATACCGCTGGTCATCGTGATAATCTATACCACCTACCAGCATTCTCTCTGGGCTTTCGAAGAAAATCCCGGGCATTGGGTAATGACTCCATTCTATAACGACCATACAGCCTACGGTGCAATACTTGCCCTGTACATCCCGGTATTCATCGGGATGACATTCACAAGTTCTTATCCCAGGCTGGTCAGGTTCTTCGCCATTATTGTACTGGCTTTTCTTTTCATGGCCTTGTACCTCTCTTATTGCCGGGCAGCATGGATCAGCCTGGTGATTGCATTGATGTTCTACCTTGTGATCCTCTTCAGAATCAAGTTCAAGTACATCATTTTCTCAATTATGGTCGGGGGCCTGATCTTCTATATTTTTCAATTCGAGATACTCGATTCCCTGTCAAAGAACAAACAGGGGACTTCGGGGAATTTTATGGAACACATTCAGTCCATGTCGAACATAAGTACTGATGCAAGTAACCTGGAAAGGCTAAACCGCTGGGCGTCGGCTATCAGGATGTTCAAAGACAGGCCGGTGTTTGGCTTTGGTCCGGGCACATATCAGTTTGAATATGCACCCTACCAGAGCGCAGAAGAAAAAACCCTGATCAGCACCAATGCAGGAGACAGGGGCAACGCTCATAGTGAATACATTGGTCCCCTTTCAGAGCAGGGTTTTCCCGGCACGCTGCTGGTGATGACGGTGTTCATTTATTCAATTGTCGTTGCGATGAGGGTATACAGGCGGTCAAAAGACCGAGAAGTGCGTATGCTTACACTTTCGACCATGCTGGCCCTGATAACTTATTATTTTCATGGTCTGATGAATAACTTCATGGATTCTGACAAGGCCTCGGTGGTCGTTTGGGGATTCATTGCAATACTGGTCGCATTGGACCTGTACTATCTCCCCGAAAAGAAGCTTCAGGAATAGAGTTTACAAGAAATTGACTACCTGAGTTTCCTGAGAACCTCGGGAAGCATCCTGACTGCGGCGATCTCTTTCCATTTTTTACGTGGATCATCCGCAGGCACTCCCCAATAGGTTTTTCCGCCTTCAAGCGATTTGTCAACTCCAGACATGGCGAGTACTATGGCTTTCTTTCCGATGACGAGGTCTTTGTTAACCGAAACCCTGGCCCACAGGATCACATCGTCTTCGATGCGGGTCACCCCGGCAATCGCGCAATGAGCGCCGATCAGGCAATTGCGGCCAACAAAAGTGTCATGGCCGATCTGTACATGGTTGTCGATCTTGGTTCCGAACGAGATCATAGTGTCTCCCGACACTCCTTTATCGACAGATGTGAGGGCTCCTATCTCGACCTTGTCTTCCAGGACCACCTTGCCGCAGGATTCAAGCTTTTTCCAGCCTTCAGGCCTGCGCTGGAAGTAATAAGCGTCGGCACCCAGGACTGCTCCCGAATGGATGATAGCATCATCACCAATTTGTGTGTGATCGTAAATGCTGGCATTGGCATGAATTATACAGTTCTTTCCTATCTTCACATGGTTCCCGATAAACGCTCCGGGCTGGATCACAGTGCCTTCGCCGATTTCGGCTGACGGACTGATCATAGCAACCGCTTTTTCAAAAGGGCGGAAACGGGTCGCCAGGGAAACATAGGCATCAAAAGGCTTTTCGTGAATCAGCAGGGCTTTGCCTTCGGGACAATCCACCTCCTTGTTGATAAGCACTGTGGTTGCAGCTGAAGTCAGGGCTTTGGTGTAATACTTCGGATGGTCAACGAAAGTGAGATCTCCCGTTTCGACCATATGGATCTCGTTGATGCCGCTGACAACGAAAGCAGGGTCGCCAATCATGCGGGCGCCGATCAGTTCTGCTACCTGGGAGAGAGTTAGTGGGGTGGGGAATTTCATAAAGGGCAGGGTTACTTATGATATCGGAGATGAATAGAGAATAATCGAATACTCAAATTTTGAATTACGAATGATTTTGGATTATCAGTCATTCAACATTCTTAATTCGATTATTCTATTATTCAATTATTCTAATTCTTAACTCGTTCGGCATACTCACCGATTCTCGTGTCAACCTTGATGACCTCGTCGTTTTCGATAAAGAGGGGAACACGGACCTTGGCGCCGGTTTCGACTGTCGCATCTTTCAGGGTGTTGGTGGCGGTATTTCCACGAAGGCCGGGCTCGGTGTAAATGATCTTAAGGATCACAAACGGAGGCAATTCGCAGGAAAGCGGGGTCTCGGTATCAGCATGGAAAACGATCTCGACTTCCTGTCCTTCCTTGAGATACTGAGGAGCATTGATCAGTTCTTCACCAATGAATGTCTGCTCATACGTTTCCATATGCATAAAATGATAACCCGAATGGTCTTTGAACAGATACTGGTATTTGCGGCGTTCTACCCTTGCGATATCAATTTTAACTCCTGAATCAAAGGTGTTTGAAATAACCCGGCCGTTCTTAAGGCTTTTGAGTTTTGTGCGGATGAAAGCCGGGCCTTTGCCGGGCTTTACATGTTGAAATTCAACAATGGTATAAAGATCGTTGTTAAAATCGATGACCAGGCCATTCCTGATATCTGCTGTAGTTGCCATACGTTGTAATGAATTGATTGAGCATTAAAAAGGGCTGCAAAGGTAGAACTTTATTTACGATTTACGAAGCCCGATTTACGAATTAAGAGAAGAATGACGAATTACGATTTTATGTATCTAAATCCTCAATCGTAAATCAACCTTCGTAAATCGTCAATGCAATCGTAAATCGTACTTCGTAAATCGTACTTTGTTCAGGGATTATCAGTTCTTGAAATCCTCTATCCTCAGTATCTTCTGTGCAAACAAGCTTTCCTGGTCATGCTGGTTCGAACAGATTATCAGAGTGCGCTTGCCGGTATATTCTTTTACCAGCTGCAGATACCAGTCCATACCGGCCTTGTCGAGGTTCATGACGGGTTCGTCAAGAAGGAGGAGCGGGACATCACTGAAAAGGGCTAGAACGAGTTTTACCCTTTGCTTCATACCCGAGGAGTATTGCCTGATAGTCTTCGACTTCCTGACTTTCAGGTCGAGGATGTCTTTTACTTTTTCAGCATTGATGCCGGGGAGGTACGATTTGAACGAGAAATGGAACTGTATCATTTCTTCCAGGGTAAAGTCCTCTATGATCTCCAGATAAGGGGCAACCATGGCCAGTTCCCTGAATACCAGGTTGTCGGGAATTTCCTTGCCACCTAGTTCATACCTGACTTTTCCAGAGGTCGGATGAATGCTTCCTGCAATGATCTGAAGGAGGGTCGATTTCCCTGAGCCGTTGCGGCCAAGTATCGCACAGGTCTCCCCCGAACCGAGGTCCAGGGAAACATTACGGAATATCCATTCCGTATTGAATTTTTTTCCTATGCCATCCAGCGTTATTTTCATGAAAAAGGATCAGGCGGTCATTCTGATGATCTGCGTCTGCTGAGTCCCTTCATGATACCCCTGGAGGAATTGGCGATAAATGAAAGTATTTCGTCCCGTTCGGGTGTGGCCGGCATTTCAGCTTCAATGATCTGAACTGCCTTGGAAACGTTGTATCCCTTGATAAAAATATACCTGTAAATATCCTGAATCTGGTTGATCATTTCGGAAGAAAAACCGCGTCTTCTCAGGCCTATTGAGTTCACGCCGACATATGAAAGCGGCTCCCTTGCTGCTTTGGTGTAAGGGGGGACATCCTTGCTCACACCTGATCCGCCGCCTATAAATGCGTGGGCGCCTATGTGAACGAACTGGTGCACGGCAACCACCCCGCCAAGGATAGCCCAGTCGTCGATGGTGATATGCCCTGCCAGCGCCGAATAACCACCCATGATGACATTGTTTCCAACAACACAGTCATGGGCGATATGAACATAACTCATAAGCAGGCAGTCGTCGCCGATCACGGTCTCATAACTGGCTTTTGTACCCCGGTTGATTGTGGCATATTCGCGAATAGTTACATTGTTCCCGATCCTGACTATGGTTTCTTCACCGGTAAATTTGAGATCCTGGGGAACAGCCGAAATAACAGCCCCCGGAAAGATCCTGCAGTTCTTTCCAATGCGGGCGCCTTCCATAATGGTCACATTGGGCCCGATCCAGGTCCCTTCTTCAATGATCACATTCTTGTCAATTGTTACAAAAGGCTCGATCACAACGTTAGGGGCGATCTTTGCCTGTGGATTTACGTATGCAAGTGGTTGGTTCATGAGAATTTATTTTCTTGTTACCTGCGCCATCATTTCTGCTTCCATCACGATCTTGTTTCCAACATAGGCCACGCCTTTCATACAGATAAGGCCGCGGCGAATGGGTGCTGAAAGCTTGTTGTAGAAGACCAGGGTGTCGCCTGGCACCACTTTGCTTCTGAATTTAACATTTTCAATTTTCACGAACAGGGTGGTGTAGTTATGAGGATCATCGACAGTACTCAGAGAAAGGATGCCTCCTGTTTGGGCCATGGCCTCGACCTGCAATACCCCGGGCATAACCGGTTCCTGGGGAAAATGGCCAACAAAATAAGGCTCGTTCATGGTCACATTTTTCAAGCCGACAACATAGTCGCTCCCAATCTCAATAATACGGTCAATAAGCAAAAAAGGAGGCCGGTGCGGCAGCATCTTCTGGATCTGGTTGATGTCGTATAAGGTCTGTGTGAGATCGAATTTATGGCCTTCATGATGCTTCTTTTCCTTGCGGATGTGTTTTTTGATCAGCTTGGCAAACTGCACATTTGAATAATGTCCCGGCCGGGTGGCAATAATATGTGCTTTGATGGGCATGCCCACAAGAGTAAGGTCCCCGATAACATCGAGAAGCTTATGCCGGGCAGGCTCATTGGGGAACTGAAGGTCGAGATTGTTTAATATGCCTTCACTGGGGAGTACCTCGACTTTGGGCTTGTGAAAAACTCCGGCAAGGTGATCGAGTTCTTCTTTCGACATGACTCTGTTTACAAACACGATCGCATTACTCAGGTCGCCGCCCTTGATCAGGTTGTTGTTCAGAAGGTATTCCAGCTCATGAAGGAAAACGAATGTCCTGCATCTTGAAATATCATCTTTGAACCTGCGGATATCATTAAGGGTTGCATTCTGGGAATGAAGAACCCTCGATTCATAATCAATCATCACGCTCAGCCTGTAATCCTTAGACGGCAGCGCAATCATCTCAACCTTTTTCTCGGGGTTTGTATAGGTGATGATCTCTTTCAGCTCAAAATATTTCCTGGGTGCGTTCTGCTCTATAGTCCCCACACTTGTCAACGCTTCAACATAAAACCTGGAGCTCCCGTCGAGGATGGGCGTTTCTGACTGGTTCATCTCGATCAGAACATTGTCGATCTCCAGCCCGGTCATTGAGGCCATCACATGTTCGATGGTATCGAACCTCGACCCTTCATGTTCTATGCTGGTCCCACGCGATGTGTCAACAACCAGGTCGCAGTCGGCATCCACAATAACATCCGTGTCAAGGTCAGTACGTTTGAATTTGATTCCATGATTCGGCGGGGCCGGATGGAAGGTGATCGTGACATCCAGGCCTGTATGCAATCCAACTCCGGAAACACTTACCGCTGACTTTATCGTTTTCTGTTTTTCAGTCATGAATTCTGATTCGGTTTTACTCTTTGTTGTCTTTCAGGACCTTCTCAATATGATTGATCCTTCGTACGATCTCGTCGAGGTTCGAGAGATGAATATAATTTCTCCTGGTCTTCTTAACATCAATGGCTGGTGAACCCAGCACCATGGCGCCTTCCTGTGTGATGGAACCCCCGATCCCCGACTGGGCTCCGATCTTTACCCCGTCAGCTATTGTGATATGGCCGATGATGCCCACCTGGCCTGCAATCATGCAGTTTTTGCCGATCTTAGTTGAGCCCGAGATGCCGGTTTGCGCGGCAATCACGGTATTCTCGCCTATCTCAACATTATGTGCCACCTGTATCAGGTTGTCAAGCTTTACTCCTTTACGAATGACGGTGGATCCAAGGGTTGCGCGGTCAATAGTCGTGTTGGAGCCCACTTCTACATGATCTTCGAGAACCACATTCCCGATCTGGGGTATTTTCTGATAGTTATTGTCGTTCTGCGGGGCAAAGCCGAAACCGTCGGAACCAATGATCACTCCCGAATGCAGGGTGCAGTCATTGCCAATGATGCAGTCACGGTAAATCTTCACGCCCGGGTAAATAGTGCAGTTGCTACCGATTTTTACATTATCCCCGATGTAAACCTGCGGATACACGTTCACATTATCTCCAAGAGTTGCATTTTCACCTATGAAACTGAAAGCGCCTATCGAAAGATCCTTGCCTGTCTTTGCTGTTGAAGCAATGAACGCCTGGGAAGAAACCTCTTTTTTAGAAGCCGTCATGCTGTTGAACATCTCGAGCAACTTTGCAAAGCTCTGGTAAGGGTCTTCAACTCTGATGAGGGTGGCAGCCACAGGCTGAGAAGGAGTAAAATCTTTACTCACAACAACTATAGATGCAAGAGTTGTATAAATAAACTGGGTATACTTCGGGTTGGCAAGGAATGTCATGGTTCCCTCACGTCCTTCTTCAATCTTCGAGAGGTTTGATACCTTCGTGCCGGGTTCTCCCTCAACGATTCCGTTGAGGAAGCCGGCTATCTGCTGAGCGCTGAATTCCATTTATTTATGCTTAATGGGCGGCAAATTTACCAATTTTTTTTGAAACACTGCTGTTGATTTTTCCATTCTCTTGAAGATCAGATTTTTATGTCTTTCGGATAACTGAAAAGATGCTTGCTGACCGTGGTCGAAAGTACGGCAATGTCGAGCTGCTCCGATGCTGCTGCTACGTCGGTGAGACTGCCATCGGCCATGCGGATGAGGATCTTGTCGTGGCGGGGGTTATAGGCATGGTTAGTGACAACTTCAGTATTTACGAAAAAGCTGATATCTTCAGGTTTGAGATTATACTTCCTTACAGCAGCCTCAGTGATCCTGGCCACATACTCTTCGGTGAACGGTTCGTTCCTGATCTCCATTCTCCAGAGGTTACGGTGTATAAGGCTTTTGCAAAGAGTGGAAAGCACCATGTCTGGATGATCCATCCAGAGTTTTATAGAGGTGACCACATCAAAATCGTCAAGCTGAGCAAAACGATCGAGGCATAAAGGATCGGAAAGAAAACCTTCCTTACCAATTTCATTGGTAAGGAAAAACCTTAACGCCGGAGTGGAAGGAATGTCTTTTTCGGTTTCGCCAAGGAACTTGGCCCTGCGGAGGATGTTAACCAGCATCTGGTCGGCTGCCAGAACGGCCTTGTGCAGGTATACCTGCCAGTACATCAGCCTTCGGGCGATGATGAACTTTTCGATGGAGTAAATGCCTTTGGCTTCCACCACAAGCTCGTCGTCGCAAACGGTAAGCATATTGATGATGCGGTCGGTGTTGATGGTCCCCTCGGCAACACCGGTGAAAAAGCTGTCGCGGGAAAGGTAGTCGAGCCGGTCCATATCGAGCTGGCTTGAAACCAGCTTATGAAGAAATCTTTTTTCATAAGTCCCCCTGAAGATCTTCCTGGCCATCCCGAGCTTGCCTCCATGCAGATCATCGAGATGGGAGATGAACAAATCTGAGATGTCCTCGTGTGAAAGTCCGGCGACGATTGACTTTTCAAGGGTATGCGAAAACGGACCGTGCCCAATATCATGCAGGAGTATGGCAATGCTGAGCCCTTCGGCTTCATCGTGGGTGATATGGATCCCTTTCGACCTGAGCACTCCCACAGCCTGATTCATCAGGTGCATGGCTCCGAGTGCGTGCTGGAAGCGGGTATGGTGGGCCGAAGGGTATACATAGTTGGTCAGTCCGAGCTGTTTAATCCTGCGAAGGCGCTGGAACCAGGGATGGTCCATGAGGTCATACACCAGTTCTGAAGGGATCTTGATAAACCCGTAAACCGGGTCGTTTATCGTTTTTATCTTGTTTATTGCCCTGAAACTCATGTAAATTTGTTAAAAGAATGCTAAAATGCGGCGGAGCCACAATAAAAGCAAACTTACGACATTTATACTTAATAGAGAATGGTAAATTCCCCCGGCGTTTTGGTTTGGGAGAATGACATCCGCAAACACTAAAATTATAACATGGACAAGGTAAATATATTGTGGGTAGATGATGAAATCGATCTCCTGAAACCTCATATCATTTTTCTGAGGGATAAGGGGTACGAAGTGGAGACGATCAATAACGGGCACGATGCTCTCGAAATACTTAAAACAAAACAATTCAACATTGTATTCCTGGATGAGCAGATGCCCGGTTTGTCGGGTATTGAAACCCTGATGAAACTTAAGGAACTGCAGCCCGGACTTCCTGTGGTGATGATCACCAAGAGTGAGGAAGAGGCCATCATGGAAGATGCCATTGGCTCGAACATCGCCGATTTCCTGATCAAGCCGGTAAAGCCGAACCAGATACTGCTTTGTCTTAAGAAGAACCTCGAGAATAAGAAAATCGTCAGTGAAAAGACTAATTTTCAGTACCAGCAGGAATTCCGCAATATCGGAATGGAGATCAGCAACCGCCTGAACTTTGAGGAATGGGTGGAAGTTTATAAAAAGATCATCTTCTGGGAACTGAAGCTTGAAAAATCGATGGATGAAGGAATGATGCAGATTTTACAGCTGCAGAAAACCGAAGCCAACCAGGTGTTCAGCCGGTTTGTCGAACGCAATTACGTCGACTGGCTTCACGGCAAGGTAAATCCCAGGCCGGTAATGTCGCATAATCTGATCAAGGAGAAGGTGTTCCCTGTGATGGAAGAGAACAAGCCTGTTTTTGTGATCCTTGTCGACAATCTTCGTTATGATCAGTGGAAGATACTTCAGCCGTTTTTCGAAGAAAGTTTCAGGGTTGAAAAGGAGGAGATCTATTACAGCATCCTGCCCACTGTTACGCAATATGCAAGAAATGCATTGTTTGCAGGACTGCTGCCGACCGAGATCGAGCGGAAGTACCCTAAATACTGGGTAAATGAGGATGAGGAAGGGACAAAGAACAATTTTGAAGCCGAACTCCTTGGTGAGCTTTTAAAGCGTTATGGCAAGGATGTCAAGCATTCTTACTACAAAGTATTGAACCAGGCATATGGTCGCAAGCTGGTTGAATTGCTTCCGAACCTGATGGTGAACAAGCTTAATTTTATAGTATATAATTTCGTGGATATGCTTTCGCATGCCCGTACCGAGATGGAGATCATCAGGGAGCTGGCCGATGATGAAAAGGCTTACCGTTCGATCACCCTGAGCTGGTTCCAGCATTCTCCCCTGTATGAGATCATCAGGTGGCTGGGTGAAAAGGATGTGAACCTAATCATCACGACCGATCATGGTTCGATCAGGGTAAACAACCCGGTAAAGGTGCTTGGCGACAGAAATACCAACACTAATCTGAGGTACAAGACCGGCAAGGCCCTGAAGTTTGAAAGGAATGAGGCTTTTGAAGTTAAGAACCCGGCCGACGCTTTCCTGCCGAGGGGGAATGTGAGTTCATCCTTTGTTTTCTGCAGGAACTACGATTTCTTCGCATATCCCAACAATTATAATTATTACGTGAACTATTACCGCGACACCTTCCAGCACGGAGGGATATCGATGGAGGAGATGCTTGTTCCGTGCATATACCTGAAAAGAAAATGAATGTCGAATGTCGAATGACGAATGACGAGTAACGAATAACGAATGTCGAATTCGGATGAAGAATAACTTATGAGAATGCAAACATTCAACATTCGATATTCGATATTCGATATTCAAAATTCATCCTGCCAATGACCCTGACTTTTACCCTGACTTCTCTCCCCGAAGTGTCAAAACGTATTCTAGACGCTTTTCCCGGATCAAGGGTTTTCGCCCTGTACGGCAGGATGGGAGCCGGAAAGACAACGCTGATAAAGGAGTTTTGCCATCAGCTAGGCGTGTCAAACGAGGTGCAGAGTCCTACATTCTCGATCGTAAACGAATACAGGACTGTCAGTGAGGAATCGGTTTACCATTTCGACTTCTACAGGATAAACAAGATCGAGGAAGTATTCGATATAGGGTATGAGGATTATATTTATTCAGGTTCCTACTGTTTCATTGAATGGCCGGAACTGGCCGAGGATCTTCTTCCCGAAGGTACCGTCAGGATGGAGATTTCAGGTGAAAACGAAAGGGTGATCAGATTCTGACCACCCTTTCATTTCAACAACCTGATTGTTCTCAGGAAATCAATGTTATTTCTGGATATTCACGAGTTCCTTGAACAGGGTTTTCTCTGCATTGAGTTTCTCAGCATTCCCATAAACACAGTAAATATTCTTGTCAAGCACATCCTGCATCATCTTTGAGAAAGTCTTGATGTCGGCAGCTTTTGTGCCGATGATTGCCGAACGGTCGGCCTGCATGGCCTGCTCGGTCCTCTTGTTGAAGAAATACTGGAAAGCCTGGTCGCCTTTGGCCGAGGCTGTGAGCGGACGGTCCATTCCCGAGATGGTACCAATAATGTAACGGGTCATGGTTTTATCATCTGCTTCAAAACTCTTCAGGTACTCGGGGATTCCCTTATAATTGTCGAGTGTCTGCTTGAGATTCGGATCCCTGTATGAGTTGAAAGTGACGCCTCCGGTGGGTGAAATTGCGCTCCATCCGCCGTAAGCTCCGCCCATTACGCGGATTCTTGTCTGGAGGTAATCGGTCGAAAGAATCTGTCCGAGAACCCGCATCTTGCCGTCCCACTTATATCCGAGCTTTTTGAAATCAAAGCCTGCAATGACGTACTGAACTTTTGAAGGGGTAAGGAAGCCTTCATTTTTGGCCTGGGGTGCAAGATCCCAGGTGAGAATTGTAACAGGCTGTTTCGGAAACGCCTTAACTAACTTCTCTGCTGCCGGTGTGAATTTTGCAAGCGCTTCCTTGTTGGTTGTCACTCCAATGATCAGATTGTTCTGGTTGAACAAGGTTGCAGCCAAACGCCTGATTGTCCTGATGGTCAGGCTTGCCTTCTGGTCATAGTTCTTTACAATGTCAGCAACAAACCAATAGAAATCAAGACCGCTGGTCATATCGTTGAACACGCCGGTTTTGCTGTAATACGAAGCGAAACGGCCACTGGCTACTCCGTAACCGTCCTGTTTTGTATTGGCTTCGAGCTGCGATAACAGCCTGGTAAGAACTACCTTCAGCCTCTCAGGATCGTCATACTTGGTTTTCAGAAGTATCTCCGATGTGAGATCCGTCATCTTGTCAACCTTACTAACCATGGCCTTGGATGTAACCACAAACTTGGGGATCAGGGCATTGTCATCGAGGTTCTCCTGGTAGGTCCTCAGAGCGGTGTAAAAACCACCGGTATTGATGTTCAGGGCTTTGTTCAGATCTCCGAAATTGTACTTCTCGGTATTCATCATGGTAAGGATGTTCGAGAGGAGGGAGACATAGGGCATCATATCGGGGGGAAGTACCCTCAGATCGAAAAACAGGTTCATATAAACAACTCCGTTTGTAAACTCGTTGTGATACAGCATGGGTACTTCGCTGACTTTACTCTGCTCAACTTTGTAGAATGTGGCTTTCGGGTTGATGTCTTTGATCTCGAGCAGGGGAATAGTTGCCAGGGCTTCAGGAGTGTCTTCCGATTTCTGGTATTCCATCAGGGCTTTGGTATCTTTCACAAGTGCTTCGGCCTTGTCGGGACTTAACCCGGCTTTGAAGGCGGTGAGTTCAGCTGCCGCTTTTGCGTTCTTCTCATCATCGGCGCCGACCTTGGGAGCCATTGTGAAGAGCAGAGTATGAGGGTTGTTAAGGAAATTATTTTTAATGATATCCTCAAGATATTTTGTAGTAAGCGACTTCTTTACCTCTGCAAGCGGCTTTTCATATTCAAGTCCGATAAATGGATCATCGGCGAAGAAACTGGTGGGCAATGAGCGGAATACGCAGTACATGCCTTTCTGGGCATCATTGCCTTCACGAAGCTGGAACTCCATCCTGTTGATCACACCTTCAATCACCGACTTGTCAAGGCCTTTGTCGACTGCATCCTGCATGCATTTGGTGACGATCTGGTTGAATTTATCCTTATCAACCGCATTTGCATTCTGAACATTGATCTGGAAAACGTTCTGCTTGTAATTGTTCGAAGTAGCGCTTACATCCTGTCCGACCCCGGCCTGCTGCAAAGCAAGCCTGATTGGAGCTGATTCCTGGTTCACAAGTACTTCAGCAAGAATGTCGAGAGCCATCACCATCGACTGGTCAATGTTATGACCTATCACATAGTTAAGCGAAAGGTATGCCTGGTTGTTCATGTCATCGCCGGGCATTATGGCATAATACGCAGTGATGTCCTTCATCTTGTCAAAGGGCTTCTGGTCAGCAATGCTGGCTTTGTTGTTGTCTTTGGTGTATTTTGAAAGGTACTCCTTGTCGATAAAAGATAACTCCTGCGCCAGCGGAGCATTGCCATAAAGGAAAATATAGGAATTTTCAGGATGGTAGAATTTCTTGTGGAAATTAAGGAAAGCTTCGTTGGTAAGCTGGGGGATGGCATATGGGTACCCGCCCGACTCATTGCCGTAAGCATTGTCGGGAAACAGAACCTTGAACACCTGGTAGCTCATTTCTTCCTTAGGATCTGAAAAAGCGCCTTTCATTTCGTTGTATACCACGCCTTTGTAAGACACAGCGCTATCCCTGTTAAGCAGCTCATAATGCCAGCCTTCCTGCTTCATGATCCTCGGATCGGTATAGATCAAAGGATTGAAAACAGCATCGAGATATACATGCATGAGATTGAAATAGTCCTTGTCATTCATGCTGGCCACCGGGTATGCGGTGAAATCCTTCGAAGTGAAGGCATTCATGAATGTGTTCAGCGAACCTTTCTGAAGAACGTCGAACGGACTTTTTACGGGATAATTCTTGCTGCCGTTAAGGACCGAATGTTCGAGGATGTGAGGTGCTCCGCAATCATTGTCGGGGAATGTTTTGAAAGCGATAGTAAAGGTTTTGTTGGCATCGTCGCAGGCAAATTTCACGACTTTTGCTCCGCTTTTGATGTGTTCCAGTAGAAACACATTGGCATTCAATTCTTTGACAAACCTTTTTTCAATCAGTTTGTAGCCCGGATAAGTTGGTTCTTGTGTCGCACTCATAAGTAATGTCATTAATAAACCCAGTGAGAAAAGGTTCACAGCTGTGAGCAGAATCCTTTTCATAGTTAATTTTTTAAGCTGCATAAAATATGAATTTGGAATTTTCTGCAAGATTACGGGTTTTTTCCCTGATATAAAAGGATTTTCATTACTGATTGTATGCGGATTACTGATCCCGGCTATCAACACATCCTGCTTCTGAAATTTGAGACCGGATGACAAAATCCTTTTTTCTTTCGTAACTTCGTATAAAAATTCGTTCATGGAAGAATCCCGCCCTGATTTCGGCAAGTTCAAAGCCGGGGAAAGGTTGATGCCCCAGGAAGAAATGCTCGAAGTTGCCAGCCGCAAAACGGAGCTCACTATCGGTATCCCCAAGGAAGTGTCAAGCATGGAGAACAGGGTTTCCCTGGTCCCCGACGGAGTTGGGCTCCTGGTTCGCAACGGCCATCGTATCCTGGTCGAAGCCGGTGCCGGCATTACAGCACATTTCTCCGACCACGAATACAGCGAAGCCGGTGCCAGCGTCGTTTATTCACCTGACGAAGTCTATAAAGCCGATATCATCCTGAAAGTCGGCCCGCTCACACCCGGGGAGATCGAACTTCTGCATCCGAAACAAACTCTTATCTCGACCCTGCAGATCGCCATGCAGAGCGGGGATTATTTCAGGGGACTCAGCCAGAAAAAAGTCACCGCCCTCGCCTTCGAATTCATCCGCGATAAGTCGAACCAGATGGCAGTGATCAGGACCATGAGCGAGATAGCAGGAAATACAGCGATTTTTGTGGCAGCAGAATACCTTGCAGATCCTGAATTCGGCAGGGGAAAGATGTTCGGAGGATTTACAGGAACTGCCCCTTCTGAAGTAGTGATCATCGGGGCCGGTACCGTCGCCGAGTTTGCTTCACGTTCGGCTATCGCGCTTGGAGCCTTCGTCAAGGTGTTCGACAATTCGGTTTACCGCCTGCGCAGGATTCAGGATAACCTGGGCCGCCGTATTTTTACTTCCCTCATTCATCCGAAAGCAATTCTTGAAGCTATGAAGACTGCGGATGTCGTGATAGGAGCCGTACATTCTCCCGAGGGCAAGACTCCCTGCCTGATCTCCGAAGAGGTCATCAAACAGATGAAAGACGGTTCAGTGATCATCGATGTAAGCATAGACCAGGGAGGCTGTTTTGAAACTTCACGACCGACTACTCTGAAAAATCCTGTATTTAAAATACATGGGGTGATCCATTATTGTGTTCCCAATATTCCATCAAAGGTCCCTCATTCAGCATCCCAGGCATTGAACAACATCATGGTGCCCATCATTCTCGATATGGGCCATGCCGGGGGTGTCGAGAACCTTCTCAAACGCGATTATGGTGTAAGGCAGGGTGTTTACCTCTACAACGGACTTATCACCAGCCTCCCTATCAGCAGGAATTTCAACCTTCCTTTCCAGGACCTTGACCTGTTAATGGCAGCTTTTCATTAAAAACCCATACCTATGATTCTCCCGGGAAGGGTGGTAGATGTTACCAAGACCCGCATTGTATGCGGTGCAGGAGCATTAAAGACGCTGCAGAAGATTCTCTCGGCCAGGGAGTTTGCCGGCTGCAGGGTGTTCATTCTGGTCGACTCAGAAACAGGAAAGCACTGCCTTCCGCTTCTGGCAGAATCCTTCACTCAGCTGAATTCTGCTTCTGTGTTTGAAGTTCCCTCCGGTGAAGCTTCCAAATCACTTTTTACGGCAGAAAAAATATGGTCTGAGCTTATTGCCGGGGGTGCTGACCGCCAAACTGTTCTCCTCAATCTCGGGGGCGGAGTAGTTTCAGATCTGGGAGGATTTGTTGCTGCAGGGCTTAAACGGGGGATCCGCTACATAAACATACCAACAAGCCTTATGGGGATGGCCGATGCAGCCATAGGAGGAAAAACAGCAGTGAACCTGGGCCAACTCAAGAACCAGGTCGGATTCTTTTATTCACCTTCTGCCGTTCTGATCGATCCGGTATTCCTAAAAACCCTTCCCCAGGCCCATATCCGTTCAGGTTTTGCAGAGATCATCAAATCGGCACTGATTGGAAATCCGGTACTCTGGCATAAAATGCTCAGGCATGGATCGGCAGAGATACTTTCAAGAGACACCTCCGACACGTTCTGGATGGAGATGCTCTCTCAAACTGTCAGCATAAAGAACCGCATAGCATCCCGGGATTTCAGGGAAGTGAAGCTAAGAAAGGTGTTGAACTTTGGCCATTCGATCGGTCATGCACTTGAATCTTATTTTCTTAAAGATCAGGGAATAAGCCTGCTTCACGGGGAAGCTGTTGCCATCGGAATGATGGCCGAAACCTGGTTGTCGCATGAGAAGTCAGCCCTGGGTGAGGCTGATGCCATTGAGATCATCTCATTTATCAAAGGGGCATACAACCCACTGACCAGTGTTTTGTCGAACCTGTTGGACCCTGCAACGGTTGGAAGGATATGCAGCCTTCTTGCCCATGATAAAAAGAACAGGGACGGAAATATTCGAATGACTCTGATCGAATCGGCCGGCAAACCCAGGCTTAATATAAAGGTGTCTTTGGCTGAAGCAGCTTCCGCTTTGCAAAAGGTATTTTAATGCTTCTTGTCTCTCGAAGAATATAGGAATGAAAAGCATCAGGATCACAAAGCCCGATAAACCGATTAAAGGGACGGTCATGCTTCCTTCATCAAAAAGCATAAGTAACCGGTTGCTAATCATGCAGGCGATTGCCGGCACTGACTTCGGCATCAGAAACCTCTCCCAGGCCGACGATACAGTATTGCTGCAAAGACTTCTGGGAAGGATATCTTCAACGAGCAAGCAACAGGATGCAGTGGTCGTAGACTGTTCCAATGCCGGCACCAACCTGAGGTTCCTCACGGCCTTTCTTTCGGCAAGGCCGGGCCGATGGGTTATCACAGGTACCGAAAGAATGAAAAACAGGCCGGTTGGAGAACTTGTTGAAAGCCTCCGGCAGATTGGCGCTTCAATTGAATACCTTGGAAACGTTGGATTCCCTCCTCTTCTTATTAAAGGACATGCCCTGAAGTCGGCAGAACTGCAACTGAATGCAGGGGTCAGCAGCCAGTTTATATCGGCCCTTCTTATGATTGCACCTTCCTTGCCTGCCACACTTTCAATCAACCTGAAAGGTGAGATTGTTTCGGAACCTTATATCGATATGACCCTCAGACTGATGAAGGAATGTGGAATCAGCTTCAGGAAATGGAAGCATAAAATTACTGTTGAACCTGGAAATTATTCCTGTGATCAGTTCAATGTCGAGTCAGACTGGTCAGCGGCATCCTTCTGGTACATGGCTGCATCCCTTTCAGATAAAGCCGAACTCGAAATTCCCGGACTATATGAAGAGAGTTTGCAGGGAGATTCGGTACTGGCCAGCGCTTATACGGT
>SESA01000178.1_pt1 | contig 44253 bp, 41 predicted proteins | sample 3171451 | NCBI WGS metagenome assembly SESA01 (sample SAMN06051862, study PRJNA518727) | freshwater metagenome | biome: subpolar coniferous forest; feature: holomictic lake; material: water; isolation source: holomictic Lake 227, 8 m depth | place: Canada: near Kenora, Ontario | collected...
TGCACATGACAATATGACGAGCATCACATATTTGTGCTTTTGGAGAAGGGTAGTAGTTGGATTTGCTACATTGGTTGCCGCTACAATTGAAGTAAAACAGGTGGATGGTCCAAGGATTGAAGGATACTCCCCCAATACATACCCTAGCATAAAGCTTGCCAGATTAGCCGTTGATAAAAACTATACTGGATGTGGAATCGGTCCACACTTGTTGTTTTGGGTGATGGGCAAATTCGAGAAGATCTCTAAAGAAATAGGTTGTAGATATTTGACCGTGGATTCTAAGAGAGAATCAATGTGGTTCTACGAAAAGTATGATTTTATATTAGTTGAAAAAACGAGGAACAAGACATATCCAACGTTTTACTTGGATATGTATCTTACCCGCGGGAAAAAATAATTGATCTATTTATGATAACATCTATTATTACCAGCATCGTGATACGTATTACTCACTCCCTTAAAAGTCAAATAGCGACTTCTGCCGTTTCCCCTGGCTTGGCCTCCGCTTTCCCCTCGCTCTCCGCTCGTCTTCGGTCTCCCCCTCTTGCTGCCCTCGGGCCTGGCCGCGCTCCCCTGCTGGCTTTCGGCAGCCGCCGCAGGCTCCTCCTGCACGGGCGGCACAGCAGCCTCCGCCCTGGGCGGCTCCGCCTCCACAGCGTTTGCATTTTCAGCGCTTACTAGCACAGCCATCGTCACGTCCGTGCCCATCAGTACCGCCGTACGCATCCGCTTGTGCCTGCGCCCGACCCACAGGCGCGCGCCCGCGCAGGCCGAGTCCCAGGAGCGCGCTCCTTTTGCCATGACCGCGACCCGAAATCCTGCTAAATTCTCTCTTTTTTCATCCCCTGTTCGCTTTTCTTTTTCGGCGAAATCCTTGCGGGACGCATCTGCGTTCCCACGAGGGGCTGGAGATAATCGAAGAACGGCTTCATAGCAGCAAAGACCTGCAGGGCATGGTCGGCAAAATCTGGCTCCAGCACTCTCTCATCGCTGAGCTGATGGACGACCAGGAACTGTTTGTGGCGCAGCAGCTCGATCTGGGGTTGATCGGGGGCGTATCCCCGCGGCGCTGTTTTTAGCATCTCCCCGGAGACCTCGCCGAAATATTTCTGGAATTCAGGCGCTTCGATCACCTTCTTTATGGGGCCGGGATCCTCGACGATGGCGGCGCGAATGGCTTGCAGATCCGCAGACGTGGGCATGTGCGCGCCTCCCGCCAGAATCGATCCTCCGGGCATGATGTGGATGTAGTAAGGCAGCCGCAGAGAGTGCCTGCCGCCGGGAGCCAGCACGGCTGAGAAGTGATTCTTGTAGGGCGGCTTGTTTTTGGCGAAGCGCATGTCGTTATGGATGCGAAAGATGGCGTCTTTGGCGGCGAGATCGCCCAGGGGCTCGACGGCATCGAAGCGGAAGATGAGGCCCTGGATGAAGTCTTCGAAGAGCGCTTTTGCATGGTCGTACTCGGGGCGGTGGGCCGCAAACCATTCGTGGTTGTTGTTCTCGCGAAGGTCTCGCAGGAAAGCGAAGATGGGCGTGAATTGGGTCATGGGAATGAATAGGCCGGCAAGCTTTACATATTTTTCACTTCATGTGCAAATGTCGTCCAAGAGTGTATTGCTTCATTTAAGCTACAACTTCTGCTTCATCTTGATCCGGCCTGATGACTTCAGATATGATTACATCCTTAAAGAGGGATTATATATAATACAAAAATTTTTAAAACATTGGGAGGTTTCAAAGGATGCTTGGAATATTTAATTAAACAAAGGTAACATGGTCCACAAGGTAGCACTTATTAATACTCGGCGTACAAATTTTTTGTCATGTCAGGTAACGAGGATTCCATAACCGAAGAATTCATAAAAGCATATAAAGCAGATCGATAAAAACTCATCTCGAATCGGGATGAATTGGTTAAGTTAGTGAAGGAAATAATTCAAAAGGATGAACTAATTGCTAATATTAATCGAAAAATCGAAAGAGACTTGCGTATTCCAATTAGACCATCTTCATTCGACCTCACGGAACAGAATAATTCTGCCTGGGATGAATATTTTAGAGAATCCGACTGGCAAATTCAGAAAAAGAAAGAACAAGATGCAATTGGAAGACAATTAGAGGATTTAGAAAAAGCAAAGGATGGGATCAAATCAAAGATTGCCCCGCTTATTCCGTCCTGTTTCCACGGCATACGGATAGTAGTTATTAACAACCGAGGAATAACCGTCAATGACGAAAACGTGATTATCCATTGAGGTAACAACAAATGAAATGCCCTCACTGCTTTGTTAACTTCTCTAGTGCGGTAAGTAGTTTCACACCAATAGGTGATGATGATGGAGGATGGCGCATCAAATATCAAACATGTCCTGCCTGTAATAAGTTGATTATATTCTTAGATAATGTTAAAATGTCTTTAGGTTACCCACTCATTAGTACAACGCTTATTAGGCCGAAAGGCATTTCTCGGACACCAGTACCCTCAGAAGTGCCTGATAATATCGTAGAAGATTACAAAGAAGCATGCTTAGTTTTGGCGGATAGCCCAAAGGCTTCTGCTGCTTTGGGCAGAAGATGCCTACAGAATCTCTTGAGAACTGCTGCAAAGGTGAAACCCGGTAACCTTGCAAATGAGATCCAACAAGTATTAGATAGTCATGCTTTGCCAACATATCTCGCGGAGTCGATAGATAGCATTCGCAACATAGGGAACTTCGCTGCCCACCCTATGAAGAGTCAGCAAAGCGGAGATATTATCCCTGTTGAACCAGGTGAAGCCGAATGGAATCTGGATGTCTTGGAAGGGCTGTTTGACTTCTATTATGTGCAGCCAGCCATCATAGCAAAGAAACGGGCAGATTTGAATGCAAAACTGGCAGTTGCTGGAAAGCCATCAATGAAGTAGCTCTATTGCTTGCGGATCTAGAGGTAAATATGACCGGAGGTAGCACACGTACACCATCCGCTGGTGAGGGGGATATTTTGGAGATGGCAAAGGTGGCCCTTGGCTTGGCCGCGCTCCCCTCCGGCAGGGGCCCGACCGCCGGTGCAACCGGCTCCGCCTTGGGCGGCTCCACTACCACTGCGCTTGACTTTTCAGCGCTGGCTACCATCGCTTCAGTCACGCCCGCGTCCGCCTGCGCGGCCTGCGTCTGCGCCGAAGCAGATCGTGCCAGCGGCGCCCCCCAGCGGCTGCTGCGCCCTGTCCGTCCAGCCCAGTTCGATCTCCTCTAACTCATAAGCTGCTCGCATCTTCATCGCCTCCTCGAAGATGCTTTGCACATATTTGTGGCGGGAATGCTACCTAAGTGTGAGTCTTTTTCCTCGGCCCCATCTCTCAGGTAGGCAGCAAGGAATGCGTTGAGAAAATTCCACGTATACTATTATCCGGATTCGAGACTATCGAATGAGAGTGCGCAGCATATCTGGGTGGATCACTTTGAGCTTAGATCCTTCCGGCAGCTTATACTGCAAAAGGAGACGATCGGTGGAGACAAAGTAATCCATATCATAGGCCAATGCGTAACCGATATGAAAAACGTCTGTAGGCATCATCCTACTATCCTTATATTTATTAATTAATAAGTCGCACATGTATGCTACAACATCATTTGGATGAAGAAATTTAATGTTTAAGCCGCCCCAGAAGGTGATCATCTCATGAAGCTCATCAATATCATGTTTTTTGCTTTCCAAACATACCATCACGCTCTCGGCGAGAACGGTACTGGATACACATAATTCAAATTTATCCGTATGTGTGCTTATGTGTTGCAAGAGATTCTTAACGCCAGCTGGTGACCCTTTCTTTGAGGCCTTACTGCTATTGGCAATCGAAAAGAAAAATAGGTCTGAATCTATTGCTACCTGAATCATCACTCGGGAAATAGTCGCTTGAGACGATCGAAAATCTCGTCATGCCTTTCTTTGGTTATGACCCAGGCAATTTTGCCGTGGATATCAGTAGCTCCCCCATACGGCATCTGGTTCTTGTTTGGATCGTAGTATTGGCCAACTACATCTTCTTCCATTTCCATTGTTCACATCCGGTATATGATTATTATTTCGTCGAGGTATTAAGGATTATCGATCTCTAAAAGTCAAACAACGACTTCTGCCTTTTCCCAGGCTTGGCCTCCGCCTTCCCCTCGCTCTCCGCCTTCTTCGGCCTGCCCCTCTTGCGGCCCTCAGGCTTGGCCAAGCTTCCCGGCTGGCTTTCGGCAGTCATCTCAGGCACCTCCGGCTTGGGCCCGACCGCCGGTGCAACAGGCTCCGCCCTGGGCGGCTCTGCCACCACGGCGCTTGCATTTTCGGCGCTGACTTGCACAGCTTCAGTCACGCCCGCGCTCACGCGCACCGCGCCCGCATCCGCCTGCGGGGCTCGCGCCAGCGCGAGCGGCTGCTGCGCCCTGTCCGTCCAGCCCAGTTCGATCTCCTCGAACTCCTCTGCGGCCCGCATCTTTGTCGCTTCGTCGAAGATGCTCTGCACCTTCTTGGTGGTGGAGGTGCTGCTCAAAAGAAGCGCGATCTCTTCTGCATCCAGCTCCAGCTCCGCTGCCAGGGGGACGGCCCTCTTTTTGTCGGCTAAAAGCAGACCCACAAAGCCCATCAGCTCCGCCCGCACAAAAGCCGCAGAGACGTGGCAATGGCGGCCTATCTTCTTGGCAGCCGAGTCTCGAACATTGCGCGCTTTCTTGGTCTGGCCCATGCGCCGCCAGCGGCTGGGGGGCCGGAAGGCCACGTAGCCGTGCCGGGCTGTGGCTTTTGCCGCCTGCACCCCGCCCGTCATGAGAAAACTGGCATAACGCCAGAGGCCATAGTTCTGCCTGATGCGAACGCGCCCCAAAAACACATCCGCCCGCGCCAATCGCTCATAACCCTGCCAGAGATCCGCGCCGTCGTAAGCCAATGGCAGGTTCTCGTCCACCCAGTTGATGAGATCCTCCGGGCTTTCATCCAGAGCGTAAGAGGCTTGCAGGGCTTCCTTTGCGCTATTGCCTTTGAAGATGACCTCCAAAACCTTGAAGATGGACGACTTGACGTCGCGCTCTGCGGTGGCCACGTCCTCCTGCGCCAGAGAGGTCTGGCCCTGGGCAGCGGCCTGCAGATCGTTCACGCCGGAGCGCATGTCGCCGCCGGCCCGCTCGGCAATCATCATCAGGGCATCAGGATCGCATTCCACGTCCTCTGCCCGGCAGATATCGCGCAGAGCCTGGGCGATGGTGGTGGAGCGCATCGACCGGAACTGTATGCCCTTGGCCGCATCCCGCAGGGGCTTTTCCATATCATAGTACTCGTTAGCGATTAAAAGGACGGGCTGGCTGGTCTCTCTGACCAGACGCAGCATGGCCGCCGCTCCGCCCCGGTCGGCAGTGCCGTGCAAATTGTCCGCCTCATCTAAAATAACCAGCCGCGGCTTGCCTGAGAAGGTCATGGAGCGCGAGGCCGGCCCGGCAATCTTCTGAATCATGCCTGCTGTTCGCGCATCGCTGGCATTCATCTCGATGTAATCCCAGTCAAATTCTCGCGCCAAAGCCAGAGCAGCGGAAGTCTTGCCCGTCCCCGCCGGGCCATAAAGGATGACGGCTCCCGTGATGGGCGACTTCCTCTCCCAGGACGCCGCCCAAGCCCGTAGCTCCTCTACGGCCTTTCCATTGCCTAAAACCTTTTTGAGGGTATCAGGCCGGTACTTCTCAGTCCACTTTACAGCCGGGGGCATTCTACCTCAAACCGGCTGCTGCTACCAGATGCCTTCTCTGCCGGTCATTTCCAGAATTTCGATCTCCCAGATGGTCATGGGCATCTTCTCCAGCCCCTCGCGGGTGAACTTCTTGCCGGCATGCCCGCCCTGGCCATTTTTGGTGAAGGCATCAAACATCTTCTGCTTGGCCTCTACACTATCGGACAGATGGCTGATGCCAAAGACGACGACGCTCGACCAGTGTTCTTTTTCTAAAACATCTATCTGAAAACACACTCTGGGATTGTTTGTGGCATATTCGACCTTCTTTCCCATGCCGCGGGAGTGAAGGTAGAGTTTTCCGTCTTGATAGACATAGGACATGGGAACGACATAAGGCTGATTGTCTTTAGAAAGTGCCAGCCGGCCGTATCTGGCCGCAGAAAGAAGACTTGTGCACTCTTCTTGAGATAGATCCCTTGGCTTCATGCCGTAGATTTAGGGTCTCATGCATTTTTAGCTTTTGCTTTCAGGACTTGCATTCATGACCGGCCCGATAAAAAAGCACCCGCAATTAGCAGGATCATGCCCAGAGCAATCATAGGTACGCCCGGAAAGGCCGTCTCTACCTGAAACTTGGTGGCCCCCGCCTCTGCTCCTATGAGCTTGAAACTTTCGCTCTGCATATCTTTGCCCTGGCTCTCTATGACCTGTACCCCCACCAGAGCGATTCCGGTAAGAATCACAAGCACCCCCATTGCCACAGTTAAGTTCACGTGAACCATTTTTCATTATCCCCTTTTCACTAAATATTTGGCGCTATAGATATAATGCTTTGCCTACTATTATCACGTTAGATCACACAAGCCGGAACATCCCGGTCCCGCCCAAAAAGGTTTTACCCTGGCCGCGCTTAACACCCTGGAATGTTCAACAAGATCCTGATCGCCAACCGGGGAGAGATCGCCATCCGGGTGATGCGCGCCTGCCGGGAGCTGGGCATCTCGACTGTGGCCGTCTACTCCGAAGCGGACAAAAATGCCCTTTTCGCCAAATACGCAGACGAGGCCGTCTTCATCGGGCCAGCACCCTCCCGCCAGAGCTACCTGAGGATAGATAATATCATCAAAGCCGCTCTTGAGACAGGAGCCCAGGCCATCCATCCAGGCTACGGCTTTCTCTCCGAGAATACCCTCTTTGCCTCGACCTGCGAGGAGAACGGCATCGTCTTCATAGGTCCGCCCTCATCGGCCATCGATGCTATGGGCTCTAAGATCACTGCCCGCCAGACCATGAAAGATGCGGGCGTCCCAATTGTGCCCGGCATCGAAGAGGGCATCACCGATCCAGATATCGCAGCCGAGATCGCCGAGAGCATAGGCTACCCCATAATCCTCAAGCCGGCGGCAGGAGGCGGGGGAATAGGAATGAAGATTGTGCAGAGTCGCGAGGAGCTCTTTCCCGCCTTAATCTCATCTCAGTCCGTGGCCAGGAGCGCCTTTGGCGACGACACCATCTACATCGAAAAATACCTGACCGAGCCCCGGCACATCGAGTTTCAGATCCTGGCCGACAATCACGGAAAGACCATCTATGTCTCTGACCGGGAGTGCTCCATCCAGCGCCGCCACCAGAAGCTGATAGAAGAGTCCCCTTCCCCCGTCATGACTGAGGAGCTGCGCGAGAGGATGGGCTCCATCGCCGTCAAAGCCGCGAAAGCAATAGGCTATTCCAGCGCCGGAACTGTGGAGTTCATGTACTCGCGCGGCGACTTCTACTTCCTGGAAATGAATACCCGCTTGCAGGTAGAGCACCCCATCACAGAGATGGTAACAGGCGTTGATCTCGCCAAAGAGCAGATCATGGTGGCAGCAGGCTACCCTCTGGGATATGACCAGAGCGACATGAAGATTAACGGCTGGGCCATCGAGTGCCGCATCAATGCCGAGGACCCGCTAAACGATTTTGCCCCCTGTCCTGGAAAGATCAAGCGTTACAGAAGCCCGGGCGGTCCGGGCATAAGAGTGGACAGCGGAGTTTACACAGGCTACGTCATCCCGCCTTACTACGACTCTTTGATCTCCAAGCTGGTAGCCCACGGCAAAGATCGTAAAGAGGCCATTGCCAGAATGGAGCGCGCCCTTTATGAGTACATCATTGTGGGAGTTAAAACCAATCTGATATTCCACAAAGCAGTTCTCCGAAATAAGAGGTTCCGCAGCGGGGATATAAACACTCACTTCATCAAGGATGAGAACATCGTCGAGGCCGTAAAGGTTGTGGCTGTTGAGGATTATGAGAAAGGCATGTCGCTGGCTTCGGCTCTTGGCGCGGACAACCGCCAGATTGCCGCCATCTCCGCGGCCGTGGGGTCTTACCTCAGCCAGAACCGGGCCGAGGAGAAGAGCTGAAGGTGGCAGCACTTGATATCCTCTCATTCCTGAACTCTGGAGAGTGGGTATCGGGCGAGGAGATGGCCAAAAGGCTCGCCATCTCCCGCGCCGCTGTCTGGAAGCAGATCCAGGTCCTTCGACAGAGGGGATACGAAGTCTCCGCCTCTACCGGGAAGGGCTACAAATTGGTCAAAAAGCCCGACCTTCTGGATGCAGACCGCATCTCCTGCGGCCTCAAAACAAAGTGGCTGGGAAGAGATATGCGCATCTTTGACGAGGTTGGCTCCACCAATGCCGTTGCCCTCTCTCTGGCTCGCGATTGCCCGAACGGCACCGTCATCCTGGCCGAGACCCAGAAAGAAGGCCGGGGCAGACTCTCCCGGCCCTGGGCTTCGCCTCCCGGTGGAATCTGGATGAGCCTCATCTTAAAGCCAAAAATGCCGCTCAATCTTGTCTACCAGATAAACATGGCCGCGAGCGTAGCTCTCTGTCGTGCGTTCTCATCCATGTTCTGCCTGGATGCCGGCATCAAGTGGCCCAACGACCTCTTGATCCGGGAGCTAAAGATCTGCGGCATACTCATGGAGGTGAGCGCGCAGGTGGACCGGCTGGATTATGCCGTGGTGGGACTGGGCCTCAATGCCAATAATAACCTATCCGGCTTTCCTGCCGAGTGGAGAACGACCTCTCTGGCGGCAGAGCTTGGCCACGACATCGATAGGTGCGAGCTGATCTGCAGGATTCTTGAGGAGATAGAAGTGGCCTACGAAAATATGGGAAGCAAAGATATTTATGAAGAATGGCGCAGCCGATCGCTCACCTTGAATCGGCAGGTGCGCATTACCTCCGCGGCAGGCGACCTGGTAGGCGAAGCCGTGGATCTGGCAGAGGACGGTGCCCTTCTCCTTCGGACCGGAGATGAGCTGAAACGGGTATTAGCGGGAGACTGCATTCATCTGCGCCCTTGCCAAGCGGAGGCGCTGTGAGCCGGAAGTTAGCTATGGACCGAGGGACAGAAAGATGAGGGAAAGATGAGGACGAGAAAGGTGCGCGGCATTGCTCGGGATACGTTGCATTTCATCTTAGAGGCGTCCCGTTCCTCTCTGCCGGTGGAGTTCGCAGGGCTGCTTCAGGTTGATAAAGAGATCATCACTGAGGTTCTCATCCTGCCCGGCACGGAAAGCTCCCGCATGAGCGCCCTGGTTCGCCTCTACATGCTGCCCAACATGGCAGTGGCGGGCTCAGTGCATAGCCATCCTTCCGGCGATCTCAGGCCATCTGAGCCGGACCTCATCTTTTTCTCTCGTACCGGGGACTACAACATCATTGTCGGCCCGCCTTTCGACGAGCAAAGCTTCGCCTGCTATGACGGCGCGGGAAGGCGGCGCGATCTGGCCATTTTGGATGTGGAGTTCAAGGACGATGGCTTTGATGACGATTTCGATGATGATGACGAATTCAAAGAGGACAGGCCTTGACGCTGGTAGTCGCCACGGGCACCTTTGACCTTCTTCATCCCGGTCACGTCCTCTACCTGGAGCACTCCAGATCGTTAGGTGACGAGCTGGTGGTAATTGTTGCCAGGGATGTGAATGTGCGCCACAAGCCCAAACCCATCCTGCCTGAGGAGCAAAGACTGAGAATGGTAGAGTCCCTCAAGGTCGTGGACAGAGCCGTGCTGGGCGAGGAGAAGGATATCTTCCGGACGGTTGAGCAGCTCAACCCGGACATAATCACGCTGGGCTATGATCAGCATTTTGATGAGGCGGCTTTGCAGGCGGAGCTATTTCGCCGCGGCCTCTATCCCCGGATTGTGCGCATCGAGGAGCATGAGCCCTGCCTTCTTTGCAGTTCCAGCCGCATTGTGACCAAGATCCTGGAGCGCTTCCGGGGACGGCGAATCTAAGAGCGCGGTAAGGCCGTCAAGTTCTTATACGGCTCTCTCTTTAGCGGGCTTGATGGCCAGAGTTGCAGTAGGAGGAACCTTCGATCCCATTCATGACGGGCATATCTCCTTGTTGAGGCGTGCCTATGATCTGGGGGGAGAGGGCGAGGTAGTAATTGGTCTCACCTCCGACGAGATGGCCAGAGAGAGCCGAACCCGATCCGTGCGCGATTTTGATGTCAGGGAGAAGAATTTGCGGGCGGTCGTGCAAAGGTGCTTTGGCATCAAGCATGCCAACATCATTAAGATCGACGATCAATGCGGCTCCTCAATCTATGAAGACTTTGATTTTATTGTCGTCTCTCCGGAGACCTTGCCCATGGCCGAGAAGATCAACCGGCTAAGAGCAAAGAAAAACCTGAAGCCGCTGCGGATATCCGTGGTTGAGTATCAACTGGCTCAGGATCTTGTCCGCATAAGCTCTACAAGGATCTATGAAGGAAAGATCGACAAGCATGGCAAAATTTTGGTTGGGTAGCCCTTGATTGAATTTTGAGCCAGATAAAACTCCTCTAACTCCTTTCTATTCGATATATCTTTGCAGGCCAGCACGCTAGATATAGAACTCGAAAATTATCGATTCTCGGATAAAGTTTATTTATATGTTGTCTTACCTACATGATGGTATTATGGTGGGTGTAACATGTTGACAACATCTGATGACTATTGGGGGCCGAAGGCGGTATACGACCACTTTATGGAGATAACAAAATAATTCCATCCTTCTCGTGATAAAATTTAGAGGACTACTATGTACATGTCAGATAAAGATTACAGTCCGGAACAAATGGATGTCGCGTTTGCTGAATTCAGGCGGATTCATCCCACGTTTGAAACTACGCACATCCTTGATGAACTGCGGGCACTTGAGTATGGGCGGCTGGACTGGCAAGATCAAATCTATCTGGATTATACAGGCGGTGGACTGTACGCCGACAGCCAGCTCCAAAAGCACGTGAATTTGCTGAAATGCAACGTTTTCGGCAACCCTCACTCCCAAAATCCTACTTCATCGGCGATGACCCATCTGGTGGAGCTGGCACGAAAGTACGTATTTCAGTTTTTCAGGGCATCATCAGATGAATATGCAGTTATCTTCACGCCCAATGCTACTGGTGGACTCAAGCTTGTGGGTGAAGCCTATCCCTTTACACCCGGCGATAACTTCTTGCTGACCGTCGATAACCACAATTCGGTCAATGGCATCAGAGTATTTGCCAGGGAGAAGGGTGCCAAGGTAACCTACTTTCCTGTAAGAGATCGTGACCTAAGAGTTGACGAGAACGAACTGGAGAATTGCCTTCATAGACTACCACGACCCGGTGGCCATAATTTGTTTGCGTATCCCGCACAGTCGAACTTCTCTGGAGTGCAGCATTCATTGGATTGGATAGACAAAGCCCAAAATAAAGGCTGGGATGTCTTATTGGACTGCGCGGCATTCGTTCCCACCAACCGCCTGGATCTGAGCAAGTGGCACCCTGATTTCGTCCCTATTTCATTCTACAAGATCTTCGGTTATCCTACCGGGATAGGCTGCCTGCTGGCTCGAAAAGATGCACTCAAGAAGTTACGGCGCCCATGGTTTGCCGGTGGGACGATTACTATGGTGTCTACTCAAGATGAAAAATGGTACTGTCTCCATAAGGGAAAAGATGTTTTTGAGGCTTTTGAAGATGGTACCGTCAATTATCTCAACATACCCGCAGTTGAAATCGGATTAAGATATATCGACGGTATCGGCGTTCAGACTATTCATGAAAGAGTAAGATGTCTTACTGGCTGGTTGCTGGGCAACATGCATGTTCTGAAGCACAGTAATGGGCGGCTTCTCGTCAAGATTTATGGCCCTCATGGCTGCGAAGAACGTGGCGGTACAATCGCCTTCAATCTCTGCGATGCTAACGGGAAAAACTTTGATTGCGCTTGGATTCAAGACCTGGCCAGCAAGGCTAGAATCTCCCTGCGGACGGGCTGCTTTTGTAACCCGGGAGATGGTGAAGTGACCCATAATATAACCCGGGATAGGATGGCAGAATGCTTTGAGGGCAACAGTCCCGAAAGAGAAGTCACCTGCAAATTGATACGAGATAAGGAGATGGCCAGTATACGCATTTCCGTGGGTCTGGTCTCAAACTTTCCCGATGTTTATCGCTTCATGAGCTTTGTAAGCGGTTTCAGGGACAAAGAGGCAAATGAAATCCATAACATTGGAATAAGCAGGATCAATCGAGACCGTGGGCCATAGGTTGGTTGATACGAAGCTTCCGTACAGGGACGAGGCGCGAGTACATCAAGGAGCTGAGGAGCGATCGCCGGAAAGAGGCGTTTGATCTGATGGCAGATGCCAACCCTTTTTAAGGAAGGCAGCCACAGTTGATGATATGGCTGAAAAAAACCGAGCCCAAGGCAAAAGCAAAAAAGCCATGACTAATAAGGAAAGGCAAAAAAAGAAGAAAGCTGCGAACCCGATAATAGCGAGCAAGTGAGACTTTTCCTTTTTTGTGCCGGAAAAGTCTATGTCATTTTTTTAAAGAAATGTTAGTTCTTAATCCTCCGCCTGTCCCTGCAGAAGAGTTAATGAGAGAACAAGACAAATAAAAAGCAGAACAGACCCTACTTTAAGATTGATCTTCAAGATATCTTACCTCTTTTTGGTAAGGAGTTAGAAGGGTCGGATTTAAATATTTCGAGTAAAAATATGTAATAAATTTGATATTAATTGTTAAGCGCCATGACAAAGCTTCTCTGCCCTTCTCGCAACCCTCTGAAAGGCGGCTTCCGACCCATCTCGCCAATAAGTCCCTTGTTTATGCCAAACTGGATGCAACCTCTTCTTGCCTTCTGCGACGGCGGTCTCGCGACCAAGGCTCCTCTTTGGCTAAGGGAAGTACTTGCGCGCGTGTTTGCACGGCTTCTCTAGATGATAGGCTGCTGCCAGGCAAGAACATGTCTTCGAGCATGGCAACAAAGCCCATAAAAACATAAGAAAGGTGATAAAATAAAGAGAAAAACGAGAACCCTTGCGAGGTCCCCTCTTCTGACCTGTAAATCAACGCCCGGACCGGGATTCGAACCCGGGTCGAAAGCTCGACAGGCTTTCATGATGGGCCACTACACCATCCGGACAATAGACAGATCCCGCCTCCCAGATTCGAACCGGGGACATCGCGGTGACTGCGCGTAGCACCTCTACGGTGCGAGACATACTACAGCCGCGCACTCTACCAGGCTGAGTTAAGGCGGGCCTCTCGCTACCAGGTAATTCCTTGTACTTAAGCCCTTCGAGCCTAATGCCCTCAAAACGCTTTTTGGTGGGGGCAGTGCTATGGCAAAATATAATTATCGGATGCAATCTGCGGGTGGTTGATGCTCATAGGAATTATGTCCGATGCCCATGACAGTATCCAAGGCGTCAAGGATGCTCTGCGGGTTTTTTCTCAAAAGAAGGTGGCTCTGGTGCTCTTTGCCGGTGACATGATCGGGTCGGGCAACTGCTACACCTTCGAAGGCTTTGCCATTCCCCTCAAGCTCGTCTACGGAAATAACGACGGCGACCGGGTAGGCTTGCAGCGCGAATTTGCCCGCGTGGGCGGTGAGTACCTGGGCGACTTTGGCGAGATCGAGGCGGACGGCCTGAAGATCGCACTCCTGCACGGCACCGAGGAGGCGCTGGTAAAGGCAGTGGTAGCCTCACAGCTCTACGATGTCGTGGTTCGCGGCCACAACCATCGCGCTGAGGTGACTAGGCAGGGCAAGACGCTCCTGGTCAACCCTGGCGAGATCTGGGGCCACTTCACCGGCCTCTCCAGTGTGGCCATCCTCGACACCAACAGCCTTCTGGTGGAGACGATCGAACTGGGCCGCTTCAAGACCATTCAAGAGATCATCAAAGGATGACGTCCGGTGCCTCCGTTCCATCTTTGGGATGCTATCTTTGGATAGAATGGCGCGAGGGGATGGTAACCAGGATCTATTTTTCCCAGGAAATGCCGGTCGATATTTCTGAGCTGGCTCTGGAGATCGCCGCCTACCTGGAGTGGGGCGCGCCCTGCCCCAAGGCGGAGCTGGACATGTCCGAATGTACCGATTTTCAAAAGCAGATTTATGCCCTGGTGCAGACGATCCCGCGCGGCGAGACCAGAACCTATGGCCAGGTAGCAGAGCGCGCAGGCAAGCCGGGGGCGGCGCGGGCCGTGGGCCGGGCCATGACCACGAATCCTTTTGCCATTCTCGTGCCCTGCCACCGCGTGGTCGCCAAGGGCGGCCTGGGCGGATATCTCTGGGGTAAAGAGATGAAGGAGAAGCTGCTTCGTCTGGAAAGGGAATCGAGTTCGCAATAGTCCTCGTGTGAGGCGATTGTCCTATTATGCAAGGGAAGTCTGGCAGCTTGGCGATCGTCCCCTGGTCGGGCCACGATCTACGCACAGCCGCATGAGGCAGCTGCCCACCCACGCGTGCGCAGGCTGGGGGGCGCTCGGAGCCAGCTCCGGGTCTGGAGCAGGCAGCTAATGTCAGTCCAATGATTCATATCCAATCATCACTAAGATTTATATCGTTAGAGCCACATTTTTCCAGTTGGTGAGAGAATGAACGACATCGTCGAGGTATCCAGGGATGTCTTTGAGCCCATCGCCATGCTCGTAAGAGAGGGCTTATTTAAAAACGAGAAGGATGCCCTGAAATGCCTCGTTCTGGATCAGGCTGCATCAAAGATCCGCCAATTTGATCTCAAGATATCGGAGATGTGCGCCAAGCATAAAATGAGCTTTGAGGATTTTAAGAGGCGCATTGAATCAAGGATTGGGGAAGAGGCCTTTGAAGAATGGGATGACTTCATAATTTGGGAGAGCTACGAATCGGCTCGAAGCTACTGGAGAAACGTCGAAGCCAGACTTAAAGGTCTCAAGGCATGAAAGCGCAAGAGATCCTCGATGTCCTGTCAGACAGCGACGTCGTTTTGGAGATTGCAGTAATCGTATTAGTCCAAGAGCCAGGAAGACAAGCACTGCGTGCCATCGCCTCATTGAAGGGAGGATACGTTCTCCACATCAATGAGTCTCATGGCAGGGACTTCAGAAGCTATTCATACCATGTCCGGAAAGGCGACAAAATGGTACAAAGATGGGACAATGCACCCCACTGGCCCAATATGAAAACATACCCGCATCATCTTCATCTCGGCAGTGAGAAGAATGTCTTTGAGTGCAGAGATGTCTTCGTTGAGGATGTTTTGGATGAGATGAAAAAGATAATATAAATACACAAAATCCTGATTCATTTTAGCGAGCCAGTTCGGATGCTGATAGCAATATCTTCCATTTGGCTGAAACTGGCTAGCCGCCCCCGTTCGCCTTGCTTTCCAAGGTCTTGCGAGCCCCGCGCCCCGGCGCCCCTCCGTTGCCCTTCCACGACCTCCCCCTGCATATGCACCAGTCCGCCACACACGCGCACGGGCGGGGGGCGTACGGACAGAGTTATTCAAATTAACAGAAGTATATTGAGCCTCACGCCTTCTCAGTGGAGTGAGTAGCATGGCTGAGGTTTATGGTCAATTCGCCGATGTTCATGATGTAGTCAAGCATGCGCTCCAGACTGCTGGCCAGAACCAGCCGAACCACCATCTCCGATTTGTCTTTGCTGTCGGATGATTTGGCTATCCCCTCCGCATGCTTCTGGACCTCTCTTATTCTGTCTATAAGCTCATTGGCCTTGTTGGAGTTAGTCTGCAGCAAATAGGATATAGAGTCGTCAAGCAGGCCGCACAGCAATGAATCCATGCGGGAAAGCTCCGCTTTCAAATCCTCGGGCAGGTTGTAGCTTCGCAGGCTGGCGATCTCGGCAATGCGATGGGCGTGGTCCGCTATGCGCTCCAGGTTGGAAGCCGCCTGCATATAATTGAATGCCGTAATGGGATTGAGCGTTTCCTGCCGGACAGAGCCCGATCTCAGGATCTCAGTAAACTGGCGGGAGATAAGAAGGTTGAGCCGGTCCACGTCATTGTCCCTCTGGATAACATCAATCGCCAGCTCCTCGTTATTATTTAAAAGGCTGGAGAGCGAATCGGTGATCATGGATTTCACTACGGTTCTGATTCTTTTTAGTGCCCGTTCGGACTGAAGCTCCTCGGAGCTTAATAGATCCTGAATTACCACCTTGTTTATGGTCTCCTCCAGAATCTCGGGGCCTATGAGTTTGTTGACGATCTGGTGCAGGTCCTTCTTCTGCATAGAGGACATGTGCCCTGATGTAACCTCAATGGTTCTATAGCCGCCCACGTAGCATCCGATGATATCCCTTACCAGATGCTCGCCCATTTTGTCGCCAATATCCAGGCGCACTCGCAGGTCGCGCTCGGATCGATCCGTGGACAGTGTGAGAGATCCATTATCCCCCTGATTAATGTAAATTATCGAACCGGCAGAAATGCCGTTCTTTGTCGCCCAGCTTTTGGGAAGGGAGACGATAAATGTCGACTTGCCGGTTCTCTGTACCTTTCTTGTGTCCATAAATAGCCCTAATTGAGATGTTCTCTCTTTGCTTCCACCATGTAGACGATAGTCTCACAAATATTGCAGATATGATCGCCGGTCCTTTCCAGATGCCGGTTCACCATGAGCAGAGCTGTTCCTTCGTTGATCACATCGGGCCTTTCAATAATTATTTTCAGGAGCTTGGTTCTGGCTTTGACATAAAGCCCATCGATCTCATAATCCCATTTGGTGACCTGTCTGGCCAAATCTGCGTCGCTGTTCATGAGGGCCTCCATGGACTGCTCAAGCATCTTTTTGCTGATCTCTGCCATGCGAGGAATGTACTCGAGCTTAGTTATCTGAATCTTATTTTGTGATTGTGTGGTAACTCTGGCCACATCTACTGCCAGGTCGCCGATCCTCTCCAGATCGATGCCAATCTTTAAGATGCCGATAATGCGTCTGAGGTCCTTGGCCATCGGTTGCTGCAAAGCCAGGAGCTCCATGCATAAATTCTCTATCTTCAGGCTCAAATCATCCATTTCTTGGTCCTGTTTGATGACCTCTCTGGCCTGATCCACATTTGCATCAACTAAGGCTAAAACAGATTTATCTATAGCTTCCCCACCCCGATCCGCCAGATCTTTTGTAAGATTCTTCAGCTCCTTCAGATCTCTGTGATACCGCTCACGATACGGGCTCATCTTACCTCTCCTCAAAACCTTTGCTATTAGCCAAATCTTCCGGTGATATAATCTTCCGTGCTCTTTATCGTCGGCATCTCAAAGATGCGTTTTGTCTTTCCCACCTCGATCAGCTCGCCTAGCAAGAAGAAGGCGGTGCAGTCGGATATCCTGGCCGCTTGCTGCATGTTATGGGTCACAATCACCTGGGTATAGTTGTCCTTTAAGGTCTCCATGAGGCTCTCGATCTTGCCGGTGGAGATGGGATCGAGAGCGCTGCATGGTTCGTCAAATAAGATAACATCGGGCTTCATGGCCAGCGTTCTGGCGATGCACAGCCTCTGCTGCTGGCCGCCGGATAGACCCAAGGCCGGCTGGTCCAGCCTCTCGCAAACTTCTCCCCAGAGGGCGGCATCCAATAGACTGCGCTCTACAACTTTATCGACATTTTTCAGCCCGTGAATTCTGGGGCCATAGGCAATGTTGTCGTAAATGGACATGGGGAAGGGGTTAGGCTTTTGAAATACCATGCCTATCCGTTTGCGCAGTTCCACGACATCGACATCTTTTCCATAAATATCGATATCATCATAGAGGACCTGGCCTTCAATGCGAATCTTGGTTACGAGATCGTTCATCCGGTTCAGACAGCGGATAAAAGTGGACTTGCCGCAGCCGGATGGCCCGATGAGCGCTGTAATCTTTTTCTCAGGAATATCCAGGCTTATGTCCTTGAGAGCTTGCTTTTCTCCATACCAGAGATTTAGATTTTTCGAGATGATCTTCGTTGTCACCCTAGATCCCTTTTAATGTCATTTGTTCCAATTGGCTTGACGAAGAGATGACTATATAGATCTTCCTATATAGACTATATATATCTTCTGGTACATACAAATACTGGCTAAAATCATGCGAATCTTTTATATAGAACTTCAAACTGGTAGTATGAAAAAAAGTCGGGGAGGACTATAGGTTTGGCAGGTTTGAGCGGCGTACCGATAATTATATTGAAAGAAGGAAGCAAACGAGATACAGGTAAAGATGCGCAGCGCAGGAACATCTTAGCTGCAAAGGCGGTCGCAGAGGCTGTTCGGACCACCCTTGGACCCAAAGGGATGGACAAGATGCTCATCGCCGGCGAAGAGGCAACCATCACCAATGACGGTGCCACCATTCTCAGAGAGATGGATATTGAGCACCCTGTGGCCAAGATGATTGTCGAGGTGGCAAAAGCCCAGGATGATGAGATTGGAGACGGCACCACCACGGCGGTGATAATCGCGGGCAAGCTGCTGGAAAAGGCCGAAGCGTTACTGGATATGGATGTCCACCCCACAGTTATTGTGCAGGGATATAAGCAAGCTGCAGCCAGGGCGCAAAAAGTGCTTTCCGAGATGGCTATAGACGTCTCGGGCGACGAGCGCGTGCTTTTGAAGATTGCCCAGACAGCCATGCGAGGAAAGGGCATAGAGATCGCCATGGATACGCTGGCAAAAATATCTGTGGATGCAGCACGGGCTGTGGCCGGTTTTGAGGGCAAGGACATTGAAGAGAATATCAAGATCGTCCAGATCCCAGGCGGCAGAATCGAGGACTCTGTCATAAACTACGGCATAGTAATCGAGAAAGAGAGAACAACCCTGGAGATGCCAAAAAGCGTAGCGAATGCCAAGATTATGCTCCTGGAAGGCACTCTCGAGCTGAAGAAGCTGGATACGGATGCTAAGATCACTATTACAGAGGCCAAGAATCTCGCCAGCTTCAAAGAGGGCGAAGAGCTGGTTATAAGGTCTCAGGTTGATGCCATTGTCGCAGCCGGAGCCAATGTTGTCTTCTGCGAGAAGGGCATCGGCGTTTTTGCCCAAAACTATCTGGCAAGGCTGGGAATTTTAGCTGTTCGCCGGGTTAAGAGAGAAGATCTGAAGATGCTGGCATTGGCCACGGGGGCAAGGCTGGTGGGCGATGTGATGGTCGTCACTTCCAAGGATCTGGGATCTGCGGCTCTTGTGGAAGAGCGCAAGATCGGCAAAGATAAGCACATGATCTTCGTGGAGGGCTGCGAGAAGGCCAAGGCAGTATCCATCATTCTGCACGGCGTATCGGAGCAGTTCTTAGAGGAGATGGAGCGCGCCCTGGATGATGCCCTCAATGTGGTAATGGACGTCATTCGCTCGGGAAAGATTGTACCTGGTGGAGGCGCTCCGGAGATCGTTGTGGCTGAGAATCTGAGACAGTATGCATCCACCCTGGAAGGGCGAGAGCAATTGGCTGTCCGGGCCTTTGCCGATGCTGTGGAGTCCATCCCCCTGACCCTGGCTGAGAACTCAGGTTTTGATCCCGTGGACAGCTTAGCGGCTCTGAGGGCCAAGAGCGGGCAAGGCATGAAGAACTTCGGGTTGAACTTAATAACGGGAGAGCCCGCCGATATGCTGGCTCTTGGCGTTGTAGAGCCCTTAAAGGTAAAAACCCAGGCCATCAAATCAGCAACCGAAGCTGCCACCATGGTTTTGCGGGTGGATGATGTCATCGCTGCCAAGAGAGAAGAGATGGCTCCCAAGCCCGGCCAGAGCCCGCATGACTACACCAGGCCTCCCATGCAGATGCCTCACTACTAAAGGAACAAGGAACTGAAAGGCGCCGGCAAAGCCGGCCCAATTCATTCTTTAATAACAAATGTTGGGTGGAGCTTATGGCGGATGCGGATACAGATGCGAAATCTGAGACGAAACAGGATACTTCAGGCATGAATGTCGAGGAGCTGACAGAACTGCTCACCTTTGCCCAGGCCCTGGCAGAGGAACGGCTCGACCTCTTGATGCGCTGTCGGGCGGATCTGGACAATGTCATGAAAAGATCGGCTCGCGAGAAAGAGGATAATATAAGATACGCCTCTATGAAGCTCGTCTCAAAGCTTCTTCCCGTGCTCGACAGCCTGGATGTGGCGGCAAAGCATGACGAGGGCAGCAAGGTGCTCTACATGCAGCTGCTCGATATACTGTCGGGGGAAGGGCTCATGCCCATCGAGGCCAAGGGCGTGCGGTTTGATCCCTATCGGCATGAAGCTCTCTTTCAGGTCACGACACAAGAGCTGGAAGAGGGCATCGTGGCGGAAGAGATACAGAAGGGCTATATCTTCAATTCTCATGTCATTCGCTTCTCAAAGGTTGCAGTGGCGAAAAGATGAATGATGATATGCTTAAATATTCACAAGTTGTGATAACTTTCAATTTCAGGAGATGAGATCTTGTCAAAAATTATCGGCATTGACCTTGGGACCAGCAATTCGGCGGCTGCAGTTCTAATCGGCGGCCGACCCACCATAATTCCCAGCGCAGAAGGGACAAGCATCGGCGGCAAGGCATTTCCATCCTACGTGGCCTTTACAAAAGAGGGCCAGGTTCTGGTTGGTGAGCCTGCTAAGAGACAATCAGTCACCAATCCGGATGGCACCATCCAGGGCATCAAACGCAAGATGGGCACGGACTACAAAGTCAAGGTTTATGGAAAGGAGTACAGCCCTGAGGATGTATCCGCCCAGATCCTGCGCAAGATCAAGACGGATGCAGAGACCTATCTGGCCGACACCGTGGATAAAGCCGTAATAACCGTCCCTGCCTACTTTAATGACAACCAGAGGCAAGCGACCAAGGATGCCGGAACCATAGCTGGCCTAGAGGTTGTTCGCATCATCAATGAGCCTACGGCTGCAGCTCTGGCCTTTGGCCTGGATAAGGTGGGCGAGCACAAGATCATGGTCTTTGATCTGGGCGGCGGCACACTGGACGTCACCATCATGGAGATTGGCGAGGGCGTCTTCGAGGTCAAGTCCACCTCTGGTGATACCCAGCTTGGTGGCAGAGATATGGACGAAAGGCTGACAAATTTTGTCCTGGGGAAGTTCAAGCAGGAGTCGGGTATCGACCTGAAGGGCGATTCCATGGCCATGCAGCGTTTGCGGGAAGCGGTAGAAGTAGCCAAGATCGAGCTATCCAGCGTGATGCAGACCAACCTTAATCTGCCTTACATTACAGCGAACGCGAGCGGCCCCAAGCACCTTTCCATGACTCTGGACCGCTCCAAGCTCGATGAACTCATCCAGGATGTCATTGAGCGCTGTCGCGGTCCCATGACCCAGGCCTTGCGGGACAGCAAGCTGGAGAAATCAGAGATCGGCAAGATCATATTGGTGGGCGGTCCTACCAGGATGCCTATTGTGCAGGAGTTCGTAAAGGGCTTCATGGGCAAGGAAATTGAGCGTGGTGTTGACCCCATGGAATGCGTGGCTATGGGTGCAGCCATTCAGGCGGGCGTTTTGGGCGGCGAAGTCAAGGATCTGCTGCTATTGGACGTAACACCTCTCTCCCTGGGCATTGAGACTTTGGGCTCTGTCACCACCAAGCTGATTGAACGGAATACCACCATTCCCACTCGAAATAGCCAGATATTCACAACGGCTGCAGATAATCAGACAAGTGTTGAGGTCAATGTGCTGCAGGGCGAAAGGCCTCTGGCCAAAGACAATGTCTCTTTGGGAAGGTTTACATTGGTGGGCATTCCGCCCTCTTCTCGCGGCATTCCCCAGATCGAGGTCACCTTCGACATTGATGCCAACGGCATCATTCATGTCTCGGCCAAGGATCTGGCCACCAAGAAGGAGCAGAATATGACCATTACTGCGCCTCACAAACTGAGCAAGGATGAAATCAATGCCAAGATCAAAGACGCAGAGCGTTTCGCTGCCGATGACCTGAAGAGAAAGGAAGAGATTGAGGTCAAGAATGCGGCTGACTCTCTGGCCTACGCCTCGGAGAAGATGCTCAAAGAGGCAGGCGATGTGGCCAGCGCCGAGCAGAAGGAGAAGATCGAGAAGGCCATTGCTGACCTGAAGAATGCCCAGACGGGAGGCGAGATCTCCGAGATCAAGGCCAAGACCGAGATCCTGCAAAGCGCAGTTTACGAGCTGTCTGCTGCCATGTACCAGAAGGCGGCATCGGATCAGCAAGAAAAGCAGCAAGCATCGCAGGGTGCGGGCGCAGGTCAAGAGTCCGGTCAGGGGCAGTCGGATCAGACCGTAGATGCCGACTATGAAGTAGTAAACGATAAGAAGTGACGAAGTAAGTCACGAAGTGGCAAGGCAAGCAAATTGGACCGCTCTAAGAAATGACGTCACAAGGGACTGAATAAAAAATGTCGGAGAAGAAGGACTACTACGAGGTCTTGGGAGTACCCAAGGATTCGAGCGAGAAGGACCTCAAGGGAGCTTACCGCAAGCTCGCCATGAAGTATCATCCCGACAGATCGGAAGAGCCCGATGCTGAGGAGAAGTTCAAGGAGCTATCCGAGGCCTATGCAGTCCTCTCCGATCCGGAAAAGCGGCAGAAGTACGACCAGTTCGGCCATGTCGGAATCAACAGCCAGTACTCGCAAGAGGACCTGTTCCGCGGGGTGAACTTCGAGGATCTGCTGCGCGGTTTCGGTGGCGGAGGAAGAGGTGGCGGAGAGAGCATATTTGATATGTTCTTCGGGGGCGGTGGCCGGGGCCGCGGGCCCGCTCGTGGCCGGGATCTGCGCTACGATGTCCAACTTACTTTGGAGCGGGCGGCTACTGGTCTGGAATCGACCATTGAGGTGCCGCGTACAGAGAGCTGCCCCACCTGCCACGGTAGCGGGGCCAAGCCCGGCACCAGCCCCACCACCTGTAGCAACTGCCGGGGCACGGGCCAGATCACCCGTGCTCAGAACACTCCCTTCGGACAGATGGTCACCTCCGCGGCCTGCCCCAAGTGCGGCGGCCGGGGGCAGATCATCGTCGCTCCCTGCGGGGATTGCTCCGGCTCGGGAAGGGTACGAAAGAATCGCAAGATCAACATCAAGATCCCGCCGGGCGTGGAGGACGGCCAGCACCTCAAGCTGCGCGGCCAAGGGGATGCCGCCGGGCCTGGAGGGGAGAGCGGAGACCTTTACGTGGGCATAAACGTCCTGCCTCACCCCATGTTCCAGCGTGTGGACAGCGATCTGCTCCTGGAGACGCCCATCAGCTTCACTCAGGCGGCGCTGGGCGCAGAGCTGGAGGTCCCCACCTTAGGAGGAAGGGCCAAGATAAAGGTGCCGACAGGGACGCAGACGGGAACCGTCTTCCGGCTGAGGGGAAAGGGCATGCCCCGGCTGCAGGGCCTGGGCAGCGGCGATTTACATGTCAAGGTTAAGATTAAAACGCCTTCCTCGCTGACGGGGCGGCAAAAGCAGCTCTTAGAGGCGCTGGCTGCGGAGTTTGGCGAGACGAAAAAGAAGCAGACGGAGAAGGAGAAGAGCCTCATCGACAAGATCGTGGATGAGGTCAAGAGCGCAGTGCAGTAGTTAGTTCTTTTTCTATTGGACTTTTTTCTTGGGTCTCGTTCAACTCGTTGCCCAAGGAGTCCCCATCTCTTCTGGGTGGGGTAGTTGACTCCAAATCTTAATACGCAAATAATTTAATTATTAATATAATATGTGCAATTAATAAGGCTTTCTAAAATTTTGATAAAGTATTTATCGAGGAAGGATAGCAAGTAAGGATACAGGACTAGCACGAATTTACAGTTAATAGAAAATTCGTCACACTACATGGATGTTTAAAGGAGGATGTGTTTTATGAAACCATTATTTTTGGTCTTTCTAATGGGCATGCTGATTTTATCTTCATCAGGATGCTGCAAAAGCATCGACATAAATCAAAGCCTGCTCGAAGGATACCCGATTGCATCCGATGTTTTTACGACGCTCGATAAGACGATCGTGCCAGGCTCAATACCTCCGGGTTCGGAGAAGGTTCTTCCTTATGAGATTTCAAAATTCAAGCAAAACGGCTATGGCAACTGGAGTTATGGACCTGGTATCGATTCTGTAAAGCGGCTCGACATTATGCCGGCCAATTATAGCGGTCCATCAGTCCCCAATTCTACAAGACTTCTGAATTTCTTTACTATAACCGACATCCATATCACCGACAAAGAATCTCCTGCTCAGGCGATCTATGAGGGCTACAAAGGTGGTTCTTCTTCGGCATATTCGCCGGTCATGCTGTATACAACTCAGGTTCTCAACGCAGCCGTCCAGACGATAAATGCCATTCACAAACAAAATCCCTTTGATTTCGGTATATCTCTGGGCGATACATGCAACAGCAATCAGTACAACGAACTAAGATGGTATATCGATGTCCTTGACGGCAAGAATATAAATCCTGATTCCGGTGCCAAAGATGATCCAATCCCCGGACCTTATAATGATTATCAGGACGAATACAAGGCGGCAGGGCTTAATAAGACGATCAATTGGTATCAGACTCTCGGCAACCACGATCATTTCTGGATGGGCTTCCTGCCGCCCAATGATTATATCCGACAGAGTGTAACCGGTAATGACATACTCAACCTAGGTAATCCGTTCATCGACCCTCTCGGCCTAGATAGTCGTGGCTCTTACATGGGCTCAATAGATGGCCGGTCGCCTTACGGTGACATCATTGGCGTTGGGCCTGCCAAAGACTTCGCAATACCTCCGAAGGTACTTGCAGCCGATCCGAACCGCCGTTCACTATCGAGAGAGGAGTGGATAAGCGAATTTTTTAATACATCATCAAGTCCGATGGGACATGGATTCAATCAATCTAACGTAAAAACGGGATTCGCATGCTATACTTTTGAGCCGAACAAAACGAGTTTACCGATCAAGGTTATCGTGCTCGACGATACCCAAAGGAACGATGACCCCAACGATCCCGATACGCTCGGCTATGGGAATGGATCTCTCGGCTATGGGCACGGTTCTCTTGACAGTGAGCGCTATAACTGGCTCGTAAGTGAACTTGATAAGGGTCAGACTGAAGGTAAGCTTATGATCATCGCGGCGCACATACCGATAGGCGTCGAGCACACAGGTTCCATGATGTGTTGGAACCCAACAGCCGAAGCAGAGCTGATTGCCAAACTGCATTCATATCCGAATCTAATCCTGTGGATCGCGGGACATCGTCATATCAATACAATTACTGCATTTAAATCCCCGGATGATGAGCGTCCTGAACTCGGCTTCTGGGAGGCGGAAACCTCATCATTAAGGGATTTCCCTCAGCAGCTGCGCACTTTCGAGATCGTCCGCAACAGCGACAATACGGTTTCAATCTTTGTAACCGACGTTGATCCTGCAGTCAAAGACGGGTCGCTTGCTGCGATATCGCGTTCTTATGCGATCGCGGCTCAGCAGATATTCAACAATCCGTTAGCGGTAAAGCCTACGGGTTCGTACAATGCCGAGCTTGTCAAACAATTAACTCCGGAAATGCAGGAGAAATTAAGGAGCAAGACCAGTCAATAGGCTGCCTGGGCTCGGCAGCAGATCCCGTGATTCCCTGGGCTCCTTGAAGAACCAGGGCACAATCGATGGAGGCTACCCGAGGATGGATATCAGAGTTAGGCTCGCACAATCCGATCAGATTCTGCCATTTCCTTTCCCTGACCAAAATCTCACCCGAGCAGCGCTCCACCCGCGATCCGGTGCTCGCCCTCGCTATCGTGCACGATGCACTCGCCGTCCTTTCCGGCCTCGCCCCTCTCGAAGTCCCGGTATCTTTCCAAAAGAGCGATGGCCTCCTGGGTCTCGAAGAGATAACGCATAATGAGCTGCTCTGCCATCTTATCCGCCTCGCCGGACGTGATCTTGCCCCCCAGACCCCGGCACTCCGAGCACATCAATTCGCCGTTATCTAAATAGAACGGGTAGGTGCGACAGAGCATGGGCCGGTCACGGTAAACAGAGCACCGGCCATTTTGATAAAACCGGCAGGATTCGCCCTCTTTTTTTAGCCTCCACTCCAGGGTATGAAAGCAGCCGTCTTTGTCCCACTCACCATCCGTCGGCGGGCTCACCACATCCAGCCACTGCAGGCCCGTGGCTATCAGGATCTGTCTTATCTCCTGAGGAAATACGACCACGCTGTTGTCTTCTCCCCGGCAGCATTCCCCGCATTGCAGGCAGTGAAACCCTACTATCTGTATCCGAGTGGCCAGCTCTGCCGGGTTGAGCTTTTTCCCATCCAAGAATGCTTCATTCAGCTCAGAAATCCTATCTTCTCTCATCTCTTGCATAGAGCAATGAAATTGTCCAAAAGCTCCAGGCCGTGCTCGGTGTGCACGACCTCGGGATGCCACTGCACGCCGTACAGCGGCCTTGTCATGTGCTTCATGGCCTCTATCTCGCAGACGTTCGACCTGGCCAGGATCTCAAAGCCTGGGGGAAGCTCCGACACCAGGTCCATGTGCGAGGCCCAGGTCTTGAAATTGGCCGGCAGGCCCTTCAAGATGTCGTCTTCCTTGACTACCCTCACATTCACCTCCGCATAGCCGCCCATGCTGCCTGCAACCACTTTTCCCCCAAGGGTGGTGCCCATGAGCTGCATGCCCAGGCAAATACCAAGAATGGGGATATCAAGGTCCCTCAGATAATCCGCGCAGCGCCCGGCGCGCTCAAGTGTAGGTCCTCCTCCCAGGATGAGGCCGTTGGCGTCGATCTCCTCCGGCGGCGTCTGGTTGGAGATGAGGTCCGTCTCCACCTTTTCCCGGATGGCGCGCCTGATAAGGTGATTGAACTGTCCATAGTTGTTGACTACAAGTATTCGCATTGCCTAATCTTGCAGCGTATTATAATGATATATTTTTTGGCGAAATCTTAGCGTACAAATTTATATGAATACAGATCTTATGTTCTACGTATGATGCAACCTTTTCAAAGCGTATTGATCGGAGAAGCATTGGTGGGAGAAGGGCCGGAGATCGCACATATCGATCTCGTAATTGGGCCCAAAGGCAGCTACGTAGAGCAGGCATTTGTCAGTGCCCTGGCCTCGCCCGCCAAGGGGCATACTCCATTGCTGGCGGTCTTAGAGCCCAACCTGCCCGCCAAGCCCTCCACCCTTATGGTAAACAAGGTCACCATCAAGGGTGCCGGACAGGCAATACTCATATTCGGCCCTGCCCAGGCGGCTGTGGCCGAGGCGGTAATGGACTGCGTGGCGGAAGGGACCCTGCCCCAGGAGCTGGCCGAGGAACTGATGATTATCGTATCCTTGTTCATAGAGTGGGATGCAAAAGACAAGAAAAAGATCTATGAATATAACTATCAGGCTACAAAGCTGGCCATCGAGCGTGCTGTAGCCAGGAACCCCAAGGTCTCGGAAATACTGGCCAAGAAAGACTCTGCAAAACATCCCTTTGCTTAGATGGGATTCATATGAAATTGCCAATGACGGTGTAGAGCTAACAAGCCCTCAATGTGAAAAAAAGATTCATAAATGCCAGGAATAACTTTTGGTCATGAAATTTTCAAGTTCGAGTGAGATAGTGAGAAAAAGGAGAGTGAGGAGATGAAAGAACCGAATAGCAAGTGCAAGAATAATACTAGATTCAAAGGTAAGTACAGAGACGTATTTCTCGTCTTTGCAGTATTAATGATAACGGGAGTGCTATTGGCCGTATCGGCCTATGCACAATTCGATCCGCAGCTGCCGGGAGATTCCGGACCGGTGGATTTCACGACTCCGGACATCATGGGCACAGCCAGTTCCAACCAGCCGCCCATGCTCGCCGCTCTTGAGAGTGATAAATCCAGTCCTCAGGAAGCAGGCAGCTCCATAAAATGGACGGCCAAAGCAGAAGACCCGGAAAATGATCCCATTTCCTTCATATTCCGGCTAAAAGGGCCTTCTACTGGTGACGTATGGAAGCCGGTAAACCAAGACCCTTCCGAAAAGACCTGGAAATGGGACACCAATTCTGAAGATGCTGGAAATTACCAGATAAGCGTCTCGGTTAGGGATGAAACGCATGCTGGTCCCCAATTTACACCGGACGAGAAGATAGTTGACTTTAAATTGACTGCCCCAACGGCACCTGCAGAAGTTCAGGTGCAGCCTGCAGTTGAGCCTTTGCCAGTTGTGACGGCCCAGGAGCAAACATATGTGCCGCCCGTGCAGGAGCAGCAGCCTTCTCAGATGCAACCCGTGGCGCAGCCACAGGAAGTAACCCCTGCCAATTTGGCACCTGTCATGACCAGCTTGACACCGGTTCCAGCCAGCCCCCAGGAAGCCGGAGCTGTGGTGAACTGGGAAGCAATAGCCAGTGACCAGGAAAGCGATAGTCTGCAGTTCCAGTTCCTGCTGGACGGTTCGCCGATGACCGATTGGCAAGATCAGAATCAATGGACCTGGACAACCTCCGTCAATGAAATCGGTGTCCACAGTATTGAGGCAATAGTCCGGGATGGATCACATAATATGGAGGGCGATTCGTCCAAAAAGGCAAAATTTACCATAAATAAACCCAATGAAAAGCCAGTCATTTCCGAATTGGCAGCAGATAAGAACAGCCCCCAGGAGACGGGAAGCATTGTAACCTGGACGGCCAAAGCGTCTGACCCCGAGAAAAATCCAATTTTATATAGGTTCTTTTTAAACCAACTTCCTACTACCGATTGGCAGTCCAGCAACAAGTGGGCCTGGACAGCAGCCGAGGGCGACGCCCAGATAGAGGTCCAGGTTAGAGACGGAAAGCATGCCGAGCAAGATGGGTTTGATGACAGCAAGAGCGCGACGTTCGTCATATTGTCCCCCAACCAGAAACCTGCCATCATCAATTTCAGTCCTGACAAGCAGAGCCCCCAGGAGACCGGTTCTATTATCTCCTGGACTGTCGAATTCATGGACGCAGAGAGCGATCCTCTGCAATTCCAGTTCTCCTTAGATGGAACGGTAGTGCAGGATTGGTCGGAAAGCCCCGTCTGGATCTGGACTGCGACCAAAGAGCAGATCGGGCAGCATATAATCGAGGCCAAGGTCAAGGACAATAAGCACAATCCTGATGGAGACAGCTCTAAGACAACCGATTTCGTCATAAGTGCTCCGCCAAACAATCCACCTGTTGTTACCGATCTGGTCTCAGACCTGGCCAGCCCGCAGGTAGCCGGAGCCGCAGTAACCTTTACTGCAACGGCTTCAGACACCGAGACCGATCCCGTGCAGTACATGTTCTTACTGGATGGCCAGCCCAAGACCAGCTGGACGGAAAATCCGAGCTGGACCTGGACTACATCCGCAGAGGACATCGGATCTCACAGTATCGAGGCGAAGTCCAAGGACAATAAGCACAATCCTGACGGAGACAGCTCTAAGGCGATCGATTTTGCCATAAGTGCTCCGCCAAACAATCCACCCGTGCTTATCGATCTGGCCTCAGACCTGGCCAGCCCGCAGGTAGCCGGAGCCGCAGTAACCTTTACTGCAACGGCTTCAGACACCGAGACCGATCCCGTGCAGTACATGTTCTTACTGGATGGCCAGCCCAAGACCAGCTGGACGGAAAATCCGAGCTGGACCTGGACTACATCCGCAGAGGACATCGGATCTCACAGTATCGAGGCGAAGTCCAAGGACAATAAGCACAATCCTGACGGAGACAGCTCCAAGGCGATCGATTTCGCCATAAGTGCTCCGCCAAACAATCCACCCGTGCTTACCGATCTGGCCTCAGACCTGGTCAGCCCACAACTATTGGGAACGACAGTCACCTGGACGGCCCAGGCCAGCGATCCGGAATCCAATCCAATCAGTTATCGCTTCCTGGTCAACGGCACGCCTGCCACCGACTGGCAACTAGAGAATATATTGACCTGGACAGCCATAGAGCCCGGCACCAGCCAGATCTCTGTGCAGGTTAAAGACAGCCTGCATGAGGGAGCGCAAGGCGTTGCCGGCAATATTAGCCGCGAGTTTTCCATAATTGCTCCTGCGCCTGAAACCAAGCCCGTGCAAGAGCCTGTGCAAACCGAGGTTGTGCCGGCAGAAGTCGTACCGGCCAAGCTCAATGAATCGCCGGTGATTAGTGGCTTGACCACGGAAAGCGTCAGCCCACAACTATTGGGAACAACAGTCACCTGGACGGCCCAGGCCAGCGATCCGGAATCCGATCCAATCAGCTATCGCTTCCTGGTCAACGGCACGCCTGCCACCGACTGGCAACCAGAAAACCTGTGGACCTGGACGGCCATGCTGCCAGGCACCAGCCAGATCTCTGTGCAGGTTAAGGACAGCCTGCATGAGGGAGCGCAAGGCGTTGCCGGCAATATTAGCCGCGAGTTTTCCATAATTGCTCCTGCGCCTGAAACCAAGCCCGTGCAAGAGCCTGTGCAAACCGAGGTTGTGCCGGCAGAAGTCGTACCGGCCAAGCTCAATGAATCGCCGGTGATTAGTGGCTTGACCACGGAAAGCGTCAGCCCACAACTATTGGGAACAACAGTCACCTGGACGGCCCAGGCCAGCGATCCGGAATCCGATCCAATCAGCTATCGCTTCCTGGTCAACGGCACGCCTGCCACCGACTGGCAACCAGAAAACCTGTGGACCTGGACGGCCATGCTGCCAGGCACCAGCCAGATCTCTGTGCAGGTTAAGGACAGCCTGCACGAGGGAGCAGAGGGTGAAGCCGGCAACATGAGCGCAGAGTTCACCATAAATGCTCCTGCGCCTGAAACCAAGCCCGTGCAAGAGCCTGTCACGGGCGAGAATGTACCTCCAGTGACTGAGAACATAACCATACCAGTAGCACCGGAAAATGTGACGCCGCAGCAGCCCGTCAATGAGACGGAAGCTGTGACGATTGCCCCGGAGACCGTTGTACCTCCTCTGGATGAGAACATAACCACACCCCTGGTACTGGAAAATGTGACGCCACAGCAGCCCGTCAATGAAACGAAGTCCACTGAGCCTGCGATTCCACCGGCAGAAAACCGGACACCCGTCTTGAATTCTCTGAGCGCGGATGTCACCAGCCCCCAGATTCCGGGCACCACCATAACCTGGACTGCCAATGCCACTGATGTAGACCAAGATCCGTTGCTCTTCCGCTTCTTCAGAAGTGGACCGGCAACCAGCGGAGTCTGGCAGCCTGTGACGGAGTGGAGCGGTGCCAACACCTGGACCCAAACGACATCTTCCTCGGATGCAGGCGAAAATCAGGTCAAGGCCCAGGTTAGGGATGGAAAGCACGCATCTCCGGATAGCTTTGACAGCGAGCTGTCCGCATTCATGACTCTTCGTGAGCCTGCTCGGAACATATCCGGCACAGCTTATGATGATAAGGACGGCAACTCTCTCATAGATAGCGGCGAGGCCCTGTCCGGCTGGACAATCCGTCTTGCCGGGCCAGACGGCGAGATCAGCGCCTTAACTCGTGAGGACGGATCCTATCGTTTCGAGCAACTTAAGAAGGGAAGCTACACTGTTAGCGAGACACTGCCCTCCGGTTGGAAGGCTACCAATCCCGAGAGCGGATCATATAGCGTGGATCTGTCGGAGGGCGACGCCGCCGACAAGAACTTCGCCAATAAGCTGACATCTTACAGCATATCCGGCATGAAGTATAACGACCTTAACGGCAATGGGGCCAACGACGGCGAGCCTGGAATGGAAGGTTGGACGATCCAGCTCTCCAAAGAGGGCAGCACTGTCAATAGCACCACGACCGGGAAGGATGGTTCCTATAAATTCGCGGACCTGATGCCAGGCAGCTACTCGGTAAAGGAAGTCGAGCAGTCCGGCTGGGCCAGGACAGCACCTCTTGAGGGATCATATTCGGTTATGCTTGCAGATGCCGATGTGACCGGTAAAGACTTTGGCAACCACGGATCGTGGTCTATCTTTGGAGCCAATTTCAACGACCTGAATGGAAACGGAGTCAAGGATGGAAATGAGACCGCTCTTGTCGGCTGGAACATTCAGCTCGCCAAAGACGGCAATATCATCAATGCCACTACCACTGGCCAGGACGGATCCTATGCCTTCAAGAACCTCGCTCCAGGCAAATACACTGTAAGCGAAGTCGCCCAGGAAGGCTGGACTCAGACTCTGCCTCAGGGACCATATAGCATCGATCTATTGGATGCGGATGTCTCAGGAAAGGATTTCGGCAACAAGGGCAACCTATCCATCACGGGCAAAAAGTTCTATGATGCCAACGGCAATGGAGTGCAAGACGGGGACGAGCCTGGCCTTCCAGGACAGGAAGTCAAGCTGGTAGAGAACGGCAAAGAGCTCGCCAGCGTGACCACGGGCCAGGACGGCACCTATACCTTCAGCAACCTGGTGCCGGGAACCTACGAGGTGGATGACCCCATACTGGTTACCGTAACAACGCAGATTCATGTAGTGGTGAACGTTCCGGCATTCAGCCCCAACATAATCTCTGGAATGAAATTCAACGATCTGAACGGCAATGGAATTAAGGACGCTGGAGAACTGGGCGTTCCCAATTGGGGAATCGATCTGGTATATGTGGTGCCTGGCCCCGATATCTTGCTGGCACAGGTCAATACAGATGCCAACGGAGCCTACAAGTTCATCAACATCCCGCCTGGCAACTACGAGATCAAGGAGCTGGCCAGACAGGGCTGGACTGCAACCACACCAACGGTACGCGCCGTTCATATCCCGGGCAGCTCCAGCAACCAAAACTTCGGCAACAAGCTGGCTACCTTGCCAACTTTGGGCTCGATCTTTGGCATGAAGTTCAATGACCTCAACGGAAATGGTGTTAAGGATGGCGGCGACGCTGGGCTTCCTGGCTGGACCATCCAGTTAAAGAATGCCACAAGCCTGACCGTGATCAGTACCACAAACACCGGATCGGACGGCACCTATGCCTTCCTGAACATCACTCCTGCAAACTACGTTGTGAGCGAGGTATCCCAATCCGGCTGGACGCAGACCAAGCCACCTGCGCCTGGTGCACAGGTTTACTCCTTTGCTCTGGCCGCGGGAGAGAATAAGCAGGGAATCGACTTTGGCAACCGCAACAATAACCTGCTGCCTACCAATCCCACGCTGGTCCCGAATCTGGCCGGCCCACGGATGGTGGGCACGCCTGTAATCTGGACCGCTGGGGCCACTGATCCAGAAGGAGATACCCTGCAGTTCAGATTCTTCGTGCGCGGACCGGCGCCATCCCCTGCTGTGAGGGCCGACACCGGATACTCTACGAACAACGTTTGGACATGGAGCACCGTTGGGTATGCTCCTGGACCCTACCAGATTGAGGTCTGGATCAGAGACGGCAATCACGCCGGATCGGCAGGCTTCGACATCAAGAAGACGGTTTCCTTCACACTTACCAGCGCCAACCTGCCGCCACGAGTCAACATGCTGTTCTCCGATCGGCCGGCACCCCAGTTTATGGGAAGCTGGATCAAGTGGACCGCAGTTGCATCCGATCCGGAAGGTGCTCCCCTGCAGTACAAGTTCTATCTGCGCGGTCCTTCAACTAACGGATTTTGGATGGACCAGACCGGCTGGGGAAATAACAACCGCTGGATCTGGAGAACCACTCCCTTTGATGTCGGCTACAGCGAGGTGCTGGTGGCAGTTAGAGACGGCAGTCATGCCGGGCCGGGTGGATCAGACGACTATGAAATAGCCGCCTTCTCTATCATCAACCAGAACCTTCCGCCGGTTATCACTGGTCTGGTCAGCAATGTGTTTAGCCCGCAGCCCATAGGAGCCACAGTGATGTGGAGGGCATCCGCCATGGATCCGGAAGGAAATCCTGTGTTCTACAGGTACTGGCTAAAGGGAGCCGCTACCGGAGGATCCTGGAGGATTGCGCGGGATTGGTCGACCGACCCGACCTTCGTATGGCCCACCTCGCCCGCGGACGCAGGAACAAGCGAGATTCAATTGCAAGTGCGCGATGGCCTGCACTCCAGCCCGTCTGGATGGGATGACGATGCAGGGGCCCTGTTCACCGTGCTGCGGCAAAACCTGCCGCCCACTCTCGTCTCCCTGAAGCCGGACAAGCCCAGCTCACAAGTTGCCGGCACACCCATAAAGTGGATGGCAATAGCCTCAGATCCAGATAGAGAGCCGGTATTCTACAAATTCTGGCTGAAGGGCCCATCGACCGGAGAAGCCTGGAAGGTCGTACAGGATTGGTCGACAAAGAACCTGTGGACCTGGGCCAGTTTTGGCAGCGATCGCGGGGCTTATACCGTCTACGTCTACGCCCGGGACGGAAAGCACAATCCAGCAACCGGTTATGATAGCGCACTGGGTGCATCGTATCTGCTTACACCCAATCAGCTGCCCAAGCTGACGGCTTTGCTGCCCGACAAGCTCGGCCCACTGAGCGCAGGAAACCCAGTGAAATGGACAGCAAAAGCGTCCGATGCCAACAAAGAACCTATCCTTTATCGGTTTTGGTTGAAGGGCCCCTCCACAGGCAACGCCTGGAAGGTGGTGGCGGATTGGTCAATAAACAACCAGTGGACCTGGACCAATTCCGGCAGCGATAGCGGAGAATATACCGTCTATGTCTATGTTCGGGACGGAAAGCATAGTCCAGCAACCGGTTACGATAGCGCACTGGGTGCATCGTATCTGCTTACGCCCAATGAGCCGCCCAAGCTGACGGCTCTTCTGCCCAACAAGAAAAATCCGCAGAGCGCAGGAACGATCGTGAAATGGACGGCAACCGCCACTGATATCAATAAAGATCCGATACTCTACCGGTTCTGGCTGAATGGCCCATCCACAGGCAATGCCTGGAAGATGGTATCGGATTGGTCGATAAAGAACCAGTGGACCTGGACCAATGCACCAACCGATGGCGGCAACTACAGAATTTTTGTCTATGCCAGGGATGGCAAGCACGCCCCGGCAACCGGCTATGACAGCGCGGTAGGTCAGGACTATGCACTGCTAAATCGGGTAGTGAGCCAAAAGGTGGTTGTTGTAAAAAGATAGTGAGATAAACCATGATGAGTGCAACATAGAGCATCGCTTTGAAAAACATGGATGAGGTAGGAAAAAAGGTCCTGCCCATCTCATCTCTTTTTCCAATAGGTTTAAATCCAACAGATGTCTGGGGAGAAACTATGATGAAATATACGATTGCTTTGGCTGTGCTATTAATGCTGGCCGGCACCGGTCTGGCAACGATGTGGCTTTACGATGATCCCATGTTCTTCCAGATGAACTACCCTGCAAAGGCAGCATCCTTTACTGCTGCGGATATGTCTATTCTGGAAATCATAGATGCTCCCTATTTCCCTCTCCTGGGCCAGAGCTTCTACTACAATGCCATTCCCTTTAAGCTTAGCAATAATACCAATGCCATTCAGATCGGCAGCAAGGCTCCCACATCCATGTCTCCCATCTCGGTCACCTTTGGCGGACACCTGGAAAATAACATGAAGTACGCGCAGAGCAAGTCCTCGCTGAGGATCGGTTCGCAAGGTTCCTGGAACGCCTTAAACGCTCCTGGAGTGCTATAGGAGAAGAGGGCGGACAGAACCGTTCCGACCATTTGAAATTTTTTTTATTTTATTCACAATTCATTATATTTGACTCTCGGACGGATAGAGTTACAAGAGTTATGGAAATCGCCAATAGTGTGAAGACATAGATGCAACCGCCAACCCCATGCAGATCCGCGGTCAGTCCTGCAATAAGCGGCCCGATAACCACACCGCTCATGCGAGCTGTATTGAAGATGCCATAAACCTCCCCGCGTCGCGCGTTGCTGGTGGTATCAGCGATTAGCGCCGCGGCTGCCGGGCTTGCCATGCCAAGCCCCATGCCGAGGCCCGCGAAAAGGAATGTGACGGGGATCAATGCATCCGCCTGGGAAAGAAAAGCAAAACTGACGGCTCCCACCAGGCAGCCGGTGAAGATGAGTTTTTTTCTTGTACCTTTGTCGGCCTGGCGGCCAAAGTGGATATTAAAAAGAGCTGTGCTGCCTCCATAAACCAGGTAGATTATCCCCACATCCGTAGCATTAAAGCCCAGGCCGGCGGCAAAGCCTGGCAGCATGGTGAAGTTGAAGCCGCCTACCACTCCTGCCCAGAGGACGACAGAGGAGCAGGCTAGAAATGTGAGCCGATAGCCGGGAGCGATGAGTGCTTCCTTTCCCCGGGACGGAAGAAGGCCCATCTTTACTCTTATTTTCTCAGGCTCTTTTACCCGGAAATAGACAACAAAAAACGAAGCTCCACCCAGAATAGCCCACAAATAAAAAGGGGCATTCAGGCCGAGAAAATCGTAGAGCATTCCTCCGATGAGTGGCCCTAAGGCTAACGCAAAGAAGAACGCGGCGTTGTACCGACCCATGGCCGCCCCTCTATTTTTCGCTTCTGCCTGATCGATAATCAGTGCCATGGCAATAGGCCAGACGGCTGCGGCACCAAGTCCCCCCAAAGCTCTGATGAACAGAAGAGAATTTGCATTCTTCGCATAGATGTAAAAGAGCGGTAGGAAGCAAAATGTGGCCAGGCCCAGGAGCAAGATCTTTTTGCGCCCCATCTGATCGGAGAGGCGGCCTATGGGTATCTGTGTTAGAAGCTGCACCGCTCCGTAGACTGAGACAATAAATCCGAGCATGGTGTAAGATGCGCCCATATCCATGACATAGCGAGGAAAAAACGGCGCTATCAGGGAGAATCCCAGGACAGCGACGAAGACAGCCAGATAAAGGGGCGCAAGTGAGCCGGTATCTTTGAGCGTGGGCATTAATCTCTAGAACTTCAGCTCCATGCCAAGAATCGTCTGAGTATAAGTCACTCCATTGATCTCTCTTACGCTCAGAACAGCCCGGTTTAGGTCGGATATGCTCTCCACATCGGCAATAGCGATGAAGTCTCTCTCTCCGTAGACCGGCACAACCTCCCTAATACCTTTGATGCCCTCCAGGCAATCGTGGACTGCCTTTTCCGTTCCCGGCTCAACGTTTATCATTATGAAGCCTTTCAATGTCTATCCCCCAAAAATTATGCTTTAAGGTTCTCTTTTTGATAATATCACTCTTTCCCCTGAAGGTCTCTCTGAATATCTCTTTGAAGGGCTCTCTGATGGGCTATTTCCGGGGGGGCTCTCTCCTCTGGAACGGGAATGCCTTTCTGTTCCATCAGGCCTTTTACCATCTCAATCTCGTCTTCCAGGCGCTTCAAAGGCATTGCCTCCCTGGCCAGGTACAGGCAACTCAATGCCTCTTCCAATCGTCCTAATGCCGTCAGTACTGCGGCCGTGGATTCCTGGTCATAGGCATCGCCTCCTTTCTGGAGCACGCAGTCGTAAACCAGAAGCGCTTCTTCAAGTCTTTTTTGGTTTCTCAGCAAAAAGCCCTTGTTCCTCAGGGCATCCAGATTTTCGGGGTCGATGGCCAGGCATCGATCGTAGCTTTGCATGGCCTCATCGAAGCGGCCCAGGCCATAGAGGGCCACGCCCTGGTTGTTCCAGACTTCAGGTATCTCCTGGTTCATGGCCAGCACTCTCTCGAAGATCTCCGAAGCCTCCTCAAACTTATTCTGCTTGACCTTGTCCATGCCTCTGTTCAGCAGCACCTTCTCTTTGTTGTTCATAGCCGCCTCACATATATCCCTGGATAGCTGCCGACTCGCTGCCCTTCTCCGCAATGGCAGGATTCTGGGGTACCGATCCCGGCCTCTTGATCTCTCCGAAGACCTTCTCGTAGTCCTTGATGTGCTCTACCAGCCAGTTGGCCAGTTCCTTGGCCGCCAGGGGTGAGAGAATGATCTCCGTATCGATCTTTCTCTCCATGACCGTCATGCTCTTGCCGTCCTCGACCATCGTCTTTGGCGAGTCGTTGTAAAAGGCAATGCGAAAGTCGTAGGGGCTGTGTCCTCCGATCGCGCCTATGGCATAGACCTGGCTAAAATCGGAGCTTTTTGAGATTTCCACTTTAACTTCCATGCATGCGGGATAGGGCTCCAGCTTAAAAAAGATGATGATATCGAAATGTATTTAGATGACTTAGCTTCTTGTGTTGCCGATACTATGATTGGGGTCTTAGGGTTAGAAGACGGTACAAGGGTGGAAGGTACCGGTTTTGGTGCGCCTGGCTTGGTTTCGGGTGAACTGGTCTTTACTACCGTTATGTCCGGATATGAGGAGGCATTAACAGACCCCTCTTACCACGGACAGATGCTCATGTTCACATATCCTCTGCAAGGAAATTACGGCATAAGCGGCGATGATTTCCAATCCGACAGGATGTGGCCGCGCGCCATGGTTAGCCGGGAATACTGGGATCGTCCAACACATCATCGTCACGCAAAAACGCTCAACCGGTTCCTTATTGATGAGGGCAAGCCCGGACTATGTGACGTGGATACTCGCATGCTCACTTTGAAGGTAAGAGAGCTTGGTGTGATGAAAGCCGCGCTTGCCGTTGGCGAAAGGAGAGACGTGCAAGACATGGATGTGGTGGCAATGGCAAGGTCCCAGGCCGATATCTCTCTCCAAAATCTGCTGGGAGATGTGACCTGCAAATCACCTTACCGCATGAAAGGCAATGGCCCTCGCATGGCGGTGCTGGATTTAGGCATTAAGAGGAATATTCTTAAAAGTCTCTCCTGCCGTGGATTCGATATAACTGTGCTTCCTGCACATGCCGACATATCTCTGATCGAGGCTACAGCGCCGCAGGCACTCTTCGTCTCCAATGGACCTGGCGATCCCGAAATGGCCAAGGAGGCCATATCTGCCGTCCGACACTATGCGGGACAAATCCCCATCTTTGGAATATGCCTGGGACATCAGGTCATATCCCTGGGACTGGGTGCCCAGACCTTCAAGCTCAAGTTCGGCCACCATGGTGGCAATCAGCCCGTCAAAGACCTGGAAAAAAGGATCGTCTACATCACCTCTCAGAATCACAACTTTGCCGTTCGGCCCGGCTCTGTGGAGGGCACGGACCTGGAGATCACCCAGCTAAATGCCAACGACGGCACAGTCGAAGGCGTAAAGAGCGACAAGCTCAATGTTCTGGCGGTCCAGTACCACCCCGAGGCCCATCCCGGACCGCTCTGCACGGAAGATCCATTCTTTGGATCGGTCTTGAGAATAATGAATGGCCGGACAGGCGTTGCCGGGAGGCGATAGAGATGCCCAAAAGAAATGATATTCATAAGGTCCTTCTTATCGGCTCGGGGCCCATTCAGATTGGTCAGGCCGCAGAATTTGATTTCTCCGGCTCTCAGGCCTGCAAATCCCTGCGCGAAGAGGGAATCGAGGTCGTCTTGGTCAACTCCAATCCGGCCACCATCATGACTGATCCAGACACCGCCGATAAGGTCTACATTGAGCCTCTGGTGCCGGAGATTTTGGCCAAGATCATCGAGAAGGAGAGGCCGGATGGAATTATCGCAGGCATCGGCGGCCAGACGGGTCTGAACATCACATCTGAGCTCGCGGATATGGGCGTTTTCGAGAAATTCAATGTAGAGGTTTTGGGAACGTCCGTCAAGTCCATTCGGGAGGCTGAAGACCGCGACCTATTCAAGAAGGCCATGCAGCGTGTGGGCGAGCCCGTGCCGAAGAGCAAAGCCGTCAACACCCTTGCTGAGGCCTTGGCGGTCATGGAGGAGCTGGGACTGCCGTTGGTAGTCCGGCCCGCATACACATTGGGTGGCTCAGGGGGAGGCATTGCCAGGACTCGCGAGGAGCTGCTCTCCATCTGCGAACTGGGGCTGAAGAGGTCTCGCATCAGCCAGGTCCTGCTGGAGGAGAGCCTGGGGGGCTGGACTGAGCTGGAGTACGAGGTGATGAGGGACTCGAACAATACCTGTATCACCATTTGCAACATGGAGAACATGGATCCCATGGGCATTCACACCGGCGAGTCTATCGTCGTCACTCCCATCCAGACCCTGTCCGATAAGGAGATCCAGATGCTGCGTAGCTCCGCCATCAACATCATCCGCGCTTTAGAAATTGAGGGCGGCTGCAACATCCAGTTTGCATTCAAGAACGGGGAGTACCGGGTCATCGAGGTCAACCCTCGCGTCTCCCGCTCCTCGGCTCTGGCCTCCAAGGCCACCGGCTACCCCATTGCCCGGGTCACCGCCAAAATCGCCATCGGCATGACTCTCGATGAGATCCGAAACGATGTCACCAAAGAGACGCCCGCTTCCTTCGAGCCCGCCGTGGATTATGTGGTTATCAAGATTCCCCGCTGGCCGTTCGACAAGTTCGTCAAGGCCAACAAGACCCTCACCACGGCCATGAAATCCACAGGAGAGGTCATGGCCATAGGAAGGAGCTACGAGGAGGCTCTCATGAAGGCCATTCGTTCCCTGGATATCGATAAAGATCTGGGGTACGCGGGAAAGTACACCATCTGGACGGATGAGGAGATAAAAAACCTCCTGGAAAATCCCACTGACGAGCGGCTCTTTGCCATCTACCAGGCCTTGAAGAGAGGCATGTCTTCGGAGGAGATCTCGAAGATTACAGGCATTGAGCCTTACTTCCTCTACAGGATGGAGAACATCATCGCCATGGAAGTGGAGATAAGAGCCGGGCTCGATGCAAAGGTTCTGAGGAAGGCCAAACGCACCGGCTTTACTGATAAGCAGATCGCCGGCATCGTGGGCAAAAGCCGGGAAGAGATAACCGATATGCGTATCTTGCAAGGCATCATTCCAACTTACAAGATGGTGGATACCTGTGCCGCCGAGTTTGAGGCCAAGACCCCCTACTACTACTCCACCTATGACACCCAGTGCGAACTCTTGCCCTCAGACAAAAAGAAGGTGCTGATTTTGGGCTCAGGCCCCATCAGGATCGGTCAAGGCATCGAGTTTGACTATTGCACAGTTCATGCTGTGATGGCACTACGCGAGCAGGGCATCGAGACCCATATCGTCAACAACAATCCTGAGACCGTTTCCACCGATTACGATACCTCGGACAAGCTCTTCTTTGAGCCGGTTACTTTAGAGGACGTCATGAACATCCTGGAAAAGGAGCAGCCCTACGGTGTACTGGTGCAGTTCGGCGGCCAGACGGCCATAAACCTGGCCTTCCCCCTGGAAAAGGAGATCGCACGTCGTGGCCTGAAGACAAAGATTCTGGGCACCAGCCCGGACAGCATTGATCTGGCGGAGGACCGGGAGAGGTTCAATGCTCTCATGGACCAGTTGAACATACCTCAGCCTCGTGCCGGCATCGCCTTCACTCCAACCGAGGCCAAGGCGGTTGCCACCAGGATCGGCTATCCCGTACTGGTGCGGCCCAGCTACGTTCTGGGAGGCAGGGCCATGGAGATCGTTTACGACGAGGCGGGTCTGGAGGTCTACATGCGCGAAGCGGTGCGCGTCTCCCATGATCATCCCGTTCTTATCGATGATTTCCTGCAAAACGCTGTGGAGATCGATGTGGACGCTGTTTGCGACGGCACCGATGTTCTGATTGGCGCCATCATGGAGCACATCGAGGAGGCAGGCATTCATTCGGGTGACAGCGCCTGCATGATTCCACCCCAGACCTTGCCTGGTGTGGTTTTAGAGGTGGTGAGGGACTACGTGCGCAAGATCGCGCTTGGGCTTAAGGTCGTAGGAATTGTGAACCTGCAGATGGCTTACAAAGACGGCACGGTTTATGTTCTGGAGGCAAACCCTCGGTCGAGTCGCACCATACCATTTGTCTCCAAAGCCGTAGGCCTGCCCCTGGCCAAGATTGCCGCCAATGTCATGATTGGGAAATCCTTGCGGGAGCAGGGCACCCTTTTAGAGCCCAAGACGCCTTACGTCTCAGTCAAGGAGGTGCTCCTGCCCTTTGACAAGCTGCCTGGGGCAGACGTGCTGCTGGGGCCGGAGATGAGGTCTACGGGCGAGGTCATGGGCATAGACTACAAGCTGGGCCTGGCCTTCTTCAAGGCGGAGCTGTCTGCGGACAATCCGCTGCCTCTGGAGGGCATGGTCTTCATCTCCGTCAAGGATGAGGACAAGGCAGCCGTTGCTGTGGCCGCCAAGAAGCTGCATGAGGTGGGGCTCTCCATCATTGCCACAGATAGCACAGCCGAGTACCTGCGCCGCTCGGGCCTGCCGGTGGTGAGGGTGAATAAGATCTACAACGGCAGCCCCAATATCATGGACTACATCAAGATTGGTGAGGTGAAGCTGATCATCAATACGCCCACCACCAAAGAGTCGGTCAAGGACGGCTTCCAGATTAGGAGAAGCGCCGTGGACTACCACATCCCTTACATCACCACCATTCAGGCGGCTGTGGCTGCGGCAGATGCCATTCTGATGGCCAAGAAGGATCAGATAACCATCAAGGCGCTGGATGAGTATCACAAAGAGGTCTACTACAATTAATTGGTGGGCGGGCCGGGCACGATGCTGGCCCTATCCAAATTTCATTTTAGCTATTCCCAAGTCGGACCGAAGCCTTTATCTGCGAGAAGGCGATAGGGAAGGTGCTCGCGGGCCCGTGGTCTAGCTGGTTATGACGTCGCCTTGACATGGCGGAGGTCATGCGTTCGAATCGCGTCGGGCCCACTTGAGCCCAAGTAGCTCAGTTGGGAGAGCGTCAGACTGAAGATCTGAATGTCCCCGGTTCGAGTCCGGGTTTGGGCATATAATTACTAAGTAATTCGCCCCATTGATATCGATTTTTAGCGATTTTAGATCTTGTCTTGCATCATCTCTCACAGGGTTATATATTTGCCTTTGCATCAAAGTTCATCGCGAAATTTCCCGATGGCGATCTTATCCAAGCCACGTGGGAATGATGAACGGTGGCGATCAGGGGACTGATGTGGATGGCCTCTATTCTCCCAAGGCCATTATCAGAGGCACTTACATGGAGATTAGAGCTTTTGAACTAGCGTATCATAGGGCGGCTAGAAGCTCTCCCTTGATGTTGGATAGTAGGATCGCGATGGAAGCTTAGAACTGCTTCCATTTAAATTCGCGAAGTGCTTTGCTTGCTCGATTTGCGGTTTCGTTTCTATTATAATAGCAGATAAATATTATTTCTCTGGCTGGATAGTTGTTCTCTCCAGACCGTTGCCAAAAGAAACGATCAGTTATATGGTATTTACAAATGCCTTTATAGTAATATTGAGCAGAGCAAATATGGTGGAATAAGATGAAAACAGAATGGAATAAACCACAGTTGGTTGTTGTGGCGCGCGGTTCCAGAGAAGAAAACGTGTTATACGTCTGTAAGGTGAATAATTCTAATGGCCCGTCTTATTACGACACTTTATGTATGTTCCGTTACGGAAGCGGTTGTATAGAATGTTATTTCGATATGCCCAGTTAGCCGGAGGCGTAGGAGAAATTTGCCTATTTTTGGAGCCCTGGTCTCCAGCTCAAATAAAATGCATTGGAGCCGATAGCTGCCCATTTTCCTACTAATAAGAAACTTTTATAAGTATGTAAGATACTGATCTGAGTATATGCAAGAAAAGAGAAACAGAGATCAGATCAGGGCTCAAATTCTTGCCTTATGTGAAAGCGAACTTTCGTTATGCTTCCAAAAAAGTTAAAATTTAACTATTTTTAGAGGCCTGGTCTTGGCGGGGCTAGGAGAGAATAAATGCAGCACATTGATGACAGGCCCCATTATCATATTGATCGCATATTCCAAAATAAGGATATGGGCCTGTGGGCTTGTCATACTTGCACGCGCTAAGCACTCTTTCCTCGGTCGAACCTCTCACAAGTACGATCAATTCAGGTTTTGTCCATGATTTCATAATATACTACCTCTTATGAAAGATCTCATGCGATTCCTCCTATAATGAGTTGTTTATCGTTGGTTATGGCTCGGAGGTAGCGCCAGCTACCAGGGCAATCAGGAGCATCATGGTCAGCATTAAGAAGGCTTTAGTCAGTCTCATGGTTTCATTCCTATCATTGTATGTTATTCAAGATTTCCATTTATGGAAAAATGGTCTATTGATATTGTTTTCCGGCCAAACTACTTAACCTTACATGTAGAATATGTTCTTCATGGCAGGAGTCCTTGAGCAGCTAATCAGGCCACAGAAGAAGGCAATGAGTCAGAAGGCTATGGAGCTGGAAGCCGCGAGAGAGATCCTGGCCGAGGTCTTCAGGGTCAGGATCTCAGAGGTTGATGAAATGATACGGAACCGTTTTGAAGCTGCAGGGAAAGACGATATGGACCCTAAAGAAAGCGGTCCATGGCCACAGGAGTTCTGGCTGGAATAGAGCCTATTTCCAGAAT
>SESA01000179.1_pt1 | contig 44022 bp, 34 predicted proteins | sample 3171451 | NCBI WGS metagenome assembly SESA01 (sample SAMN06051862, study PRJNA518727) | freshwater metagenome | biome: subpolar coniferous forest; feature: holomictic lake; material: water; isolation source: holomictic Lake 227, 8 m depth | place: Canada: near Kenora, Ontario | collected...
GAAACATGCTTTGCCGAAATGATAGGGTCCTGCGACATGGTATTATTTTACGAAAGTCACTTCCCCGGGCATACCGATCTTCAGAAATCCGTCATTCTTCACCAGTATTTTTACAGCGTAAACCAGGGTCACCCGGTCTTCTTTTGTCAAAACAATTTTCGGAGTGAACTCGGCGGTAGAAGAAATCCAGTCAATGCTGCCTTCATATTTTTTATAGTCCTTTTTGCTGCTGTCGATAAACACATCGGCTTTTTGTCCGATTTTGATCTGTGAAAGCTGGGTTTCACTTACATAAACGCGGATGATCAGATTATCGAGATCGGCAATTTTGTATAAAGGCCTTCCCTGGGCCGTCATTTCAAACGGTTCGGCGTATTTTGCCAAAACGGTGCCGTTCACAGGGTTGATGATCCTGCACTTGCGAAGCTGATCCTCTACCTGTGCCGCCTGTATATCCACTGTGCTGCTTTGCTCGTTCAGAGTGTTCGTACTGGTGTTCAGGACGCTCTTCTGGGCATCAATTTTCGACTGGATCACCGCAACTCTTGTATTTGCATCGTCGAGCTGTTTCTGGGATGCAACTTCGCCTTTCACAAGGTTTGAGATTCGGTTCCTGTCGGAAACCGCGTTTTCAAGTTCTTTCTGCAGGGCTTCGAGCTGAATGCCGATATCGGGCTTGCCAGAAAGGATAGCTCTGCGGTTCTGTGCCAGTTGCAGGCGGGTCAGGTAAAGCTGGGTGCTGTCGATATAGCCGACCAGTTGATTTTGCTTTAAAACCTGGCCTTCGGTTATGTCAAGGGCCAGGATTTTCCCGTTCGCTTCAGCCGAAACCGTGGTCTCAACCGCTTCAAAGTTTCCCGAGGCGTCCAAAACATGCTTGCTGTCATTGCATGCAAAAAGGGAGAAGCAGGCGAGAGCGAATAGCGTAAACCTTAATTTCATAATCATTGTTTTATGGGTTTGGATTAATGACCGGTCTTTGTCTTATAATTATAAATGCTCATGAGCATCTGGATCTGATGAAGGGAACGTGTACTTATCGCTTCACTTTCCTTATTGATCGCATTGATCAGATCGTTGATGGAACAGAAGCCGTTGTCGTATTTAACCTGGTAGGAATTTTTTATTTTTTTCCTCAGGGCCACGATTTCATCGTCATTGCCCAGGATGGACTTCTGCTTTCCGATCTCGCTTGAGATCTGTTTAAGCTGAATATTGGTATTGAACAGAAATGTCTCCTTCTGATTGCTGATCCTGTCAAGTTTTAACTGGTTCAGTTTTTTATTCGTTCCCAGTTTGTACAGTCCTTCGGTACTCCACGACATGCTTACACCGGCAATAGCCAGTGTGTTTATTGATGAGGTTGCAAAGCTGATGCCGGGTTCGATAAGAATTCCGGCGCCCAGCACAGCAAATTTAGGCATCACACTGACCAGGTCAAATGCTGCTGCCGCCTGGATGGCCTTTTGCTGGTTCTCATACAGGTTCAGCTCAGGGCGCATGTTTGCGAGGGAGGAATAGGATTCCAGTGAAACCGGACTTTCCAGTCTGGAAGTGCCCGGAAGGTTCGACCCGCACATAAACACAAGCATGTCAACATATCCCTGTCTGGCATAAGTGAATTCAATTCTCCGCTGTGACACGCTCAGCTGTTCGGTTTTCACCTGGTCCACATCAGTCTGGTATGCGAGCCCGTTATCTTTTGACAGTGTTACATTCCTGAGACTTCTCGCCAGGTTCTCATCCAGAATTGACAGTATCTTCAACTGTTCATCGATCAGCAGGATGCCGAAATAGAGCTGATTTACCCTGTCCCGTATTTCATACATGGAAACATCGAGCGAGGCTTTGTCAACCCCTGCGCCTGCCTTGGCCACCTCTTTCTGTGTATGCGTTGCTCCTCCGTCCCAGATCAACTGGCTGATCTGTGCAATACCGATAAACTGCACATCCTGTTTCGCCGCAGCCGGCATGTTCGGCAGGCTGATGGAAGGCAGCCCGCTGATAATATATGCGCCAATACCGGTAATGCTTACCTGCGGAAGGTAGGCTTTGTTTGCATTGGAAATGGTGAAATCCTTTGACTTTTCGACCAGCTCATATTGCCTGATCAGTGGATAATTCCTGGCAGCCATCGAATAACAACTGTCAAGACATATGACAGAGGCGGACTGCGGGTAGGCGGAAGAAGAAATGACAACCGCGATGCCGGGTATTACCAGCCTCCATATCCTTTCTGTCATCCTTGAAACAAACTCTTTTAAAATCATTGTATCCGGTATTTCTGTTTCAAACTATTTCAGTTTCATATTATCAAGTGAAGTTATGACAAAATTTGCCGCAAATTGCTTACGCACTTCAATATATTCAGTGAAACTCATCCCAAACTTTTCGAACAATACATCGAAAACGCCTTTTGACACGAAAGGAAAAATGCTCATCGAGATGATGGTAGTGATCAGTTGAATAGTTGTTTCCCTGGTAAGATTCTTCATTTTAGCTCCCGGGTAACCTCTGGAATATAAAACCTTAAAGAGCTTTTCAACATCAAGTCCGCGCAGGAAGACTCTCAGCCTTTCGGGATTCCTGTTGATTTCATTAAGAAGGAAAAAGGGGAGGCGTGGATTCTTCTGCAGAAAAGAAATATGTTCGTTGAAAAAGAACTGCAGCTTGTCTTCGAGGGACAGGGATTCATCGAGAACGGGCGCAAGTTTTTCCATCATTTTGCCGGCTAACAGTTCAAATACGGCATTGAACAAACGCTCCTTCGAACGAAAATAATAATTCAGCAGTGACTTGTTGATCCCGGCGCGGTCGGCGATATCCTGCATGGTTGTGCCATCCATTCCCTTTTCGAGGAAAACTTCAGTAGCCACCTCGAAAATCCTGTCCTCCGTTCGTTTGTCTTTCTCCATGACCGGGTTTTGGAAATTAGTTTAACCAAACCGATTAAACGGATAGTTAAAACAACCGGACAAAAATAAATTGATTTTCTTTTCCTGCAAACTTTTTTTTATTTTTTCTCCTTATCCAGCCAGTGCAACAGGTTGAGGATAAACTGGACATTCTGGGGTGCGTCATCGGAGTTAAACCCGACTTTCATTTGTCCGTTCACGATCTGTGCCGTAAACATCGCAGCCTCGCCGAAAACCGCGACTTTCCCTTTGCCGTAATCAAGAATAGCGCCCTGCAGGTATCCTACCAGGTTCTTCCTTGGAGTTTTGGCATTGAAAGCCCAGGCTGTATCGGGCATGAGGGCATAATTGCCTTCAATAAATGAAAGAACCGGGATAGCTCCCTGGGGGGATTTGAACGCCGATCCGGTGAATGTGGTGACTGTATTTATCTTGTCGGGAGCTTTTGCTCCGGTGGTTATCGGAGATTCGTTCAGGGATTTGTCGGCAAGCGTAAAGACCGAAGGAGGCCAGCTGTTTTCCCTGGTGATGGCGAAACCGTTCAGGAATTCGAATCCGAAGGCATTCCCCAGTTTGTAAGCAGCCCCTGCAAACGGCATATGGTCGGCAATAAGAAGCAGGCTTCCCCCGTTCTCGACCCAGTTTTTGATTGTTGCAATTTCTTTATCACTGAAGGCGGATGGGGTAGGGAGTATCCATTTGTTCAGGTTGGATGAATCGAGGGCATTTGCGATCACCAGGATACGGCATTGGCTTAGGGCATCGCTGCTGTTCAGGAGGGAGCTGAGTGCATTGACCCTGTAGCCATCTTGTTGTAGGAGCTTGCTGAAAGCAATGAATCCTCCATTTTTCGTATGCATATTAAAATGAGCCTGGTCGATGCAGATCACCGGCCCTTTCCCCTGTTTATATGCCGGGTGAGAAATATTTGCGGAATATGTGGTATCGGGAACCTGCTGGGCTTGTAAGACTGTGCAGGCAGCAGTCAACAGAATGAGAAGGATGATTTGCTTAATAATCTGTTCCGGTTTCATGAAAATTTAGTTTTTAGCAGGTTATTCTATTCAAAAATAGACAATTGAATACTGAAACGGAATAAATTTCTATAACCGGTATGTTTTATCGGTCCAATAGCAGAAAACGATAGCCAAAAGAAAATTTCAGAAGCAAGCGTTAATACTTTTACCTTTGTACTTCCTCCTTTCTTTTTGTAGCTGATTACTGGTTTCGCGATCATTTTCACTTCAAACGGCAAAGGGGGTTATTTTTTTACCCATTTCCCGTATCCTTTCACCTCTGAGTTCCCGATGATCTTGTAAATGTAAAGCCCCTGTTTCAGATTCTGAACCGGGATCTGATTTTTACCAGGCAAAAGCGTCGTGTTGTAAGTCAATCTCCCCGTAAGGTCGTATAAATTAAAGTTAGAATTCTCATTCTTTGTTTCGACATAAATGATGTTATTCCCGGGATTAGGGTAAACAGAGGATTCCTGATTCCGTACTGGGGGCAGATTGTTAATCCCGGTAATGAGGCCACTGGAGTCGACTTTCAGAATGTAAATATCCCTTTGTTCCCCCTGGGATGCATAGTCATTGGAACTGGCGCCGATAATACAACCCCCGTCAGTTGTCGCAATCACCGACCAAACCATGTAATACATGTCGCCACCGAAATACTTTTGCCAGGTTAAATTGAACAAAGAATCAAACTTTCCTATTAAAATATAAGAAGGGTCATATGAAAAAATTCCAGAGTAATTCTGGTTCGCAACCCCACCTAAATAAATATTCTGAGTATTGAGAAAATCCAAATTTGTATTATATGCCGGATAGGTAACAGTGTCTTCAGGTCCAAAGAAAACCTCATTCTTGATGTTAAACGATGAATCCAATCTCAGCAATCCTATTTTATCAGTTCGTGGTGTGCCGTAATCAGATCTTTTTCCGGTTACCAAAAAATCTTGATTACTAAAAGCCTTAGTATTAAGATACAAATCGAGTTCACCAGGAATACTGTCAATATGTTGTATTATAAAAGAGTAGTCAAGAGTGAGAAATTGTGATTGAGAATAAGTTTGAACTAAATATTGTCCCCATAGTGACATATAGTATCCTGAATAATCGGGCTTCTCCATCATTGAAAACACATACTGCCCATGTTGATTGGTGTAAAAATGAAAAAATAGTGAATCATAAGTTTGACTGATTTTATACACATAAGGATATGGTCCCAGAGGCGCTGCATACGGCTCTGCTGATCCATAAACTATTAAATTGTGGAAATGGTCGATAAAACTATAAACCATATTACCTAGAGACTTAAAACCAGTTAAAAAGGTTGTGTCATGAATTATCTTAAGGGAATCGGTTATGGTAATTAACCAAAGCCGGGCGGCCTCATTTCCTGTTTTTTTCTCACCAATCCCAATAAATGTGCCATTATCTAATTTATCAAGATGATTTATATAACAAGTTCCTTGATTCTGGTTGATTTTCTTCGTGCAAACTGTATCCCCATCCTTATTAAGACGTATAAACAAAGCTTGATATGTAAGAGGAAATGAGCCTGTCGATACACTTATTATAAACCCTCCATCTCCAGTTTCAATAATATCATTAGGATATTCGTCATCTGGTGTGATATAACGGAAAACAAATCCAAATTGCGAATACACATGAATACTCGAAAGGATAAACAGCAGTAAAATAGTTATATGCTTTTTGATTTTGAATATGCTCATAATTTCAAATTTGGATTCAAACAATATTGTAAGCGACACCTCTTTTTTTAACTCTGAAACATCGAAGGTTGCACATTAAGATCATAGAAAGGCTGTAAATAATAACAATCAATTGACCAGCAGCTTTTTCACGGCAATTCCTTTATCGGATCGGAGTCGGATAAACCAGATCCCTTGAGGCAGAGCGCTGATGTCGATTGTGCGGGAGGATTGATCGCTGATGTTTTCCTGCATCAGAAGACGGCCTTTGATGTCAAATATTTCAATGCTGTGATTTCCGGATGATGGGTTACCCCAATCGATGGTAACCATGTCGCTCGCGGGGTTTGGATAGACCGTAAAGTCCTGGGCAACTGGTTTTTGTTCTCCAATGAAAACATCTCCGCCGTTGGTGGTTTTTAAGATTGTGCCAAACATTCCTACGGCATACCCGTTATTTGCGTCGGTAAACCAGATGGAAGAAATAAAGTTCGGGGTTCCGCAGTTTACCTGAACCCAGGTTTCGCCGGCATCCAGGGTTTTAAGGATCATCCCGTAATCCGAAACAACATAACCCGTATTGGGATCGGAGAAAAATAAGGTTCTGAGTTCATAAAACGTACCGGTTTGCAATGTCGACCATGTAATTCCGCCATCAATGGTTTTCAACAATACACCATTTTCACCGCTTACATAACCGGTGTTTAAATCAGTAAAAAACACCGAATTCAAAGAACTTTGGGTCCCGCTTGTTAAGTAAGTCCAGGTATTCCCATTGTCGGAAGTTTTCAGGAGGCTGCCGTTACGCCCAACGACAAATGCAGTCCCCGGAGCTATGTACTGCACAGACAACAGATCCTCCGAAGTCCCGGCAGAAAGCCTGGTCCAGGTGGCACCTGCATCAAGAGTACGCAGGATTGCTCCATTCCAGCCCACGGCAAGACCCATATTGTCATCCACAAAATCAACAGAACATAAATTGTCCGAAATTGCCGCCACTGATTCAGTCCAATGAATTCCTCCGTCGGAGGTTTTGGTAATGTACCCATTGTAGCCGACTGCATAGCCCTTGTTCAGGCTGGTAAAAAAGACCGAAGTCAGATCCTCATTCGTACCGGTGTTTAACAACTCCCACTCAGCGCCACCGTTTACTGTTTTCATGGCTGATCCATCCGCTCCCACAACAAAACCCGAAGAAGGGTTTGCAAAGCATACCGAGGAGAGATAATTTGTGCTTCCTTTTGAAAGCTGTTCCCAGTTTTGTCCGACATCAACGGATGTAATCATAGTCCCCAGTTTTCCCACAGCAACAGTCTTTCCTGAATCTGTAACACATATGGATGACAGATCATGTTTGGTTACGGCGGATAAGGCGCTCCAGTTCGCTCCCCCGTTGGTGGTTTTGATGATAGTCCCATTCCAGCCAACAGCATAACCCGTTTGAAGGCTGGAAAAATATACCGAGGCCAGGGAAGTCGATGTTCCACTCTTTTGTGTGATCCAGCTTGTATCACCCGGAAGGGTTTTAATGATGATCCCGTTATCTCCTACAGCGAAACCCGTTAAGTCATCCGCAAAAAAAAGAGATTTAAGATCAAACCGGGTGCCGCTGGGCCATTGTTTCCAGGAAAATCCCGCATCGGTTGTTTTCAATGTAATCCCGGTATCTCCGACAACGTACCCCGTATCAGAAGATGTGAAATACACCGAACGCAGAGAAAACGCAGTACCGGTTCCGGATTGGTTCCAGGTAGCTCCCCCATCCGCAGTTTTAAGTAAAAAACCATTTTCACCGCAGATGTACCCGGTAGTTTCATCAAGGAAGAAAACAGAATACAGCTCGTTTGAAGTGCCTGCATCGATTGCAAACCAGGAAGTTCCTCCATCTTCGGTTTTAATGATTTTGCCGTGTGAGCCAACCGAGAATCCCAGATCAGGAGCTGGAAAGCAAACAGAGAACAAGGCCTCCCTGGTTCCTGACCTGAGCAGGTTCCAGGACGTGCCTCCGTTTGTGGTTTTGAGAATTGTGCCATACTCTCCTACCGAATACCCCGTGTTTTCATCGATAAAGCAAACGGCCAGTAAGGAATGGCCTGAGGCAGGGGATTTTGCCATACCCATTGTGAGAAAGTCAGGAATGATATGAAATTAAAACAGATCAGGACAGAGGCTCTTTTCATACTTATAATGAACTATTAGTCAGGGAATATACATAATCTATTTCTATAGGAATAGGTTAATTTTTTATCCATTTCCCGTACCCTTTCACCTCTGAGTTTCCGATGATCTTGTAAATATAAAGCCCCTGTTTCAGATTCTGAACCGGGATCTGATTTTTACCAGGCAAAAGTGTCATGTTGTAAGTCAATCTCCCCGTAAGGTCGTATAAATTAAATGTAGAATTCTCATTTTTTGTTTCAATATAAATAATGTCATTCCCGGGATTAGGGTAAACAACAGATTCCTGATTTTGAACTGGTGGCGGATTGTTAATCCCGGTAAGTATGCCGTTCGAGTCGACTTTCAGAATGTAAATATCCCTTTGTTCCCCCTGGGTTGCATAATCATTGGAACTGGCTCCGATAATACACCCCCCGTCAGTTGTCGCAATCACCGACCAAACCATGTAATACATGTCGCCACCGAAATACTTCTGCCAGGTTAAATTTAAAGCGGAATCAAATTTACCTAGCATGATATAAGACAGATTATATGAAAATATATTTCCCCAATCTTGATTAGCGACTCCACCAAGAAAAATATTCTCTGGATTCAAAAAACTAAGGTTTGTATTATATGCAGGATATGTGACTGTATCATCTGGTCCAAAGAAAAATTCATCACTAATTTGAAATATGGTGTCTATCTTAAGAATTCCGATTTTATCGGTTCTTGGATTGCTAAACTCAAAGTGCCGCAACCCTGTGACTAAAAACATTTTAGCATTTAGAATACCAGTATTCATGTATAATTCAAGACTCCCCGGGATACTGTCCATCCTTGTGATATTAAATCCGTAATCCATCGTCAGAAATTGCGATGGAGAATATGATGGTGGGTTCATACTCCCTGAAATAGACATTAAATATCCAGTACTATCTTGCTTTTCCATCATCGAATAAACAATTTGTCCCCAGGGATTTGTATAGTAACGGGAAAATAAGGAGTCACAATTTTGAGAGATTTTAAAAACAAAAGGATAGGGATTTGGAGGAGTTCCATATGGAATGGCATCGCCATAGATTATGATATCATGGAAGTGATCAATTATACCCAATAAATTCCAGCAGTCTGAAAAATTGGTTGAAAAAGAAGTATCATTCACGATTGTTAATGAATCTGACAGTGTAAGTAACCAAAGGTGGGCGGCATTATTATTATTATGTTTCTTTAACCCTAGCCCAATAAAATTTCCATTATCTAATTTTACAATATCGTTAATCACACAGGTTCCCTGAGGGACCATTATCTTCATAGTCTTTATTGTATCTCCATATTTATCTAAACGAAATAGCAAAGTTTGATAATCCAAAGGATATGTGCCAACAGAAACACTAATGATGTAACCACCATCACTGGTTTCTACGATATCATTCGGGTATTTGTCTTCAGGAGTGGAATACCGGAAAACAAATCCTGATTGAGGATGGACATTCGATAATACAGTGACAACGAAAAGAATAGTTCCTAGAAATTGAATGATTTTTTTATTGTACATTGTTATATTTGTTAAGGTTTTCGAAAATAGGGATGTTTATTTTTCGAAACACCCCTATTAAAATACCAATTTACAAAGGTGTTTGATATCCTCCTTGTAAATACATTCCGTAATAACATGTGCCCATGTGAACTGCAAGGCCTCCTCCAACTATTAAACTCCCATGCAATTGGATACTAATAAAACTCGATCCATCAGAAGGTTTTGCACCTGATGGCTGAACAGTATATACGCAATATTCTGCTAAATCCAGATATCTGTTCATTTCGAAAGGCATCAGACAATCATGAGAATTTGCATAACTAGGAGAATTAAGGAAAAGTAAATACCTGAAATAGTTATAGCCATCTGCGGGATTCCAAGATTGATTTGGAAAATTAAAAGGCCATAATGGAACATCCGTTAATGGTGGCACATAACACCCTGAGAGTAACCCTTTTCTAAGCATGACAGCATTTTGAATTTTTACCGCTGCGTCCATACAAGGGTCACCGCTCCCGTAATATGGTCCGCATTTGCCACCGGTACATGTAGCTGCGCCCCTGTATGTCCAGTAATCAGTAGTATCAAAACCGCCAAACTGAGGGTGATTCCCATATAGAATAACAGAAGTAACTTTAAAAGTTATGATGTCGGTTTGTTTATCCACAGTGCTAACCATTGTCGAGACAAGGTTTTTATTACGAAGTGAAATCCGATAAAATGAAGCTCGAATACTATCGATTAAAATTGTATATATTGAATCAACGTCGGTCATTGCAATTTTGTTGTTTTTAAGAGGAACTTTAAAAAAGTTGGAATCAATTTTTTGCAGTTCTCCATTAGCCGAAGCAATCCCATGAGTATAATTCGCAGTCGCTTCAAGATAATAATTCAGGCTGTCAAATGGGATACTATCGTTTGTTTTAAGAGGGTTAAGAACCCGGTCTGTGCAATACTTTACAACAGATTCGATTTTTTGTAAATCCATCGGCGAGTCTTTTTTACCCGCGTTTTCGGATGTTTTAGTTTTTGAACAGCCAAAAAGAAGGACAACAAGCGCGATACTAACAAGAGAAAATAGTTTAAGAGTTAAATTTTTCATAAGTCAGATTTGTTAGTGAATAAAAAGGATTCTATACATTACCTTAACAAGGATGCGCAGTCCCTTAATCGGCAGAATCGTAGCTTTAATTTTCGGTACGCAACTCTCCTTTCTTTTTTTAGCTGATTACTGGTTTCGCGATCATTTTCATTTCATTTGGATATGATTCAACATTATCATTCCGACAAGCAACCTTCAGTATTTCCTGTTTTATCACCAGGCATCGCAGGTTGTTTCAATAAAGCATCTTCGGCGATCCAAACCGAAACTATAACCGGTGTATCTGATATCACATAAACACCCCATTCTCTTTCATCGATAGGCACTGATAATGTTTCACCGCAATCAATATGGAATGGGCCCAAAGCATCTTGCAGATCAAGACTATACACCATGACATTCGCAAAGCAGGAAGTGGTATCGTTCTTCTGCGGACTGCTGACATGAATTTTTATATTTCGTTTGCCTTTAGAGTTGGAATTTGTTGTTTCCTGGAATACCGCCGAAGGATCGACCAACACATTAAACGATGGGATGGGGTAAGGTCTGGAAGTTTGTGCGGAAACTGAAAGTTGACAATACAGTGAGCAGACCAGAATGGAAAGGGTGAAGAGAAATTTTTTCATAAGCTTTTTTTAGTGATTATTATTTGTTACAAAGTATGGTAGAAGAAATGTATTTTGCAACAGGAGTTTTCCCCGGTAAAACCGGGGGTTTCCCCCCGTTTTTCGACACTTGAAAAAAATTAAATAGCAGGAAATCAAATCAAAAGAATTCCGACCCTGGCTGCCAATTTGGCAACCAGATTTTTATGAAGTCTGAAAATTCAAGAGGTTACAGGAAGCAGAAGGCAAACTGGGCTCAATGAAGTTGGTCCGATTCAGATTTAAGTTGACGTATTTTTTCACTTCGTCCAGCCACTGAATAAAGTTGTTAAAAACAATTTATTTTAGGTTGATCTATCTTGAAAAATTTCTTATTTGCTTCAAAAAGCTATATCTTTGATTATGAATCCAATATGAAATGGAATTACCGGATCCGACATTAAAAATCATCAAAGAAACTGTTAACTTACAATTCAGTAATGCGGAGCTACTCTTATTTGGTTCCCGCACCGGAACCGAACACAGAGCCGAATCAGATTATGATTTATTAATTATCCTTGACACTCCGCTTGATAATCATCATAGACTCTATTATCAGGCGCTTATTAGAAAAGCATTGGCACGTCAGAATATTCTTGCAGATATTATTATTCAATCCAAAGCTGAGATTGAGATCAAGAAAAAATTACCCGGTCATATAATACGGTCGGCTGTTCAGCAAGGAATAAGAGTATGAAAAACCGCCATCAGCTTTATTTCGAACAATGGATTTCCAAGGCTGAAGAAGATCTTTCGGTTGTCCTTCAGTTGTTAGAAATAGAATCACCTGCAAAAGGAATTATTGGTTTTCATTGTCAACAAGCTGCTGAAAAGTTCGTTTTCGTACACTTTTTCCTCTGAGTTTCTGTGATCGTGTATAAATTTTCACTTTACCACTAAAAATTTCGAACTTTCATGAAAAGTCGCATCCTCAGTCCAGATAATAACATTGTACAAACCCTTTGCCAGTCCCATACAATCGATGGTAAATGATGAAGATGAAAACTGTTTTTTCAGTACTTCCCTGCCATAGACATCGGTAATTTGTACCCAGTAAATCCCGCAATCGTTTAGACCTGAAACTAAAACCTCAGCTTTATCCCGAACCGGATTGGGAAAGATCTTAATTGTTTTCACTGCGGATGTGACAGGGGGGTCGGTCCCGACGAGGATATGGCAATCATTGGCAACAGGGGTGCCCCAGGTTTCATTGCCTTTTTTATAGTAAACCAGGGATGTCGAATGATGATATTCATCTGAAACCTGTTCTTGTAGAACCGACCCTATGCCTTTGGCATATTTATATAAGTCTCCTTTCCAGATGTATTCATCAAGCATATTATAACATCCCTGGTACCATGAATAACACCTGCTTTTAATATACTTCAGAGGCCGCCCATTGGAATGATAGTATCCAAGATACCTGTATGTATACAAATGGTTGTCCAATAATTCATTGGGTAATTTCCTGAGATCGCATGAATCCTTAACAGGGAGGTTAAATTTGTATTTTTCGGTAATAGTATCAAAATGGTAGGAGTAAGTCCAGGAGTCAGGACCGCTACGTACCCCTTTTTTATAGCAAAATTCTGTCAGATAGGTAACGGAATCAATATTGCCATATACCGTTTTGTCAAGTATCCTTTTAATCGTCCATGTTCTTTCTTGTTCAAACCATTGGCCACTATTGTACCAGTAGGATGAAAAATGATGAAACTCATCTCCCGGATCAAAATCATAAACCTCCTGCCAGGTAAGGTCCTGCACACCGAGAGCCGGACTCGCTTTCCCGATAAGGGAATAAAAAACCGTATCTGACGGGATTTTATAAATATCGTAAACCTGGCTTAAACCATAATGTTCGCTTAGTTTGAATTGTTTATTGTTGAACTTATGGCTGATGTTCACTCCATTGTAATCTTTTGCCTGGATGGTAATGATCTTTATCTGATCCGGCATGCCCAGGACCGAATCCTGGCCGATGGAAGTTACTTTCCCTTCGAGATAGTAATTCGGCTGATCAAAAAGCCGCCAGGACTGGTTTAATGCTGCCTTGGTGTTGATCCTGACCGAATCAAAGTTCATATTGAAAAAGTAAAACCAGCCATCATTTTTTTTAAAGACTTTCCTTCCCAGAACAGACCCATTAGAAATATCGGCACAATCACCGGTATTCAGTGGATCCCTGAGGGCAGTATATGAAATAAACATGGTGTCGCCAACAAATGGGTTATGGATGGAATCTTTACGGAATGCCCCGAAATTTCCCTGGCGGTTCTTATAATAAGTAACCCCTGGTGAACAGATGTTCTGGTAGTTTTGTGCAGCCAGTCCCGATCCGCAGATGATCAATATCAGGAAGAGTATGATGTTCCTTGAGAGGAGCGGATGAATAGTAAACGTTCTCATAACTATGGCATTTAATTGACAATAGAGAATATGTCATTCCAATTAATACTAAATTCAATTACTTTTTCTTAAAGAGTAATCTATAAAAATATTCAAACCCGATTATAATTATTCCGAAAACTGGTAGAAAAAGAAGAAGAGCAACTTTAATCCATCGAGAAGAATAATCGGTCCCATTGCTTGCTAAAACCAAGATAACCATTGCAACAAGAACTGCAATGTACATTAGTATAATGAACATTACCTGATACTCTGTTATAAACATATAGTTTCTAATAGCTTACAGGTTTACAAAAGAAATAATGATTGATCGAAAAAAACCAACTTCTTCATGTCAGCATTGTTTCTTGCAAAGTAGAGTAGAAGAAATGTATTTTGCAACAGGAGTTTTCCCCGGTAAAACCGGGGGTTTCCCCCCGTTTTTCGACACTTGAAAAAAATTAAATAGCAGGAAATCAAATCAAAAGAATTCCGACCCTGGCTGCCAATTTGGCAACCAGATTTTTATGCGATCCGAAAAATCAAGAGGAAACAGGGTAGAGTGGAGTTTAAAAGATCTCAAAGAAGAGCTTTTTCGAGGAGAAGTTTTACAAGCTCGATGTTTGTCTTTGCGCTATGCCTGATCCTGAGGCTGGAAAGCTCTTTTTCGATTAATTTGACTTTGGTGTTGAGAATTATTGCTATGGATTTCTGGTTTTCACCACTGATGAGTAAAGTCATGATCTTTTTTTGAACCGGGCTGAGCTGTTCCATGGATGTGACTGCTGATTCGCCGTCAACTTCAGCATCTTCCGCTTCGGGTGATTGAAAAAAGTACGTTCCGCCGGCAGCAAGATTTTTAATGGCAGATTTCAATGTTTCTCTTAGTCCTTCTTTTATAACATATCCCTTAACACCGGCTGCCATCATTTTTCGGATCCATTCCGGCGAATCCTCAGAGGTGTAAACCAGAATCGGTTTTGAAGGAAATTTTTCTTTCAGTCTTTTTACATTGTCAAGCGGCTTTTCATTCGGGATCCACAGATCAAGCATAATTACGTCACATGCGGATATATCATGAGATTCAAGGGCGCCGGAGACGCTGGCAGCTGAACCGATCACAATGACCTGGTCCCTTTGAGGGCGAAACAGATGTTTTATCCCTGAAACAATAATGGTTTCGTGGTTCTCTATAATAAACAGTCTGATCATATTCCTATTCAGGATTTGGATTTTATTTCTGCGGGAACCGAAATGACCCATCGGGTGCCTTTACCAGGGGCACTGTCCAAAACAGCTTTCCCATGTAACAATTTTGCCCTCTCAAAGATATGCATTAACCCCAAACCTGATAATTTAACCAATGCAGGATCAAAACCCGCTCCGTCATCCGCATAAAAAACATAGATGTTCCCAAGTTCTTCCGAAATACTGATTTCAACAGTCCCGTTCTTAACGTGTTTGTCGGCGTTCATGAGCATTTCCTGAATCATAAAGTATAACTGGTTCGCTGTATCCTTAGGCATGCGAGGCTCTTTCTCAGGCAGTGCGAGCTTGATTGTCAAACCGGTACTCCCTTGAAAATCCTTTCGCAGGCTTCGGGTAAGTTCCTTAAACGTCATTTGCTGCCTCATTACAGGGTTTAAGCGATGTGAAAGTTGTCTCACTTCCTGAGTGGCTTCGCTCAGTTTACTTACTATGTCGGCCTTCATTTTGTGGTCCGGGATGTTCATTTTCCCGATCTGCTGGATGAAGACTGCCGACAAGGGCCTGATGGCGTCATGAAGCTGCATCGAAATCCTCTCCTGGTCCTTTTCTTCAATTTCATTGATGCGTTTTGCAATTTCAACTTCCCGTTTCCTGAGTTTTAAATTTTTCCGCTGTATCAGAAGAAGCGCCGTGACGGTGATCACAATGACTGACAATGCAAGAATGACAAGCCAGATATAGACCCGGTTCAACTGGTCTTGCTGAACCTGGATTTCAAAAGTCTTTTCTCTGATCTCTACCTCCCGATTTCTCGCCATCAACAGCTCATTGAGCAGGCGTAACTGATGGGCTGCCTGTTTTTGTGAGGCTTCCATCCTTGATGCAAGCGCTTTTTTCTGATATACGTAAGCCTGGCGATAATCTCCCTTTTTTTCTAACACTTCAGCACAGGACTCATACACCGTTGAAAGCCAGTCTGTATTTTTTGTTTTCAATGCAAGCGGGATCGCATGATCCCGAAGGCATGATTCGGCCTGAGTCAGATTGTTCATTTCAAGATAGGTGCAGCCGAGGTTATTATAGGCTCCGATCAGTATCTCATAAAAATTAGACTTCTCGGCAATACCTATCGATTCATAATACAGAGCAATGGCTTCCTCTTTGTTGGCAAGGCTGTTGGCAAGGTTCGCGAGGGCTGAGCAATACTCTTTTTTAGCTCCTTTGGCATTCTTCAATATGTCCACCGCATTCAGCTTCAACTTCATAGCAGTGTCGGGATTTGACGAGAGGTTGGCAAGATTTCCCAGGGTAACTCCTCGTTGAATTTCCAGCGTATATTTTTTCGCAATTTCAAGAGCGGTGTAAAGATAATTGCGGGATCGCTCCATGTTATTCAGGTCCCCCTCTATCAATCCCAACTCATTCAGACAATTCGCAACAACGATGTAATTATTCTGCTTCCTGGCCAGGTTCATGGCCGAATCAAACAGAACAATAGCTTCCTTGTAATTGAACACTTCAAACTGCATCAAGGCGATTTTATAAATTTCCTGAGTTTTCAGGGAATCGTTTTTAATCGCTGTCAATTCATCAATGCTTTTTGACTGCGGATGTCTTTCGCAGGAAACGCCGGCTAAAATGAGGATTGCCAGCAAAAATCGGAACAATCGCTCGTTATTCTTCATCCTGCTGACTGCGGCGGGTTGCTGCGTATTTGCCCACGAGCATGGAGATGATGATGGCGAGGTACATCTGCCCGGTGATGGCGATAAGGATGGTGAGTGAGCGTGCAATTGGCTTCAGGGGGATGATGTCTCCGTACCCGGTGGTCGAAAGGGTCACGAAAGTAAAGTATATGAAATCGTTCAGGTGTGACAATGCTGGTTCCTGGGGATTCGGGGTATGGCTGAATGCCCCGGTATCATAGTGATCAAGAAGGCTGATGACCATCGCGAAAATAAGTCCGATGAGGAGGTAAGTGATGATGGATTCAAGGATCAGCCGCGGTGTGACAGTTTTTGCATCGGCCAGGTTACGTATGAGAGTAAGGATTACCACACAGAAAAGGAGGATGTTTATTATATAAGAAAACGTGAACAGGAACTCTAGTCTGAGATATCCCGAAACCCAGAGTAGCACAACTGCGCCGATCGATAGGGGGAGGATCGCGGGATGCTTTCTGTCTGAATTGATGTACCCGAGCACAAACACAAGGGTGAATGATATGTCATAAAGGACTTTCTGAAGATTGTTTGGAAAAATCGTGATGAAAAACGTGATGAAGATCACTGTTCCAAGGAAAACGTATTTCCATTCAAGGCTCTCCCTGAAGAATTTCGTAATTGAATTTTTCATAACGACCCGATTAAGCATTTCAAAGTTGAGAATATTCAAAGAAACAAACAAATCTTAAAAATTTCATGACAGAGTGATAATTTAGCCGAAATTTGTTTTCGAATCGTTCCATACTTTTCTGCGGATGATGACAGTGTTACAACCGGCATGTAGAAACAAAAGGCAATGGATAGCTTTGCCTGCAATCCTTACGGTGATGGTCTTCTTTGCAGGAAGCTCTGCCGGTAACGGATCTTATGCCCAGGGAGGTCAGACGACCCAGTATAATCAATATGAGGCCCAGGCCGGACCTACAGTCTTAGCCCCGCCACGACATCAGGCTCCTCCTAAGGATAAACCGGCAGACGGCAATGATAATGCTTACAAGAAGTTAGATAAAGAACCTGCATATCCTGGCGGATATGAAGCATTATTCAAGTTCATCCTGGCCAATGTTAAATATCCCTCCGAAGCCATGAAGAAGAACCTTCAGGGAAAAGTCCTTGTGAGCTTTAATATAGCCACCGATGGCTCGGTTGCCAATGTAGCTGTAAAACAAGGACTGGGAAGTGGCTGTGATGAGGAAGCCGTTCGGGTGATCAATCTGATGCCAAAATGGAAACCGGGAGAAAAAGACGGAAACCCGGTCCAATGCGGGATGATCCTGCCGATTCAGTTTAAACTCGACGAGAAGAAACCTTCGAAGTAAAAGATGATTTCTTATGCAGGCTGGAGGCTCATTTGATCTTTTTCAGCTTGTCTTCGGCCTGTTTTTTATGTTTTGATTCAGGATACTGTGCAAGGAAGCCTTCAAGGGCTTCCTTTGTATTTGCAGCCTCAGCCTCTTTGAAGGCGATTTCAGCCATGACTTCCTGGGTCTTTGGATTCAATGGAAGCGTAGGGTACTGCAACATGAATTGGTTGAACCTTGCAACAGAGATCAGGTTCCTGCACTGTTCGAGTACAAGGGAATCCCTTATGGTCAATGCTTTCTGGTATTCGGCAGCGGCAGGGTAGTTATACAGGAAGTCTTCAAAGGCTTTGATGGTGTTTGTTTGAATAGCATCTTCGTAAGCTTTTTTATCCCTTAGGTTTCTGACTTCCTTTTTCAGGGCTGAATTTGGGGTGTAAGTGAGAAATTTATTGTAAGCATCTACCGTATTGGTCTGTTTCATTTCTTCAACCCACAGATTATCCCGGATCAGCATTGCTCCTTCGGCATATTCACATGATATATACCTGTTGAGGAAGTCCTGATAATCTTTAATGATATTTTGTACTTGTGCTTTTTCGTAATACTTCAGGATATACTTCGCAACAATGTCCTTTGACTGCGATGCCAGGGGGAAGTGCTGGAGAAAGTATTCGTACGACTGAAAGGTGTTGGCAGCTGTTGCCTTAACAGCTTCAAGAGAATCCCTTATGTCAATGATCCTGTTCAGCAGTTTGGAATTGGGGTACCTGTTCAGGTAATCATAAACAGAATCAAGTTTATATGTAGCGATAAGTTTTTTGTACGCGGCGAGGTCTCTCATTGCAATCGCTTCGGGGATCTCTACTGCATTTGGAAAACGCTCGATGAAGAAATTATATTCGGGAACCTTATCGGTGTTCTTAACTTTTGCAAACTCAAGCTGGTTCCTGATCTTGAGCATTTCCTGGAAAAATTTTGAATCGGGGAACATCAGCACAAAACGCTCGGCATTATCCAGGGTTGCATTGGCTTTGATGTACTCAACCAGTTTATTTTCTATCAATCCGTAGTCCTGAAGCATTGTTCCTTTGAAATCGTTTGAGATTTTATTGTATTCAGGCAGTTTATCATCACCAAGTTTGCTGATCCCGCTATACGCAATTCGCATATACCGCATTGCCCTGAAGTAATCAGTTTTCTCACCTTCAACATCGAATGTATTGTTTGAATACAATAAGGCCATTCCGTAATTGGCCAATATTTCACTTTCATCCTCGATCAGTGCTTTCTTGAAGGACCCATATGAATCGGTATAATCCTGCTTCTGTAGTTGTTTGTAACCCTTTGAAGCCGAGGATGATATCTGGCTGAGACCAGGCATGGCGAAGGCCAGGCACAATAACCAAACGACTAGGTTTTTCATTTTACTGTTGTTAAAAAAGTTAAGGTATGCAGTTATGGTAATGCTACTAAGATCAAAAAGGTAAATAAATACCCGAATGATGAATATGTTAAAATTTTCACATTATATATAATAGTCTACAAATAAGCCACATAAAAGATGAATCCAAAAGTAAAAATATTTTTTAAATTCTGTTTGGAAAATGAATTTTTTTATCTTTGGTTAGGCTTTAGATGTGTTTGTTAGGAGGGACGATTAATTAAATTATTGATATACAATGAATAACATTCAAGATATATATATTCTGAAAATAAATCATTCTGGTGATATCAAAACCCCAAACTATGAAATCAAACATTTACACAAGCCGCATCCCCTTCAGCGGGACAATGTTACTTTTGTTTTTTTTCCTCATTAGTTTTTCCGGGTTCGGACAAAAAATAATCACTTTCGGTCCGGGATCTGGTAATCAAAATCTTCCTTTTGACTACAGTAAAAAGAATAGTCGTTCCGCTTCAATATATAAAAGGAATGACTTGAAAATTGCCGGTATAATAACCCGCCTTGACTGGAATGTGTTTACTGCTCAAACTTCCGCAACAAATGAGACAATAGATATTTATCTGGGCGAAACATCCAATGATGTTTTTACAAATCCGAAATGGGATTCATTGGTTTTAAAAGCACAGCTTGTTGCCCATCTCACATCCGGGAATTTTACGATCGCCGGTTGGAAAAATGTACTTCTTAATACTGTATTCAACAAGCTTTCAGCAAACAGCAATCTCCTGGTACTCATCGAGAAAACGAGTACGGCTACAGGAAATATCCCAAAATTTACCTATGATAATGCAAATGCAATAAATAACCATGCATTTTCAGTCTCTGATAATGCATTTGTTGCTCCTGGCACCTTGACTGCTGATACAAAAATTCCGGATATAAGATTTGAGTTCGCTTTGGCACCATCAGGTTTTAAGGTAGTAACATCGACGCTCAGTTCACTTACTCTGAACTGGGCATTAAACGGTGTATCAGATTCAGTTTTGATTTTAAAAGGGCTCACAGGCACATTTCCTGCAATTCCCCAGGGAACCCCCACGGTAAGGCATGAAGGTGATTCAATCTCAGGTACTGTAGTGGCTCATATAGGGAAGGATATCAGTTTTATCAATTCTGACCTTAATTCAAACACTGCATATTATTACCGGATTTTTTCTTTTTTCGTCGATAATACAGGATCAAAGCACTTTTATTATTCCCCTTACCTTGACACTAACGGAAGAACACTTGAAGCTGCATTCATGATCAGCTTCAACAACCAATTTACAACCGATAAGGATAGTATATGTATTGCAAAACCTGACAATGATACTATTTTCGGACAGCCCAGGGAAGGCAGGTATTTTCAATGGTATGCTGGTTTTAATTCCAGCTCCGAGCTTCGTCCAATAATCGGCGCCAATAGTAAGGATTACATTATTAATCACAGTGGTTTATCGGTTGGTATATATTACTATTGCAGGCATGATTCTGTAAAAAATCAGACTGCTAACCTAAGCAATGTTGTAAGTTTTAAAATCTTCCCGCTGACTGTTGGAGGTTCTGCTGCAGTATTTGAAGCCTCTGTTTGCCAGTATGCCAAAATCAGTGTGTTGTTAAACACTCCGACAGGTAATGTTCTTTACTGGGTAAGGATAAAGCCAAATTCAGTCCCTGATACAATTCATTCAACCTTCTTGGTTATTTATGACTCTTTATATATTCCCGGTATATGGAAATACTGGGCAGCAGTCAAATCAGGTCTTTGCGATCAGGTAAATTCCGCGGCTGATTCTGTGAATGTAATAGCCAAGCCCACAGGAACGGCAACAATTACAAAATCTGTATTATGTTCGGGGGAAAGTACAAAAATAACTCTAAGCCCACTGGGACCAGGTGAGTTTCTCAATTGGCAAAGAGATAAGACTAGCGAAATAACAGGAATCCCTGAATCCGGAACTACAGGTATTATTGAAGGAGCAGTAGTTTCAAGTTCACAAAGCAATGTTACGGTCACTTTTAACTATTGGATTAAATTAAACCAATGTACAAGTGATAAACTTGATACAACAATACTTGTGAAACCGGCTCCTGCTTTGAGTAAAATAACCGGCGACAGTTTGGTCTGCAGTGAAGTTCAGCTATACGACTTGAATGTTATCGCTGGTTCAAAATACCAATGGACCATAAACCCAACTACATTAGGCACGGCTGTCGGAAAAAGTGACACTACTTCTTCGGTACAAGTTCAATGGAACCCGGTAACCAGTCCTGCCACAGGATCATTGACAGGTGTAGTCACTAATAGAAGTTCGGGCTGTTCTGCATCGGGAAAAATAAACATCGTTGTTTCAACAGGAGTGGCTCCCGGGCCTGAACAACTCATCAGAAAACTTCCTGCCGTAGCAGGTGAATTATTCCTGTTCTGTAAGAACTTCATTAATCAGAATTCAGTAAATTATAACTATACCTGGGGCTATGAGAACAGCACTGGCGAAATAACTTTAAATCCCGATTACCAGGATAAGTACTTCTGTTTATTCAAGGGATATGATCCGACGAAAGGATACAGGTATTTTGTGCAGATGAATGATAAAGCATCCGGCAAAGCCTGCTTTACAAGAACATATTACACTCCGTTGCCAACTGAGCTCGCCCCACAGAATGATTTCAGTATCTGCCCTAATCCGAATGCAGGATCATTCAAAATTGAAATTGATTACGAAACCCTGGGTTCGTTTGAATTATCCTTATTTGACATCCTTGGCCATGAATGTGCCAGATTACCTCTGACGAAATCTCTTAGAACCGAATCGTTCCAGATTTCAGTTTCTTCCTTAATGCGGGGAACCTACGTCGCAATGATCAAATTCCCCGACGGAAACCAGTTGATCAAAAAGATGGTAATCTATTAATCAGTTAACACATTAAAACAAAGGCCATGAAAAAAGTCACATATATCCTCAGCATCCTTGTCCTCTCAATGGTTTTCGGGACTGCTTCCTCACAAACATTCACATCAAAGGACACCAAGGTAATCAGCCAGAAGGTTGATTCTTTGTTGAACCTGTATACACTCTATTCTTCATTCTCAAAAGATGCTGTTTCTCTCAATGAGGAATATATCTCCGGATTCAAAGCACTGTTCAGGGATCCAACCACCATGATTTTCAACGACCTGGACCCCAAGGAAGAGACACCGCCGAACATTTCTGTAGATAAGTATATACAATATGTAAAAGAGTGGTACGCCACCGGTCTTGGGATTGATATCAAGGTCACCGACAAAGCCTTACCCGTGATGAAAGACGGCAAAGGCAACATGGAAATAAAGATAGAGAAGAGCCTTCTCGGATTATACAAGGAGCAGACTGAGTACAGAAAAAAAATCGACCTGATCCTTACCATTACCTTTGACCAGAAGCTGAGAACCTTTAAAATCGATGCTGTTGATAATCCGGAATTCCAGGCCAGCAGGAAGGAAGCCCAGAAACAGTACGGACTGGCAATCTCAAAAGGGGATAATCTCTACGGCAGTAAAAAATACTCCGACGCTAAAATCGCCTATGAACAGGCAGTCCAGCTGAAACCAGGAGAAGCTTATCCGAACAAACAGATTCAGTCATGTATTAAATTCATTGAACAGGCAAAACTTGCTAACCGCAAACCGGTGTATATCGATATCCACTTGCTTCCATCGTTCACAAGTGCAAAACTCACAGGGACATCCGGAGATACTAAACCTGGCAGCAGTTCAAAATTCGGATTCGGTTTTGGAGCCGGAGTAGAATTCGCCCTTACAAAAAGTGAAAAAGGAATGTTCTGCATCGGTGTGGCTCTTGACTATATGCCTTATAAATCAAGCCTGACGATGAGCGCCTACAAGGACACTGTTGCAACCAAGGATAAGGACGGCACCAGGGTAATTTTACAGAACTCAATAACAGGATTAAATGAAACCCTTAGCCTTACCATGTTTGAGATCCCGGTTTATGTGAAGTATAAACTGTTGTTCTCTGAGGCCTTCAATATGTACTTTAAGGCTGGTGTGAAAATCGGGTTCCTCCTGGGGAAGAAATACACTTCAACCGCCAACGGGGAATTCATGGGTCAATATCCGGATTACAACAACATTATCCTGTATGGTAATGAACTTGCTGCTTATGGATATGGCACGTATAATAATATCGCAAACAGCCAGAGTACCCTCAGCAATCTGAAGGGCATGGATATTTCAGGTTTCGGCGGAATCGGGGTAGGAGTTAACCTTAGCAAATCGGTAGGATTGCATTTTGGGGTCAACTACACTTACGGGTTCACTGGCATGTCGGGAAAAACAGATAACTACAAGGTGTCGCCCAACAATACCAACATTAACAGTCTGACCGGGCTCGGCAGTGTCAAGACCTCCGCCTTTACTATAGAGGCAGGCGTAGATTTCAAGCTGAATTAGTAAATAATGCATACCGCATTTAATAATGCAACATGAAAATGATGCCAGGTAAACGTGTTTTTTGGTTTTGGCTTTCCTGTTTTGGAATCCTTTTACAACTTGGTTCAACAGCACAGGTATCCAAACTTTCAAAGGAGGATCAGTCGGTTTTCAAGAAAGCGGTCAACGGGATGGAGAAAAATGTTGAACAGTCTTTAAGTGATCTTACATTGCTAAAAGGCACTTATGGTTCAAATGTTGATGTTTGTTACCAGCTTGCAGAATGTTATTACAAATTGAAATTTTACAAAAATGCTTTTAATGAGTACAGCTGGGTTCAAAATAATCTCAGGAATGCATTAAGTAACCCTGAATTTACCAAAGACCAGAAATTAAAGGACCATTTTACCGAACTTACTACCACTGTGAGAGCGAGGAAGGAATCCTGCAAGGTCTTTATTGACAACCTGCCCCCTTCCCCTGACATAATCCCTGAACCAGAACCAAAGCCTGATACCAGTTCCAAAATTATACATGTTGATCCTGTTCCAAAAGGAATTATTGAGTATGCAGATGAGGATTTTATTCCCTTCAGATCATCCACCCCTGAAGGCCAGCAGGCTGAATTACGCAAACATGTGGATTCACTGTACCGGGAAAAATTTGAAAATAAAATGAGCAGTTTTGATGTTTCAACAAAATCTTTGATGAACATTAACCAGGACTGGCTCAGAAATAATGCAACAATAAATTTGGAATGGTTTGACAAATTCAAGAGAAATGAGGATACTCTTACTTCTGTGATAAGAAGATACAATGATACCATCGCCGGCAGAAAAACTACGGAGACGAATCTATCAAACCGCAGGGGTAGTCTTGCTTCTAATCTCATGAGGTTGGAGAATGAAGAAAACCAGCTCAAATTTATTGAAAACCGTATTAATGTTGAGATCCGGGACAGATTATTGAAGAAGCTTGCAACCATCCCTCAGAGTATTGTTATGATCGGGAGGATAGAAACACCCCGGGATGAAACCGATGAGAAAAAATTGTCCATAAAACTTTCTGACCAGATCGATAGTTTACTAAAGATTAAAGCCATTGAAAGGATCAATGGTTTCACATTTCAGAAGACGAATCTTTTATATAACGATAAGCTGAGTTCAATTTTTGTGAAAACCCTCAAAGGAAAAGCGAGGACGACAGATACCTACTTTAAAAAGATCTCGAAAACTCTTCCAACGGGCGAGAAATTCCAATACAAGATCATCAGGATAGAGGTTAATCCATATGATACAATAACCTCAGCAGGAGCTACTACTACTTCAACTTTAGGAACCGGAGAAAATAATTCTACGGAAACAGGTTTAAGATTCGATGCATTTCGCTTGGATTCAATTTGCAACGTTATTCAAATAACGGATGGCACAGATAAAAAAGTTGATAACAGTGATGAAGAACTGCAATTTAAGACAGAAGAAATGGAATACATTAAATTTCTTTGTGAATTTTCTAATATGCTGAATGCCAGTTACCAGGAAAAAATTCAACAGGCAGCAGAACAGTTTGACCTGGATAATAGGACATTAGCGGTAAGAAGAGATACTATAATTAACCAGATCACTAAAACAAAAGAAAGAAGAGCTAAAATTTATTCTGACATCAAAAAGTATGAGGCTACTTTGGACAATACAAATACGATTACTGAACTAAAAGAAGCTGTAAATCAGGCAAAAATTAATTATGAGGCAACGTATAAGGAAAAAACCACAGTCACAAACCGCTTAAGCAATGAAAATGCAGAAAATTCTGACCTAAGTATATTACAGCTTTTTGGAATTTTAAGTGGTAAATGTTATAGTGCGATCGATGCTATCAAACGGAATGAAATTACGATATCGGTTGAGAAAGTCCAGGATGGAGGGAAAGATGTGATTAGAAGTACAAAGTCGAGTGTCAAATTTTCCGCTATTCCAAAAGAGTTTAGAGTCCTTTCAATTAACAGGGTAAAACCTAATACCAAAGATGCAGAGGTTACCTTGTTTTTGAATATCGCATTCAAAATTGGTTATAATACTACTGAAATGCCTGTTTTTTCGTCTATCTCGACTGAACAGGCCGCTCAAAATGTGAAAGAACCCGTTGCTGCTAAAACAAACACTACTTCCTATAATACCACAACAACTGCAAAAATTAAAGTTCAGGAGCCGGTTGAAGTTCCAAAACCAGTTCAACCTGCAACCCTTACGGCGGGCTCTTTTGTGGTGGATGAATCCCAGAAAACCATGACTGAGAATTCCACTCATACACGATGGAAAGTATACAGTGATAAACCAACATCATATACTGCATATATGGCATCGGGATCGGATGCCGGGTATTCACTTCCGAGTTTTAATGAGCTCAAAGAGTTTTTTGACAAAATTGCATACCAGGAATCAAATGGGAATTCGTTCTTCAGTAAATTATTCTCATTCAATGGAAAGGAAACTGCAGTGTTTGCAACCTCTGAAAGGTTGGCAGGTGAACAGATAAAATGCCTGAAAATCATTCTGCCATCCTACCAGATACAGGAGGAGATCATGGAAGAAGGGGAATCCATGTATATTATCAGTCTTACCAGGAGATATTAATATTAATGATGAAATCAGTTTGTTCGGGTCCTAATTTGTTTGTCTGTGTGTTTCTGGCATCGGTCTTTTCCCCTCTGTTACTGGAATCCAGCGGATGTTCATTCAGCAAATTTCAGAAACAACAGATGCAATTGGTATGGGAAATGGCAGAAAAAAGATCTGAAAATTTTCTAGGCCTCGGATTGAATAATGGAGCCGACAACTGGGAGAATGCATTAATAGATGCAAAACTGGAAGCCGAAGCGGCTCTCACAGAAAACATCCATGTTTATGTAAGAACCCTGAGCAAATTAATTACTGAAAGTGAAAGATCCAAAGAAAGCAAGGAGGTCAAACAGGACCTGAATGAATTTATCCTGTCTGTTTCAGAGGCTAACCTGAGGAAAGTTGAATATACCGAAACTGGCCGCATGAGCTGTGATTCTAAATATTACATAGCAATGATTGCCACAAAGAACAAGTCAGATTATTTTAAGGAATATCTGAAGTATCTTCCTACAACCACTGCACCTCTTTTAAATGAATTATTTAAAAACACAGACAAGGAATTTCTAAAGGAGATGGAATCGAAAACAGGAAAATGAAAAGGGAAAAATCGTGAATATAAGGAAGCTCCGGAATTGGATATTTATTCTTTGTTTCTTAGCTGCGATGACAATGGTGAATGCGCAGGAAGAAGCAAATTTAAGCTATAAGCTTCCGGTTAATGTTAACCTGTCGGCCTACCGCAGTCCTGGCTTTGTTTATGGAATCAAGGCCGTTTCTGGTGAAGTCAAGGAATTCAATTATGTCATGATGCGTACATACATTGTAAACGCAAAAGCAGAAGGAACTCCCTGCCAGATCAATCCTCCTGTTAAAATCATGGTGGGCTTTCTGGGATTTTCTCCCTCGGCTGTTAACTCTGCATCAGAGTTGTTTACAGCCCCCATTGATACCTCTGTTTTTCCCTGTGTTCATAACCTTTTAGCCGATCTGATGGTGAAAAAGAGAATGCAGTTTGATTTCAAGGATATCAAAAAGCTCAAGATCGCAATTTACAATCTGAATACCGAAAAGGCTCTTTATTCGACACTTCAGGATAAATTCCTGATCTCTCCGGAGTCAAGCAATCTTTTATTTTTGATATGGGACCAGTATAAAGAACCAGGACTTCCTGTCATTTTACAGTCTTGCAACCCATTGATCATCGATGTCTCCTCACCTTTGAAATTCAAAGGCACTCCTCAGCAAGCAATCGCACAAGCGGTGGCACCTGCTCCTCCCAAAGAAACGGCTAAACCCGCGCCCGTTCCTGCAGTTGTACCTGCTGCAACTGTTGTTGCAAAGGAGACACCAAGGGAAAAAACCGTTTCTCCACAACCCGCTCCCCCAACCCAGAAGCCAGAGTCCGGCAACCAGAACGCAGAACCCAAAGCCCAGAGCCCTGCTGCAGCTCCATCAGGCCTGATCCATGAGATCCAGGTTCTGGCCGACGAATTTATTCTGAAAAATAAAATTGACAAGGATAAGGTGCAGCTCACTTATTTTCTGAATAAAAGGATTGATAGTCTGAGGATAAAAGCGGTTTCAGACAAGGGTGAGAAAAATTTTATAATGCTGATCCCTCAATTTGCGCCAATGCCGGTAACCTTTACGCAACCCGAAGATTACCGTCGTAAAGGAGAAGATGATGTCGAGTTTCCGGATGTTATTAAATTGTTCTCAACTAAATTCAGGTTTAAGTTTTACAACCAGGAATTGTATTTTGACAGCCTTACTTCATCCGTTTTAATTCCTAAAGCGTTCACACCAGTTGAAAAGATAAGGATTGAAGGCTTGGAGTCAGCCGTTGCAAAAATAGTCCTGGACGATAAAAATCAGCCATCCGGTATTTCAGTTTCAGTTAAAATACCTAAAAGCCCGCTCAAACTGACTATTTTAGACAAACGCACCTCATTACCCATAAAAAATATTGACCTGAAGATCTATTATAAGAATAAGCGGGACTATGTGTATTATGGCTCATTCAACTCAGGCGATGAAATCAATAACAAACTGTTCAAATTACCTGGTATCGCTTATAAAATTCTTATACAGCATCCTGATTACAATCCACTTAAAAGTTTCTTTATTTCAGACAAAGATTTTGAGAAGGAAAACACTTATAGCATGGAATTTAAGAGGGCTTATAATATGATCTATCTGGATCTTGCTGCCGGAAACCGTATGGTGCTGAAAACCATGCTGCAGGAAAAAGTAGGTGCTTATCTCGAATTGAAGATCCCTTTTCTGTTGGTGGTTAGCAACGGGCAAAAACCTATGATCATTAAAGACCAGGCTGCTTTCACTGAGTTTATTTCCAAAATCGGTATTGCTATTACAACTCAGCCAAACGCAAAGGAAGACAGGGATGCCATTATAAATGCTCTTCCGTTGGATTCACTTGCCAAGGTCAACATCATTCAATTCCAGTATTTTCTTTCAACCGATACTTATGCATCATCGGCGGATGGCCTGATAAACGATTTAATAAAGGACTTAAAACTGTATTTCAAAACAAAACCAGATATATACATATATATTAATTATGATATCCCTGTTGACCGGAAGAATCCTGATTATCTCTACCATACAATCTCAAATTAAAGGAGGGTTGATTATGCATTGTATAACAAAAAAAATTGGAACTCTTACAGTATTTGTTTTATTCTCTTTAACTCTTATAGCTCAGGACGGTAAGAAAATCCTCATGGTTCCACCCCAGTATATTAAACCCCATGAAGGTGAGAAAATCGCTGAAATTCAGCAAAGCTCCGAGCTGCCGTGGATGGTATATTCTGATCGTTCCAACAATAAAACCTACTCAACTTCCAACGGGCTTACAATCTTCAAAACCATTGACTTTCTTCAAAGTTTTTATGTGATTGAGGAAAAAGACGGATGGATCCATATTTTCAAAGAGGCTGAAGGCACGGAAGGATCTTTTACGTTAAGCAAAAATGCTGTTGATTATGGATGGGTGAAAACAGAAAACATGCTGCTTTGGAGAAGATGCCTTTATACCAATAAGGATGTTTCGAAGAAAGCGATGCTTTTAAATACTATGCAATCTGTTCAAAGTTCTATAAAAAAAGGTGAAAGCCAGACAGTCAAGTTTTTTAAAGACCCCAAGTTGATTGACCCAACTGATAAACAGTCAAATATTTTTTCTATATTTTTTATTTTTAAACAATACCCTGAAACCGGTCCCCCGACATCAGTCTTGCTGGGCGAAAAGGAGGTTGCCAGCGGAGGAATAGTTACTGATGAGATCTGGGGATGGGTTGATTATAAAAGGATCACAGGTTGGGACCACAGAGTTTCAATACTGCCTAATGTTGATCAGAATGCCATTAATGACAGAAAAAAAACCAGCACGAAAGCCACAGTTCTTATGGATGTTGAGCGTGCAAAACTTTTCCAGGATAATAAAACTGTTACGGAACCACAGATTTACTGGAAAGAAAACCAATACCGTACTTCTTTCCTTGGAACTTACATGCGCTTCCCGGTTTTATGGGATTCGAAAAAGATTGAGGAGAACAACGGTATTATGAAAGTTGGGGTAATGGGGGAGATCCAGGGGGTTGAGACAACGGTGAACAGTTATGCCTACGCTGAAGTCCAGAGTAAAATCAATACCAGCAGGAAACAATTGAAGAACATTAACCTGGTATTTGTGGTGGATGGAACATCGAGCATGAGCGCATATTTTCCAAAAATTGCTGAGGCCATAGTTCAGGTAATGAAGCAGCTTGATCCTGGTGACAAAAAAGGTAAAAATTCATTCAGGTTCGGGGCAGTTGTATACAGGGATAAAGAGGAAGGTGAGGGTCGGCTTACCGAAGTATTTCCATTGACCTCTAATGTTAATGAGATTGCAGTCAAACTTCAGGGGGTTCAGGCAGGTGACATCAAAGATAAAGACCCTGAGGAAGCTATGTTCTATGGTATAAAAACAGCAATCAGGGCGCTTAGCGTTCCTGAAGACCAGACAAATTACATGATCCTCGTTGGTGATGCAGGTAGTCATAACCGCCAGGATGAAACCCAGGTCCCCATGCAGGAAATCGTTGACTTGCTTGCCAAATATAGTTTCAATTTTCTTGCATTCCAGGTGCATAATCCGGGAGGAAGCAATGCCTATAGCGAGTTTGTAAGACAAAACCGGGATATTGTTGAACAGGTTTCCCAGAAAGCTTACCAGAGAGCAAAAAACACTGCAACCGCTGCCGGAGGGAAAGTCCCTAATCCGCCCAAACAAAGGATGGACGCGAATTCCCATAAATATGTGATGGACAATGCGGCGAGTTACGGATCAGTTTATTTTGCCATCCCTGGTCAAAGGGTTGCTCCTGAGACCCTGAAGAAGGAAATAATCTATGCCGTCAATGCTGCCGCCGACACGACTAATGCTGTACTTGAGGCTGTAAGCAAAGCAGCCTTTGAGGGTAAATCAATTCAAACGGCAATCGACGATGCAAATAAAAAGGCAGGTGCGGGAAATACTGCCACACCCAGTAGCGAAAAAGTCGATTTTTTTGCGTCAGGGGTCTGGCTGGCTATTGAAAATGCTAAAATTTCACCTGAACAAATGAAGATACTTCTGGATGAACATTACCAGATGTATGTGACCGGATATACCACCTTGCGCAAATCAAATTCGACAACAAGTTTATGGCAGTATGATTTATTCTACACAAGTGATGAATTTTTTGATGTTAAAAAAGCATTTGAAAAACTAACTGAATCCATATCTGCTCCTCAACGCAGGAAATTGTTCTCAGAAGCATGGAGACAGCTCCTTACAAAATCCCTGGGGGAAAGAGGAACTGAAGAGATAGGTTCGAAAACAATAGAAGAAGCCGAAAGAATGGTATTCGGACTTCCCGGCACTTCCGAATTTTTAGGCCTGAAGCTTTCCGATCTTGACGATCCTGCAAAATTTTCGAATGAAAAGCTTTCAATCTGGCAGTCAAAAATTGACATGAAACTTAAAATACTTAACAGGATATGGAATAACGCAGGAGGTAATGATAAGGAATACTCTTTTGATTCAAATGATACACGTTACTTCTGGGTGCCTCAAACCATTCTTCCTTAAACTAAGTTGCATGAGAACGGGGCTAATACATTTATTGCTGTTTCTGCTTGTTGGGTCTTCGCTTCCTTGCATAGCCCAGAATGGGATGGGCAATGGTGTTAAAAATGCCTCCATCAATGGGGTTAAGAATGTAAATGGCGCCCCTGTTAAAATCATGGGACTTCCCCTGATCTTTATCATTCCTGAAACCAACTTTGACCAGGAGAATATCATGAGCATAATGCCGGGCACTACCTGGAACGTTTTTTCGGTAAAAGTAAACGCCCCGACGTATGCTTACTATGATAAAAAGACCATCAAAGGGAAACTTCCTTTCCTCGAAACCATGTATGTAACGAACCTGAACAGCGGCATGCTTCACGTGTATACCGATCCTGCTCCTGACATCTCGAAATGCAGCCTCAGCAAGCAGGCGGTCGACCTGGGCTGGGTCGATAAGAACGACTGCCTGCTGTGGAGACATTGCCTTATCAATTCTGAGAGCAAACGAAGCGTGCAGGCCATTCCTTTGAGCCAGACAAGCATACTGGGAATGGAATCAGATAAAGATGGAGAAGGCGATGGTGTAAATGTCTTCCTTGATCAGGACCTTACAAAAAAATCGGAACTGAAAACAAAAGTAAGGCAGCTGTATTACATATACAAACTCAACGACAAATCAGCTCTTATCGGGAACGATAAACGAATTGGGTCTGGTGAAAATGCAAAGGATATCTTACTGGGATGGATCCCCCTGAATTATTGTTACATCCCCGAAAATCGTATATGGATAGCGCCTAACGAAGAAGCTGATGCAAAGAAAGAGCAGCTTGATAAAAGCGTCTTTCCTACAGTTTTTATTGATGAGGCGAAGGTCAGGCAGTTCCAGTCAGGTCAAAAAATGAACAAGGCTTTTATCATCTGGGAAGATACGAGTAAAACACAGTATCCACCCAGTTGGTTCAGGTTTCCTTTAATTGGAATGAACCAGGGTGTTCTCAAATTGAAAGTTGTTGAGAAAGACTTTATTACTGCATACGCTCCCATGGAGGTTAACGGAATGTCAAAGCCTCTTTTCGAAGCCGTAACCCTGATCAGCAGTTCCGAACTGGCAGATGTTATTTCGAAAATGAACAAAGTTGTTGAAACTGCAGGAGCAGAAAATAGAAGAAAAGCCCTGCAGAATGCGATCCTGTATCAGATGGCCGATGAATACAGCGGACTGGATGAAGAACGTTTGTACAACCTTACCCTCCGGCATATTTTTGAAACTATGTTCTGGGTATGCAATTCCGATTCCCCCATTTTGAAAAACACATTCAAACAGATTGAGGATCCCCAGATTGTCACCAATGAAATGCTTATACAACTGAACGCTGATTTAAAGGAAAAAGTCAAAAACCTTTCACGCATCTCCAACTCGGGAACCAACTCCTATTCTTTTATTTCGAATAATGTCAGATATTACTGGATAGCAATGCGGGAATTCTACTAAACCTTTGTTTCAACACTGATGAATAAACCTCTTTTTGTCATAGAAAATTTATCCTGTTCCTATAAAAAGGGACCTGTTGTACTAAGGATACCATTCCTGGAGATCCCCAGAAACAGGATCATTGTGCTGCTCGGGAAGTCAGGGTTCGGAAAAAGTACTTTGCTCGAAACCCTCGGTTTGATGAATAACACCATAAGTGAAGGGGATATTCAATTCTTCCCGGGGGAGGATGATAAAATGATATCATACAAGGACCTTTGGTTTTCGGGTAAACTCAGTGAGATCGCAAAGATTCGCAGGGAGCATTTCAGTTTTATTTTCCAGAATACCAACCTCATGCCTAATTTTACAGCCTACGAAAATGCATGCCTTACCCAGATGATCTCCGGTGTGCCGTTTATTAAAGCTAAGGAAAAAGTTCGGGAGGTGATGGTCGAAATGGGGTTGGAGAAGGTAAAGGATTCTCAACGGGCAGTTGAGCTTTCGGGAGGACAAAAACAGAGGCTTGCATTCGTCAGGGCGATTACTCCCGATTTTCTTGTGCTTTTCGGGGATGAACCTACAGGCAACCTCGATAATTACAATTCGGAAGAACTGATGTGGAAGCTCGACCGCAATATCCGGCAGAATAGCGGGAGCGCGATCATAGTAAGCCATAATGTTGAACTTTCTATGAAGTTTGCCGATGTGCTTATGGTCCTGAGCAGAGATCAAAAAGAAGATCCTTTTTGCCAGATAAGGAATGAGAATACCTTCCATAAGGACTATCAGCATGGCAACTGGACCGATTACCAGGGCAAGCCGATTGATGATATTAAAAGCAGCATTGACGAACTTTTCAAATTGCAGCTATGTTAGAAAAACTCAGGACGAAAGCTGTGAAACTGATCTTCAAAGAAGATTTTGCTGAAATATTTTTCATCAAGGAGGGCAAGGAATTACTCGGCAGGAGCTATACCAATTTCTGGTTCCTGTTCAGCATCTTTTTCCTTACTTTCTTTGCAATCGGCTTTGCCAATGGCAGCCTGAAATACCTTGAAGAGAAAATGAGCAGCCCGTTTATCAAATGGGTATCAATTGATGTACCTCTGAACAAAACAGATCAAATACTCGGAATTCAGAAGAAGCTTAATGAGGACTCGCTCTCGAAGCATCTTTATTCATACAAAACAGTTACAGGATATAATCTTGCCCCTCTCAGGTTCTGGGATAAAAAGAAAAACGGGACAAGGCCATTTAACGGCCGGAGCATTGAGGTGGAAAACCGCCTGCTTGATGAAATATTTTCCACTGATAATCTTGTTTATGGAAGGATGCTGAAGTCAAATGATGAAATAGGACTTATTGTGACCGAAAAGCTGCTGAAAAAGATCGGCCTGCCTGTAAAATCAGGCTTCATTATGATGGCTTTTTCTGATGACATAAATAAAGATATCGACCGCGAGATCGCATTACCTGTCATTGCTGTGGTAAAGGAACTTCCAGATCTCTGCGATTTTGTCACCACCCAGTATTTTCAGAACCAGAGGCAGGTGGGCATTGATATCGGAAATCCGTTCAATCCCGGATTGCCATCCGGCGTCAGCCTTATAACTATGGAGAGCAGGAAAAAGGCTGAAAAACTGAAAACCCTATTACAGGATTACTTTAAAACCAAACCGGAATTCGCTCCCTTGCAGCCATGGATTGAAGTGCGCGAAATTACTACATCCTTTCTTCCTGCATACCAGCTCACGATTTCACTCATGAACGACAGTACTCTGGCTATACGCGACCGGGTTTTCAACTCAATCAATGCAATCCCCGAGATCCGCAAATCATGCTTCAGGTTTTATGATTACACTACGAAACTTAGTCAAAGCACTGAATCAGAATTGCAATACGACAGGCTCACCATCGAATTTGAGAACCTTGACAAAATAGGTGAATTCAAGGAGTTCCTGAGAACGAAATTTTCTATTGTGATGGATATGGCGCAGGTGGAGGCCCTTAAGAATTATAATTTTGTTTCAAAGCTCACAAAAATTATCTCCCTGATACTAATCGCATTCAGTATTCTCAGCATCTGTCTCTTTGTTTCAAATCTCCTGAGGAACCATCTGCAGAAAATAAAAATGAACATAGGAACTTTCAATGCTTTTGGAATAGATCCTAAGATCCTCGAAAGAGTTTACCTTTCAATCGTGCTTTCGGTTATTGCATGTGCTATGATTTCAGGGCTTGTCATCGCATGGCTGATAGGAGGCCTGGGAGGAATCAGGGGGATACTCTACCTGCTGAACAGTACGCTTGAGGAGGGTCAGGATTATTTTGAACTGATAAATTACTGGACCCTGGTATCGGTATTGTCGGTTCTTGTTATAGGTTATATTTCTTTGAAATACACAGCACACCGCATTTTCAGGCAAACACCCGGCGATCTCATATATGATCGCCTCTGATGTATATTATAAACCAATTATTAATGAAATGTTACATTTTTAAAAAAGGAGGCTAAAATGAAAAAAATTACCGTTGTTACAATGTTATTCGTTTTTATGTTTGCTCTCAGCTTTAACAGTCTTGCAGGTGGCGACAAACTCGAAAAGTGCCATAAGCAAATGATGGACAAGGCTGAGAAAATGAAGAAAAAGGGAGCTCTTGCAGTTGTTGGAGTTGCCACAGCCGATGCCAGCAGGATCGACCTTGGTAAACGCCAGTCAATTGAAAGAGCCAAACAGGAAATGGCCGAAAACCGCAAAGTTTACGTTGAAAGTTCGACCCATGATTTTATGGAAGAAGTTGGCAAAGGAAAAAATGCTGAAACAAACGACGTTTTCAGGCAGGTCATTGAATCCGTATCAACCACAATCCTGAATGGTGCCGAAGTTGCTGACTTCGCTTATTATGTTACAAAAGCCAACAAAAAGGAAGGTCTTGCAACTTATATTGTACTTTATGTGATCACTCCGGAAGCCATGCAGAAATCATTGGAAGCCGAGTTGACCAAGAAAGGCAGCAAGGACAACCTGTACCAGAGGTATGTTGATTCCAAGGCGAAGGAACAGCATGATGCACAGGTGAAGGCTTATAAGGATGAATTCGAAAAAGATACTAAATAGTCTTTTCATTTTTCATTAAACCCCCTTGGTATGCGCAGGCCGGATATCTGCCTGCGCTTACTTTCCTTACATCCGGGTTAACCCGGATAATACTTATAACCGAACGTTATAAGGTACGTCAAGCCAAAGTAAAACGGAGATAAACACAGTATTATGCGTCGTTTAATCCTGCTGCTTTTATTGAATTTTGTCATTGCCATAGATTTATTTGCTATTTCGTATCCCTCATGGTTTCTGTATCCGAAAAAATACCCGAAATACATTACAGGGTTTTCCTATCAGGGTAATCCGCCCTCTATGGATGCTGAAGTGATGTATTGCGTATTCAAGCATTGCGATGTGGACGGATACCTGGAATCATACTCCGACGGGCAATTTAATTTCCTTAGCAATGCAAAATATTATTATGTCTATCCCACAGAGGAGATAGAACGGATCAGCGGAAAACTGAATAAAATTGACCGGTTCGTCCTTTCAGTGAGATCAGGCGACTATGTTGAACTGTTCTCCCTTGAAAAGGACGAAGTATTTGTCAGTACCCTTACCGAAGAAGATTCAATACCCCGGCCTTCCTGGCTAAACAAAAACACATGGCAGGACGGTGAATATTATTACGGGGTTTCCATGACTACCAGTATCGGAAATCCAAGCGATTGCTGGAAAAATTCTGAAGAACAGGCGGTATTCTCAATCCTTACTTCGCTGTCAATGAAATTCTATTCATTGAATTTCTCAACAAGTAATAACCAGCACGAAAAGGAAGAGTTCAAGCAATACACGAGGACAGAACTTAAATTTGCTGTTTCCTCAATTCAGACTCTTGAACGTTATCCCGATTTACAAAAAAACCTTTTTTATACTCTTGTGAGAATTCCCAAGAGAAGTGTTCGTCCACTATCATTCGATCCCGAATCGAAATAATTTTTTTTGCAATTATTGAAGTAAAAACCAGCGGTTATGAAAAATATAATTCTACTCAGTGTTCTGACCATTTTTCTTTCTATTCCTGCATTCTCGCAAACGGATAAAGGGTTTGAGGAAGCCCAGAAGGCCATGAAAAAGGAAATGAATGATTACATTCAGAAAAGTCAGACAGATTTCAATAAGTATGTCGATAAAATGGACAAGGAATTCTCGGGATATTTGCGAAAGAACTGGACCGAATTCAAGCTTAACAAAGAGATCAAGCCCGACACAAGCCCCAGGCCTGCCGTGATCCCCAGGTTTGATCCGAAGATTTACAAGATCAATCCCAACCAGTCGCCGTTGGAAATCGAGATAAAGATCGATAAAGTGGAAACACCTCCTCCTGTGCAGGTTCCAAATATTCCGGTGATCCTGAAAGATGACCCGGAAGAAGCGCCTGTGGTACAACCGGTTGAAGAAGTTACGAAACCTGAAGAACAGGTAAAGCCAGACGAAACCGTCAAACCCGAAGAAACTGTCAAGCCTGTGGAAAATACACCACCACAGGAAACAGTAAAACCATCCGATACGGCAAGGCAACAGGAAGTTGCAAAACCTGATGAAACAGTGAAGCCTGAGGAAGCCCCGCTGCCTGTTCCAGTTGAAACGGTGAAACCCACCGAAGTTGCAGTACCGGCGGAGACAGTAAAACCTGCTGAAGTCATTGTACCGGTTGAAGAGGTAAAACCTGCAGAAACTGAGAAACCCATGGACACTCCTGCCCCGGTCTCCGACAAATCATCCTTCGACTTCTACGGAGTTCGGCTTTCACCCGATCCTGACGCTGCTCTTAACGGCAGTCTGCCAGCCGAGATCCATAACACCACTATTGCCGACTTCTGGGACCGCCTGAATAAAACGAATTATGTTCATCTTGTCAAATGGCTGGATACCAAAAAGACCGAGATGAACCTGAACGACTGGGGGTATTATATGATGGTCAAGAAGACCTCCGAATTCATCAACAGGGACTCTAATTACAGCCGCCTCCTTACCTGGTTCCTCATGACCAAGTCAGGATATAAGGTTAAGGTTGCATATACCGAAAATTCGATCTGCTTCCTTTTCCCTTCTGCCTCCACGATTTATGGCATCAAGTATTTCAGCCTCGACAATGTGAGGTTTTATGCCCCTGACTTTTATGGCAACCAGATCCTGACTTATGAGAAAGATTTTCCCGGCGCTTCAAGGGTGATCGATATGAATGTATACAATGCTCTGAATATAGGTAAGGATAATCCGAAGAAGTCGTTCAAATACAAATATAAAGACAAGGACTACGCTTTCACGATCAATTATAACCGGAATTCTGTTGAATTATACAAAGACTTCCCGCAATGCGACATCAAGGTTAATTTTGACGCAGCCGTAACGGCGGTGGCCAAAGAATCTATGCTTAACAATTTCAAACCTTATGTGGATAATATGAAACCAACTGATGCGGTGGATTTTCTTCTGTATTTTGTTCAGAATGGGTTCCCGTATAAGGATGACCTGGAACAGTTCAACGGGAAAGAAAAATTTTTCTTCCCCGAGGAAGACTTTTATTATCCATACTCCGACTGTGACGACCGCGCTGTGTTATTCTCATACCTTGTAAGAGAACTTATCGGACTCAAAATGCTGGGAGTGACTTATCCCGGGCATATTGCCACTGCGGTTCATTTCACAACCGATGAGTCAGGCGATTTTCTTGAGTACAAGGGTGACAAATACATGATAGCCGATCCCACGTTTATCAATGCACCTTTTGGAGTAACCATGCCTGATTTCAGGGGTGTGAAACCAGAGATCATCGACCTTGAAAATACAAAAAACCAGGATCAGCTGATAGCATCAATATGGGAAAAAGCAGAAGCTGGAGGAGGCAAGCCAGGCGACAACAGGCAGACCTATGTTGTTGATGAGGAAGGGAATATTTTTATTGCAGGATATTATAAGGGAGAAGCGGATTTCGGAGGGACGAAACTCGTTTCGGCTTCGAACTGCCGCGACGCCTTTATTGCCAAATTCAATAAGCACGGCAATTTCGAGTGGGCTGTCAAAGGTGACTGCGAAGGCAACGCCATGGCAAACAATATCAGTTTCGACAAGGATAACAACCTTTACGTGAGCGGGGTTTTTGAAAAGAACATATCCTTCGGGAGCATTATGATGATGGCTAATGAAAAGAATGATGTATTTATTGCGAAGCTGAGTCACGACGGCAAGGTCTTGTGGATGAACCAGCTTCCGCTTGATGCCACCAATAAAACAGATTACATCTATGTCTCTTCATACTCTGCTAAAGGCAGCGCCCTGAAAACCGAAAAGTTTCCTCCGAACCAGAATTATTCTTCATTCGGCCTGAGCTTTGACGGCTCGAACAATGTGTATTACACTGCTACCTACGCTAGCACTGCAGGGATGACCGATAAAATGCATCTTTCGGCCAAGTCTGATTATTCTGTAATCAATTACCTTAAAGATGAAACCGATAAGCAGCTGAAGGATAATTGTGAGAAGACGATTTCGGGACTGTTTGCTGCCATCACGCTTATCAAAGGAAATAATATAGTGCTGTCGGGCAAGATCATACAGGATGCCTTTGAAAAATACAATCCCGGCTTTAAGAAAGCTGCCCCGAAAGTTTACGAAACCCTCGGGAAGTTCAGCATGATGAAAAACGAGCAGGGGATCATCGTAGTGATGACTGAAGAAGCGAAGCCCGTGGTGATCGACCGGCTGAAGATCAGCAATGATACACGCATGAAAGTAAGTATGCTTCCGAACGGGGATGCCCGCATTGATGTCCTGAACGGAGTCAAGGTAGGAAAAGCAATAATCTGGTTCCCTGTGAACAATGTAACCCTGCTGAAACGTAACGGCAACGTGCTGTTCGACTACGACTCTGACCACAGCCAGAAGTTGGTGAATGTTAAAAAGGAGATGATCTTCTAACGAAGAGTTCCCTGGTTTCATTAATTTTGTGCTGAACAAAGGTTTTCCCTTGTTCAGCAGCATTATGCAGAAGAAGATATACAGCCTCGAACTGCTTGACGGGGGAGCCCCGGCCTCGTTTGTGCTCAGGACGATGGAGGAGATTGCCGACAGGCAGCAGGGGATTGCCGATGATCCCCATCGCCACAATTACTATTCGGTGATCTGGCCGTTCAGCGGCTCGGGCAGGCATATTATCGATTTCAATGAGTATCCGATACTTCCCCACCATATTTTCTTTGTTAGTCCGCACCAGGTGCACCAGATCATCAGCGGTCCGGAAACAACCGGACTGGTAATACTGTTCACTCCTGAATTCCTGATGAAGAACAGCATCAGGGAAGATTTTATCACGAATCTTAAACTTTTCCGCGACAGCAGCGAAACCCCGGCACTGCCTTTAGGTGAACCCATGCTTCAGAATCTGCTTCTGTTTGCAAAACAAATCAGGGAAGCGTATGCATCCCGGCATGAACTCAGGTTCGAAACCATAGGTGCCTACCTGAAACTGCTTCTCATCGAATGCAGCAGCCACTGCAGTCTTTATCCTCAGTCAAACTCCCAGAGCCTGGAAGTGGGCAAGTCGATCGTGCAGAGGTTCAGGAACCTTGTAGAAACCAGGTTCAGGCAGTGGCACCAGGTCAAGGATTTTGCAGGAGTGCTCAACGTAAGCCCGAATTACCTGAACGAGGTGATCAAATCCAATACAGGCGTTTCGGCCAAGGACTTCATTCGCAACCGGCTTTTGCTCGAAGCGAAACGAACCGCAGTCTTTACCGATAAAAACAGCAAGGAAGTCGCCTTCGAACTTGGGTTTGACGATCCTTCACATTTCAGTAAATTCTTCAGCGCCGGAACCGGACAATCACTGAAAGAATTCAAACAAACCCATTCGGCATAAACCTTACCTCATCCGCAGTCAATTCACAGTATTAATCTGGAATTAGTCCGGATAACCGTAATTTTTCCATCATATTCCATGATTTCTACCTTTCCGGTGAAGTCCGGCGGGGGTAATTTTGCATCATCAAACAGATACAACAGAAACAATCGAAAAACACATGCAGGTCAGAAATTGACCATTAAAAACAGAAAACACATGGAAGCAACAAGAACAAAATGGGCTATTGACCCATATCATACAGAGATTGGATTTAAAGTTAAACATCTTGTGATCTCAACAGTAACAGGTAAATTCGAGAAGTTCGACGGAAGCGTTCTCACCAGGGGTGACGACTGGAACGATGCAGTGGTAGAGTTTTCGGCCGAAACAGGAAGTATCAACACAGGTGTTGGAGACCGCGACAACCATTTGAAGTCGGCCGACTTTTTCGATGCTGCAAATCATCCCAAACTTACTTTCAAGTCAACATCATTCACTAAAACAGGAACAGATGAATTTCTGATGAAAGGGGATATGACGATTCGCGGGACCACACATCCGCTCGAGCTGAAGGTTGAATTTGGCGGAGTCACCACTGATCCTTATGGAAATATTAAAGCAGGCTTCGAGATCAGCGGAAAACTGAACCGCAAGGAATTCGGGCTGCATTGGAATGCGATTACAGAAGCCGGCGGAATGGTTGTTGCCGATGAAATCAAGCTGGCACTTAATGTTGAACTTGCAAAAGTTCAGTAAACAAGCAGAAAAGATGAAAACCATATTACACAGGGGGAGCGGCCGTGGTCATGCCAACTACGGCTGGCTCGACACCCGGTACAGCTTCAGCTTCGCCAATTACCAGGACCCTGAAAAGGTTCATTTTGGCGCTCTGAGGGTGTTTAACGATGATACGCTTGAAGGAGGCGGTGGCTTTGACCGTCATCCCCACGACAATATGGAGATCACCACCATAGTCCTGGAGGGAAGCCTCGAGCATAAGGACAGTATGGGGCACACCCAGCAGATTAGGGCCGGTGAGGTGCAGGTGATGACCGCTGGCACAGGCATTTTTCATTCGGAATACAATGCCGATGCAGAAAAGACTCTCAGGCTGTTCCAGATCTGGGTGTTTCCTGCAGTGAAGAACCTCACCCCCAGGTATGACCAGAAAGCCTTTGATCCCAAAGACCGGGACAACAAATGGCAGAGTCTGGTTTCTCCCGATGAAGCCGGCGCTCTCATGCTGCACCAGAAAACCTGGTTCTCACGCACTACATTATCAGCAGGCAAAAACATTGAATACACCCTGCATGATAAATCACATGGAGTATATGTCTTTATGATTGACGGGACTGCGGATGTTGCTTCTGCCAGACTTGAAACGCGCGATGCTCTTGGCGTTTACGACACAGATGTGGTGAGCCTCAGGGCTGAAAAGGACTCCGACATTCTCCTGATCGAGGTGCCGATGCTGTGGTAAGTTTTAGGAGACTTGATACCGTAAAACAAGCAAGGCGAGTCAGCTGAAAACTCAGGGATCGGAAGGATTTTCCTACTTTTACAAGGCAAAAGCCCCGATCTGAATGAATTTGCCGGATTATACAAACATATCATTCCCGGAATCCTTTGGAAACAGGATCTCCGGGTTTTTCCGTTCCGGTGCATTCCTGAGAGTTGTTTTTATCGTTTTTATCCTGGCTTTTACCTTCCATAATTCACCAGCCCAGGTCAGCACCTTCAACAAGATGTATGTCGACACCCTGAAACAGGGAAGGCCCACAGGTAACATGTACCTGGGATTTTATTTTCTCGAAGATGCAATGCAGTACCTGTATTTATCGGCAACTGCATCTGGACTTATTCTCGACTCACGAAATCTTTACGAACTCTCGGGAGTAATCTATTACCAGGGGCTGAAAGAGCGCTCGACCAGCAATAACGGCTATATTTATTTTCACACCAACCTGTTCAGGCATAAGTTTACCGAAGGCAAAGCCGTTTTGAACAAGTTCAGCCTTGAGCCTTTCGCGTTGTTCCAGTTCGATGAGGACCGCGGGATAAATGCCAGGTGGCAAACCGGCGTGTATATGACCCCGGTATTTCTCAACCATAAAAAGCTAAGGATACAGGCGGGATTTGGTTTTTTATACCAGTGGGACAGGTACGACCTTCTGCCTCCTGATTATGTTGGCTGGTGGACTGATGATCAATGGAAGGTTGTGCAAAAGGATATCAGCAGCCTCGACCCTGACAGCAACGGGTTTGTGAACCGCAACGGGCTGAGGGCAGCCATGTACCTGGGTTTGTCGGGCAGTTTCGGAAAGGTGTTCGACATGAATGTCATTCTTTTTTACCAGCAACCCTTTAAAAGCAATTTCAAAGGGACTGAATTATGGGATGTGTCGGCGGATTTTCGAACTCCATATCCCTGTCTTTCGGCCGAAATGATCATGAACTTCAAGATCCTCAGCTGGCTGGCGATGGACCTCAGATATTACATGCAGCACGACCGCAACCAGCTGACCTTCTACCTGCCGTACTATATGTACACGGTGACGATGGGAGTGTCTTTTACTATTTGAGAAACAGGGTGCATTTTTATGCGAATTACGACTTACGAATTACGAGTTACGAATTACGAATTACCTTCGGCGAAGCCGAAATGAGCACCATTAAAATTAACAATATTGCGAATAACCCCGATTTTATCCTGCATCCTGAATCCTGCTATCCAGTAACCCAGTAACCCCATTACCCCATCACCCCATTACCTCATTACCTTGTTACCTTGTTACCCTGTTACCTAACCAGTTATCAATCATCCTCTGCCCCATATGGGTAATGACAGATTCAGGGTGAAACTGCAATCCGCAAACATCATATTTCTTATGAGCAAGTCCCATAATGGTCCCATCGTTTGAGCGGGCTATTACCCTGAGGTCGGAGCTTTGGGACACTTCCGTCACAGCCCAGGAATGATACAATCCCACAGGCATAGCCGCAGGTATCCCTTGAAAAATATAATGTGCCGGCTCAGGGATTTCAAGGGTGCGTGGCTGTCCGTGAACGACCTTCGGCAAATTGAACAAATCGGCCCCGAAATGCAGGGCTATTGCCTGATGCCCGAGGCAGATTCCAAGGATGGGCTTCCTGTGGGCATATTCCCTGAGGATAATGAACATGGCAGGTTGCTCCTCGGGAAGTCCCGGCCCGGGCGAAAAAATGATCTTATCATACGAATCGAGGGCCCTCACATCCACCTCATCCGACTTAATCACAT
>SESA01000183.1_pt1 | contig 43545 bp, 38 predicted proteins | sample 3171451 | NCBI WGS metagenome assembly SESA01 (sample SAMN06051862, study PRJNA518727) | freshwater metagenome | biome: subpolar coniferous forest; feature: holomictic lake; material: water; isolation source: holomictic Lake 227, 8 m depth | place: Canada: near Kenora, Ontario | collected...
AACATCCTGCATCCTGTATCTTGCATCTTGCATCCTGCATCTTGCATCCTGCATCTTGCATCCTGCATCCTACTTAAACTCTTTCTCCCCGAATTTTCCGGGTTTTTTCTGGTCATTGTATTTCGAAGGGCATTTGAGCAATAGTGATTTCGCTATAAACACATCACCCTGCATTGACCCGATTACAACCACCTTCTCTGACTTCTCAAAATCCTGTGGTTTGGCATTGTGATAGATCACCTGCTTTTCAACACCTTTTGAATCTATGAGGTAAAAGGTGAATCTGTTGGCGTCCTTCCTTGCATCATATTCGAGGGGTTTTGTGCGGTTGAGTTTTCCAATGATGTGAAGCTCTTTCCCCGGTGATTTTGCAGATTCAGCAAAGTCTGAGTATGTACTCGAATCGCTGATGGTGGTGATCACAACTGCAATTGCTATCACCAGCACGAGTATAATAATAATATGAATTGTCTTCATTCCTGTTTCTGGCTTTCTTTTTCGCTGATTTCCTTTTCGAGTTTACTTACTTTACGGTCGAGGAAGAACAGGTATACGAATATTCCCAAAAGGATAAGGGCCAGCACGGCCACTACAACAAATATTTTTCCGTATGAATCCATATTGAAATTACGAGTTACGAATTACGAATCAATGATCGTCAAGCTGCTGCCTGATCTTTGACAACCTTATTCTAAGCTGAAGTATCCATACTCCAAGGAGTATCCAACCTATCATGGCCGGATAAAATACAGTGCGCATCGATGGGTCTAACTGCATTGGCATTACAGGGGTGGAGTTATCACCGGTTGCAGGATGAAGGCTGTCACCGGCCAGTCTTGGAAGTATCATAACAAAGATGATCCACAACACAAAAGCAAAAATATTATACACCGCAGATACCTTGGCCCGCTTATGCCTGTCCTCAACCGAACTTCTCAATATAACATAAGCCAGGTAAATAACAAGTCCTACAGCCGCGCCGTTAAGTTTGGGGTCTTTAACCCATGGCGACCCCCAGGTAAAGTTTGCCCAGATCATGCCCGTAAAGATGCCAAGGAATCCGAACATCAATCCTACGTTCACTGCTTCAATTGCAACCCGGTCGTTCTTTTCGTTAAACCCTTTCAGGTATTTCAGGCTGTAAATAAATGAAACCGTAAGCATGGTCATCATCCCAAACCACATTCCCACATGGTAAAACAGGTTGCGCATGGTCTGAAGGATCATCGTCTCGGGGATGGAAACATAAAATCCGTATGTTACAGCATACAGAAGCAGTAAAAAGCTCAGAAGTTTCCACCAATAATGTTTGAACATGTTGTTGGTTGTTGGTTATTAGTTATTGGTTATTGGTTATTGGTTTTTAGTGATTGGTTGTTGGTAGTTTGCTCTGTAAATTTCTATTACCAAAAACCAGGAGCCAAGTGCTAAGAACCAATAACAAAGAACCAGGAACCTTATTTAAAATTAGTCTCGCCAAAGATAAGGAAATAACAGGAAAGCGAGGAGGATCACGGCGACATTAATTATCAACAATATCAAAAGCAGCGGAATATTGCCGCTCCATGATGTTGAGGTTAAAGCCGATGCGGAAACCTTCATGAGAGTCATCAGAAGGGGCAGGATGATGGGGAAACTGAGAATTGCCATCAATGAAAAATTATTCGACGCCCGGGATGCGATTGCGGCGATCATGGTTAGCACCGATGACAGCCCCAGGCTGCCAAGTAAAAGTGCGACGATAAAAAGGCCTGGATTTTGTATCATATTTCCCATCAGAAGCAGGAAGAACAGCAGGGAGAGCACCGATAAAATGGCCATCAGCAGCAGGTTGTACAGTATCTTTGAAAGTACAATGGCCTCCGGGCTTGCAAGTGTATAATAGTACAGATGACGGGCCGGACTTTCCTGTACAAAACTTTTTGAGATCCCGTTCACCGCAACAAAAAGAAGTATGATCCAGAAGAGTGAGTTCCAGGTCTCGGCATTAATGACGCCTGAAAAGGCCAGGTATGTGACAAAAACCGTTGAGACCAGGTAAAGCAGGATACCGTTAAGCACATATCTCTGCTTCAGTTCAAGCCTGATTTCTTTGAGAAAGAGATTTGTAAGTTCCTGTTGGAGGAGCATAGTATATAATTAAAAAAAGAGGTTGCCCGACGGGCAACCTCTTTCAGGTATTATAAGAGAAAGATTATTCAACAATGATCTTTCCTGTAACTTTCTGGCTGCCCTGTCTAACAGTGTAGAAATATACACCAGCGTTAAGCTGTGATGCATCCAGTGTAAATGTATCGGTAGTTTCAACATTCTTTGTCAGGCTCATAACAGTCTGGCCAACGAGGTTGGTGATCTGGATTGTGATAGCGCCCTTAACAGGAACAACAACTTTTACAGTTGCCTGGCTCTTAACCGGGTTCGGGTAGATAGAAGCGCTTAAAGTTGATGCTGCAGCTGATTCAGTAATTCCAACCGGGAAATCACAGTTTGAACCCCATGACGGGCCCTGACCATTGATTGTGAAAGCTGACTGCGGGAAGCTGAAATCGGGAACATATTTGAATGTTACGGGATTGTCAAGAGTAGCGTTGTCAATCATTTCAGCAACGAAAGGAATCAGTGAAGAACCATCAGGTTTTGTGAATGTAAGCTGAGCCTGGTCGGGACAATAAGCAGTCTGTGTGATGTCTGACAGATAGGTAACGTTTGTTGCAGCATCCTGTCCTGAGTTATTGGTCAGTTTGTCCTGAACGAGATCCCATCCACGTGCGAAAATATCGGGAGCGTTGTTGGAGGCAACCGATGCTAACCAGGTATCCTGATAGCTGACAAATACTTTGTCGCCGGCAGCATTCCTTGAAATATTGGTACGGAGGTCAATGTATGAAGCAGCACCGCTGGAAGTAACATCGCAACGGAAACGTTTGGTAACACCCATCATACGGCCGCAGAAAGAAGTGCCATGGTTAACAGTGAAAATATCAAATATCGCCATTGTGCTGTCGAACCTGGGAGAGTTGTTTCCATCAGGAGAAACGATTGAAAAACCGCCGCCAGGGAAAGCAACTGCTACTGCGAAATGAGCATTGCCCCATTTATCAACAGTGAGGTCACCGTCGAAAGCAGTGGTATAGGCAATCTGATCTCTCGGAGGAACATTTGCTGCGCCACGGTAAACGCTGTCAAGCCTGTAATCGGAAATATAATTCAGGATTGCAGGAATACCATTGGGACCATCAAGAGTTACTGCTTTAGCATCACTCCAGGTAAGACCACCATCAGATGAATGATAGAAAATAGGATAATAGGTAGAGTCAAACACAGGGGATGCTCCGCCGTTATTACCGATTGCACAAACCCAAACATGGTTTCCTGAAGGATCAGCTGCAACTTTGCAGATAGCAGGAATGGTTCCAAGCTGACTTACAAGCGGTATAAGACTGAAGGTATATGAATAATCATTTGTAGTATTGCTCCATGTACCTGTTGAAAGATAGAGGTGGTTTTCATTGATTGCCGATGTTGCATCATAACCCCTGTCAATTGCAAAAGCAGTTCCCTTAGCCGAAATAAAGAATCCTTCGGGAATTCCATAACGCTGGGGAGGAGGAGCATACCAGTTCATATGCTTGGTAGTATCACCCTGTGAGCCCCATTTGCTGCGGCCATAGCTGTAACCACCCCATGTGCCGCTACCGGAATAAGACATGTTCGGAGCAAAATACACAAGGTAGGAATTGTTAGGATCTACGTTTCCTGCAGGGTTGTACATACCACCCGACGGATAACGGCATGCATCCTGGTAATAAGTGCCGCCTGCGTTAAGAAAGGCTCCATAAACCTGGTAGTTGATCAACCAGTCTGCTGCAGTTGCACCACGGTTCGCTGCATGGTCCATAGCCAGGTAACCAGAAAAACTCGGAGGAGTAGTTCCGGGACCCATACGATGGATTACCGATACTGTGCCAAGATCCTGGTCTGCCCAAACGTGATCATAAGTGCCGGCAGCATATCCCCAGCCAAGGGCGTTTGCGGCGGTACCCAGTGTGATAACACTTACAATGTTGGCTGATTTGGTTTGATTTGGCAGAGGTGTTGTAACTGTTGAAGCCTGTGACGTAGCAACAGGATCAATAGAGATAGCATTTTTTACAGACGGCTTCAGAGAATGTACATTTCTGAACTGCGCCTGAGTAACTACGGCCAGCCCTAGAATCAGAGCGAAGCCTAAAAGTAGAACTTTCTTCATTGTTCAAATTTTTGGTTTAACATTTCAGGATTGATAATTTTTCTTATTGGTTTTGGAATAACAAAAATAAACTAAATCACGATAATCTGCAATTATTTTAATTTTTTTTAATGAAATTCTCACACCCCACCCTTGATAACCCTGTCTTTTGTGTTAACCGGAATGATCGTTGAGCGCTGGAATTCAATGTTTTCATTAAAAATTCTTCGGTATGTAACATGCCTCCCGGCAAAAACCACCCCAACCCTGCCAATGACCTCGCCTGCATCATTTTTCAGTATCCGGCTCCATCCTGCATCTTGCATCCTGCATCCTGCATCCTGCATCTTGCATCCTGCATCTTGCATCCCGCATCTTGCATCCCGCATCCTGCATCATGCATCGCACATCATACATCTTTTATATCTTTGCTCTGACATTTACCCAATGAAAAGACTCGACTGGTTCATGCTCAAATCCTACCTGGGGCCGCTTATCATGACCTTCTTCATTGCGCTTTTCATTTTGCTCATGCAGTTTTTATGGAAATATATCGACGACCTGGTCGGGAAAGGCCTGGAATTAACCATTATCTTCAAACTCCTGTTCTTCGCCTCCTCCACCTTTGTCCCCATGGCCCTCCCCCTGGCGATCCTGCTTTCGTCCCTGATGACCTTTGGGAACCTTGCCGAACATTATGAACTCGTTACCATGAAAGCCGCGGGGATCAGCCTTTTCAGGATCATGCGCCCGCTGATCATCGTATCCATAGTGATTTCTGTGCTTGCTTTTTATTTTGCGGATGTGATCCTGCCAAAGGCCAACCTTAAGTTCCTTTCATTATTATATGATGTACGTGAGAAAAAACTTGCCTTCAACCTCAGGGAAGGTGTGTTTTATAACGGTATCGAGGGATTCGTGATCAGGGTCGGCAAAAAAGATGCCGACGGGAACACTATCAGGGATGTAATGGTATATGACCATACCAAACATATGGGTAATGTATCCAATACCGTAGCCGAATGGGGAAAGATGGAACTGAGTGCCGACAAACGCTTCCTTGTATTCAAACTCTATAATGGCTACAATTATGAAGAACGCATTGATCTCAGGAGAAATGAAATGACCCGCCCGTTCCAGAGAACGAAATTCAGTGAACAGTACCAGATGTTCGACCTTTCGGGCCTGCAACTTTCCCGCACCGACGAAAGCCTTTTCAAGAAAAACTACGAAATGCAGAACGTTAAGCAGCTGTTGTTTTCCATCGATTCGATCAGGCAGGAGATAAGACGGGAACGGAAAATTTCAAATGAGAATATGTACAATAATTTCATGAGCCTGACCGGTCGCGATACAATACTGCATGCCGTTCCCGAAAGCTCCCCCGGCAAAAAAGAGGCAGCAAAGCCCAGGATGTTTTTTGCAAGCAACGTACTGGCTAGTTTCGATGCCCGAGACCGGCAGAACCTGGTCACTGCCGCCTACAATGCAGCAAGCGCCGTCAAGGAAAACGTCAGCATTTCGGGGGAGAACTTTGACAACAAGGAAAAGCTGGTCTTCAGGCACCAGATCGTCTTCCATAAAAAATTTACATTCTCTATAGCCTGCTTTCTCCTGTTCTTTATCGGAGCTCCCCTGGGTGCAATCATCCGCAAGGGCGGACTGGGCATGCCGGCTGTGATATCGACCGTATTTTTCATCCTGTACTGGATCATTTCTTTTACCGGCGAGAAGTATGCTGCCGACGGACAAGTCCCGGTATGGCAGGGCATGTGGCTTGCTTCGGCAGTGCTTCTTCCGATTGGTATCTTTCTCACCCGGAAAGCCACAAACGATGCATCCCTGCTCGACGTCGACAGCTGGATCAAATTTTTCCAGAAAGTCTTCCGTGTACAAACCGATCATGGCTTATGAGGATATTGTTCCTTTGCAATAAATCCCCCTGGCCTCCAAAGGAAGGCGGCCCTATTGCAATGAATATGCTTATAGGAGGGATGCTGGATGCAGGGCATTCGGTAAAAGTGCTTGCCGTCAATTCATTCAAATACAATATTCATCTCTCAGATATTCCCCTCGATTACCGGACCATAACAGGCATTGAGCTTGTCGATGTGGACCTTAGAGTGAAGCCGGTTCAGGCTTTCCTGAACCTCTTCACAAAACAATCATACCATATACAACGATTTATTTCGGCTTCTTTTGCTTCAAGGCTTATCAGGGTTTTACACGAATCTGACTATGACATTGTGCAGCTGGAAACCCTCACGATGGCATCTTACATCAACGTCATCCGCAGTCATTCAAAAGCGAAGATCATACTCAGGGCGCATAATATAGAACACCTGATTTGGGAAAGAGTGGCAGCAAATACTTCAAATCCCCTGAAAAAACGGTACCTGGAGCACCTGGCCTCGACACTCCGGGCTTTTGAATTATCGGCCTCTCAGAAGGTTGACGGCATTGCCGCGATCACTTCGACCGATGCGGATTTTTTCACGGCTATTACCGATAAACCTGTTATTTCAATCCCTTTCGGGGTCAGTATTGACGAGTATCCCTGTGTTGCGAGAACCATAGATAATCCTAAGATTTTCATCATCGGCGCAATGAACTGGATCCCCAACCAGGAAGGGGTAAAATGGTTCCTTGAAAATGTGTGGACCGATCTTCACAGGAAATACCCGGCACTTGAGTTCCATATCGCGGGGAGGGAGATGCCCGACTGGATGAAAACCCTTTCACTTGAACAAGTAGTTGTTGAAGGAGAGGTTGAAAATGCTTCGGTCTTTTATAATTCGAACGATATCATGATAGTTCCCCTATTCTCGGGCAGCGGGATCAGGATCAAGGTCATCGAAGCCATGGCGTTCGGAAAAACCGTGATCTCGACTTCTGTCGGGGCCGAAGGTATCGATTATACAAGGGGTGAAAACCTGCTGATCGCCGACCTGGCCTGTGAGTTTTTCGAAATGATATCTGTTTGCATCGAACATCCCGAAATTATTCAGAAAATCGGGATACAGGCCCGTAAGCTGATCGCAAGGCAATATGAGCGGCGAAATATCATTGCCAAACTCGGGGCATTTTACAATACACTGCCCGTATAAGCAGGTTTTTCCTATTTTTGCTCCCTACAGACCGATCCATGAGAATATTTTTTCTACTGCCGCGTGTACCTTACCCCACCGAAAAAGGGGATAAACTCAGGGCATTTCACCAGATCAAGCAACTTTCGCGACACCATGAGATCATTCTTTGTTCTCTCAACGACAGTGTTCTCCACAAAGATGCCCTGCATGTGCTGCACAAATATGTCAAGGCGGTGCATGTGATCTCACTCGATAAGTTCAGCATCCTGTTCAATATCGTGAAGGCCTTGTTTAACGGCCGTCCCATGCAGGTCGGATATTTTTACAGTGATTCGGCAAAGAAGCAGATCCTCAAACTTATTGATCAATACAAACCTGATCATATTTTTTGCCAGCTGATCAGGGTGGCCGAATATGTGAAGGACAGCCCGATACCTAAAACTATTGATTACCAGGATGTGTTCTCCAAAGGGATTGACCGGCGGATAGCGCTTTCCCCTTTTTACCTAAGGCCTTTTCTGAAAATTGAGCATCGCCGTCTTCAGAATTATGAGCGGATGGTATTTGACCGTTTCGACAATAAAATCATCATTTCTGAACCCGACAGGGATCTTATCCCACATCCTGAAAAGGATAAGATAGTCGTTGTTGCAAACGGGGTCGATACCGAGTTTTTCCTCCCAATGGAGAAAGAAAAGAAATATGACCTTCTGTTTACCGGGAACATGGGGTACCCTCCGAATATCAATGCTGCCGAATTCCTGGTCAACCAGATACTGCCAAAACTTTTACCCCAAAAACACGACCTGAAGCTCCTTCTGGCAGGTGCCAATCCGAACCTCAGGGTGATGGTGCTTAAATCGGGTAATATCGATGTGAGCGGATGGGTGCCCGATATGCGTGAATGTTATGCAAGCGCAAAGGTTTTCATCGCTCCAATGCAGATCGGGACAGGGCTGCAGAACAAGCTTCTCGAAGCCATGGCCATGCAGGTTCCCTGCATCACATCCCCCCTCGCATTCCAGGCTCTTCATGCCAGGGATGGTGAAGATATCCTGGTTGCCGAAACTCCCGATGAATATGTGAAGCATATCCTGTTCCTTCTTAACAATCCCGCAAAGGCAAAAGAAATCGGAATGAACGGCCACCGTTTTGTTCATGAGAATTTCAGCTGGGAGAAGGAAACTGCGAAGATTGAAGCACTGATAAATAAAACCTGATGCAAGATGCAGGATGCAAGATATCCCGCATCCTGCATCCTGCATCCCGCATCCAATTATCAAACATATGGCTGACGACAAAAAGATCATCTTCTCAATGGTGGGGGTCAGCAAGATATTTCCCCCTCACAAACAGGTGCTGAAGAACATTTACCTTTCGTTCTTCTATGGCGCCAAAATAGGCATCATCGGCTTGAACGGCTCAGGTAAATCGACCCTCCTGAAGATCATTGCCGGCACCGAAAAATCCTTCCAGGGACAGGTCGTCTTTTCCCCGGGTTATTCAGTCGGCATGCTTGAGCAGGAGCCACTGATCGACGAGACCAAGACAGTGCGCCAGGTTGTTGAAGAAGGAGTTCAGGAAGTCGTGAACCTCCTTAAGGAATATGAGGAAGTGAACCTGAAGTTTGCCGAGCCCATGAGCGATGATGAGATGAACAAACTTATCACCCGGCAGGGTGAGCTTACCGAACTCCTCGATCATCACAATGCATGGGAACTCGACAGCAGGCTCCAGAGAGCCATGGATGCACTTCGCTGTCCGGAGGAAAACATGCCCGTGAATGTGCTGTCGGGAGGAGAGCGCCGCAGGGTCGCCTTATGCCGGCTTTTACTGCAGGAACCCGATATCCTGCTCCTCGACGAGCCCACCAACCACCTTGACGCCGAATCAATTCAATGGCTGGAACTGCATCTTCAGCAATATAAAGGAACAGTTATCGCGATCACCCATGACCGGTATTTCCTTGATAATGTGGCAGGATGGATACTTGAACTGGACCGGGGTGAAGGCATCCCCTGGCAGGGAAATTATTCTTCATGGCTCGATCAGAAATCGAAGCGGCTGCAAATGGAAGAAAAACAGGAAAGCCGCCGCCGTAAGACCCTCGAACGTGAACTTGACTGGGTGAGGATGTCACCCAAAGCCAGGCAGGCAAAAGGGAAAGCCCGTTTAAGCGCCTATGAAAAACTCCTCAACGAAGATGTCAGGGAAAAGGAAGAACGCCTTGAGTTGTATATTCCCAACGGCCCCAGGCTGGGTAACCTGGTGATAGAGGCAAACGGGGTTTCCAAATCCTTCGGCGATAAACTGCTTTACGAAAATTTAAGTTTCGCCTTGCCTCCTGCAGGGATTGTGGGTATCATCGGTCCGAACGGAGCCGGAAAGACCACCCTGTTCAGGTTGATTATGGGCAGCGAAAAACCCCAGCAGGGTGATTTTCGAATCGGCGATACAGTGAAGCTGGCTTATGTTGACCAGTCCCATACATCTATCGACCCTGAAAAAACGGTTTACCAGGTTATTTCGAATGACTCTGAGACTATTCAGCTTGGCGGACGACAGCTGAATGCCAGGGCTTATGTTGCCCGTTTCAATTTTACAGGCGCCGACCAGGAGAAAAAATGCGGGGTATTGTCGGGAGGCGAACGCAACCGCCTGCACCTGGCCCTTACGCTGAAAGAAGAAGCCAATGTGCTGCTGCTCGATGAGCCTACCAACGACATTGATGTGAATACCCTTCGCGCACTGGAGGAAGGCCTCGACAATTATGCCGGCTGCGCCGTGATCATCTCTCATGACCGCTGGTTCCTTGACCGCGTTGCCACCCATATTCTTGCATTCGAAGGCGATTCCCAGGTTTACTTTTTTGAAGGATCTTATTCAGATTATGAGGAAAACAGGAAGAAACGACTGGGTGATGAAGGACCGAAACGAATCAAATACAAGAAACTGAAAGCATGAAAACCATTTACGATTTACGAATTACAATTTACGAGTTACGAATAATGAATAATTCCAGACACGAAATTGAAATTGTAAACCGTAAACCTAAATCGTAAATGGTAAATCGTAATTCGTAAATCGTAAATCGTAAATATTGTCATGGTTCGCATCGACAAAACCCTTCTCGATTCTGTAACCACCGAGGCCATATCCCTGCCCCGGCTGCGAAAAAACTTCAACTTTCACAAAGAATATTCCGACACCCTGCAGAGGTTGCTGAATGCCTTGGAGCCTATGAGCTATATCAGGCCACACAAGCATGAAGATCCCGACAAACGCGAAGTTTTCTTTGCCCTTCGCGGAAGGATACTTGTCATTGAATTCGATGAAAATGGAGAGGTCGCCGACCATCAGATCCTTGATCCGGCTGAGGGAGTTTATGGTACAGAGATTCCCGAAAGAACATTTCATACCATTGTTTCACTCGAAAGCGGAACCGTTGCCTATGAAATAAAAGACGGGCCTTACAGCCCGATTGATGATAAAAATTTCGCTTCCTGGGCACCTGCCGAAGGCTCAGCCGAAGCCCTGCCCTATCTGAGATCGCTTATTGACAAAACGGCTGTCAGGCCTTCTCAAAAATGATGCGGGATGCAGGATCCGGGATGCAGGATGCAGGATACAAGATGCAGGATCTTGCATCATGCATCTCCTGCACTGCATAGTGCGTTCTGATTTTTTCTATATTTGCACAAACCCCATTGAATGTCTGTACAAAAACCTTCCATCCCTAAGGGAACCCGTGATTTTACTCCCGCTGAAATGGTCGGCCGCAATTTTATTTTCAGCACGGTTCGTTCAGTATTCGAACTGTTCGGCTACCTGCCGATAGAAACACCGGCAATGGAAAACCTCTCAACCCTGATGGGAAAATACGGGGAAGAAGGTGACAGGCTCCTGTTCAAGATTTTGAATTCGGGAAATTACCTGGATGGGATGCAGGATGCGGGATGCGGGATGCAGGATGCAGGGAACGCGGTTCAGCCCGCTGCATCCCGCATCCCGGATCTTGCATCTTTCACACGACATATCTCTGAAAAAGGTCTCCGCTACGATCTCACTGTTCCCTTTGCCCGTTTCGTGGTGCAGCATCAAAACGAATTGGTTTTTCCCTTTAAACGCTACCAGATCCAGCCGGTTTGGCGTGCCGACCGTCCGCAGAAAGGCCGCTACAGGGAATTTTTCCAGTGTGATGTGGATGTGATCGGAAGTCCATCCCTTCTCAATGAAGTGGAACTTCTGCAGATCATCGACGAGGTGTTCTTTCGCCTGGGCATTCAAACCACTACACTTTTCAACAACCGCAAGATCCTTGCCGGTATTGCAGAAGCAATCGGGGCTCCCGGCAAGCTTACCGATATCACCGTTGCTATTGACAAGCTTGACAAGATCGGCCTGGAAAAGGTTTGCCTTGAGCTGAAAGAAAAAGGGCTTGATGATTCTGCCATTACATCTCTGACCCCCGTACTTCAGATGGAGGGCAAGATAAAAGAAAAGATCGAAGTGCTGCAAACCCTGTTCGTAAATTCGGAAACTGGAATGAAAGGCATTGGGGAGCTGATGCAGCTTTGTGGACTACTGAAAGGACTAAACCTCAGGAGTAAATGGGAATTCGATGTGAGGCTTGCACGCGGACTGAACTATTACACAGGGACTATCATCGAGGTGAAAGCCAATGATGTTGCCATGGGCAGTATCTGCGGAGGGGGCCGTTACGATGATCTTACAGGAATCTTCGGATTACCGGGGGTTTCGGGAGTCGGCATTTCCTTTGGTGCCGACCGGATCTATGACGTCCTTAAGGAACTGAAGAAATTTCCTGAAAATATTATGCATACAACCAGGGTATTGTTTGTTAACTTCGGCCCCGAAGAGGAAGCTTTCGCACTTAAACTTCTTTCAGAGGTGAGGCAGAATGGCATTTCCTCGGAAATTTATCCGGAAGCTTCAAAACTAAAAAAACAGCTTGAATATGCTAACCGCAAGCAGATCCCGATGGTCGTCCTGATTGGAAAAGACGAGATGGAAAGCGGCATGGTCACTGTAAAAGACATGCAAAGCGGAGAACAAAGCCGGATCAGCCGGGAAGAATTCATCCGCAGTCTTAAAAAATAAGTTATGGTAAAAAGAACATTCAGAATCTCAATTTTAGGGGCCCGGTCGTGGGTGATTGGAGCAGAGTGAGTTGAATTACAAATTACGAATTACGAATTACGATTTCATTGCAAATCGTTCTTCGTAAATACAATCGTAAATCTAACCTCGTAAATCGTAAATCATTTTTAAAATTCAATCACATGACATTAATCATAAAAGGTTCCGGGCTTACAATCGAAGATGTAGTACGTGTTGCCCGCGACGGAGAAAAAGTACAACTCGACACCAAGGCCGTTGAACGTATTCATAAATGCCGCGCCATGCTTGAGCGCAAGATCGAGGCTCATGAGATCATGTACGGCGTGAACACCGGTATCGGTGAATTTTCGGAAGTTGTCCTGAATGACGACCAGGTCAAGGATTTTCAGAAATACCTTATTTATAATCATGCAGCCGGGATAGGCGATCCCATGCCGCTTGACTGGGTGCGGGGCGCGATGCTCGGGCGTATCAATGTGCATGCCCATGGCAACAGCGGTTCCCGCCTTGAGATCACTCAAACCCTGGTCGACATGCTTAATAAAGGTGTGACACCAATGGTTTGCCAGAAAGGATCCGTTGGAGCATGCGGTGATCTCGCCCCCATGTCGCAGATCGCCCTCCTTATGATGGGTGAAGGGCAGGCCTATTACCAAGGCAAGCTGTATGAAGGGAAGGAAGCTCTGGATCATGCAGGTATACCTGTTCCCGGACTACAGGCAAGGGACGGGCTGGCAACGATCAATGGTTCAAATGTGCTTACGGCCATGAGCGCTCTTTACCTGTACGATGCCAATAACTGGCTCAAGCAGGCTGAGATCGCGGCATCGATGTCCCTCGAAGCCATGAAGGCGAATATGAGGCCTTACAGCCCCAAACTTCATGAGATCCGCGGGTTCAAAGGCGCTGTGCGTTCTGCTGCAGCGATACTGAAATGCGTTTCAGGAGGCGATCTTGCCGAACTTAAGGTCAAATGCAAGGTACAGGATGCCTATTCTATGCGTTCAACACCGCAGGTGATAGGTGCAGCCCATGACGCCCTGGTTTATGCACGTTCACAGGTAGAAATTGAACTGAACGGGGTTGGCGACAACCCGATTTTCTTCCCTGAAGAGAACCTCCAGCTTTCGGGCGCAAATTTCCAGGGGTCGCCGGTTTCGGTACCCATGGATATGGCAGGTTACGTGATCACCATGGTTTCAGTTATGAGCGAGCGCCGCATGAATCGCCTGAACCATCCTGCCCTCAGCGTAGGGCTGCCTGCGTTCCTTACAAAGGGAGCCGGGATGTTTTCGGGTCTGATGCTTAGCCAGTACACGGCCGACATGCAGATCGTTGAACAGCGTATCCTTTCTATGCCTGCTTCAATACAGTCTATACCTGCGGCTGCTGACCAGGAAGATTTCGTTTCGATGGGAATGAATACGGCTCTTAAAAATTTTCAGATACTCGACAATGCTTATGGTATCCTCGGAATTGAGCTAATGGCTGCCGCCCAGGCTCTCGATTTCCGTGAATATAAATTCGGAGCCGGCACGACAAGAGCGAAGGAAGTCATCCGCAAATATGTACATTTCCTCGAAATCGACAGGCCGCTTTATCCTGATCATAACAAGATGAAAGAACTTGTAAAATCATGCGAGATCCTCGACGAAGTTGAGAAAGTTGTAGGCAAACTTGAATAGTGTGAACGGGGCAGGATCATTCCTGCCTCATTTCAATTGTTTTTATTATTGGATATGACAGAAGAACCCAGACCCGGTGATATATTTAATCCCCCGCCTAAGGTTTCCCGGCCGAACCTGCTGACAATACTTTGTATTCTGACTTTTATTAATGGCGGACTGACATTCGTTTCAAGTATTTTCGTGGGGACATTTTTTGAGCAGTTTGTTGTGATTGCGACGGATTTTGCCGAGAAGTTCAAACTGCCAGGGCTGGAAATGATCACCGAAGGACGGCCTTTGTTTTTTTTCGTCAATGCCTTGCTGTATGGGGTTTCGGTTGCCGGTGCCCTGATGATGTGGAACCTGAAGAAAAACGGCTTTCATGTATATACCATCGCACAGATCCTCCTGATCCTTTCTCCAATGTACTTTTTCCAGCTCCCGGGTCCATCGATATTTGATATCATTTTTTCCGGAACTTTTGTTATGCTCTATGCATCGAATCTGAAGACAATGAAATAAGGATGATGCAAGATGCAAGATGCAAGATACAAGATACAAGATGCAAGATGCTCTGTTATCCTGCATCCTGCATCCCGCATCCTTAAAATCAACCTGCCATGAACGAAGCATCCCCACTGCCCCTGCCAGCGAAAAAACGCCCGTTTTTCTTTATGGTGCTGTGCATATTCAGCCTGGTGTACTTCTTCGCTTTTTCCATCCTTTTCATTATGGGATTTTTCTTCAGTGGCTGGGTCGCCGAAGCCATTAACCTTTATGCCCCGCTGAATCAATATCCAAAAAGCCAGGTACAACTACTCCTTGCTTTATTCTCGGTCCTTTTCATCCTTGGATTTTCCGGTATCATCGTTATGTTAAAATTACGCCGATTCGGATACTACATTTTCGGCATCTCCTCTCTGCTCCTTGCTTCCTTCCAACTTATCAGGCCCGAGGTCTCGATATCCGGAATAATTGTTTTTATCACTTTGTTAATACTCTTTGGCCTGTATTTCAAAAGGTTCCGGTAATTGGTGATATAATTTAACAATTATTTAACATTTTCTTTGTTATTCACCTAACAAATTATTAAACTTGCTCTTTCTTAGTGGCATCAAACTACCATATATATTTATCCCAAGCAATCAATGTCACTGATTATTAACACAATTACTAACAAAAATCAACGGTTATGAGAAAATTTACCCTTATCCTAGCGCTGCTCTTGTTAGCAGGTCTGCAGGGAGTTTTTGCTCAAACACGCGTCATTTCCGGGACGGTTACCTCTTCGGAGGATAAACAGGGGATCCCAGGAGTGACTGTGGTGGTGCCAGGTACCACAATTGGTACCAATACAGGACTGGATGGCAAGTATGTGCTTGCTGTACCTACTAAATATACCAGTCTTACTTTTTCATACATCGGTATGAAAACCAAGGAAGTGCCGATCGGTACTGCAACAAGCCTCGATGTTGTAATGGACAATGACGTCCTGAACATGGATGAAGTCGTCGTTACTGCAATCGGTGTTCCCCGGGAGACCAAAGCTCTCAGTTATTCTGTTCAGGAAATCGGAGCAGATGAAATCCAGAAAGCTGCCCGTACTGATGTGATCAACTCCCTTCAGGGAAAAATGTCAGACGTCCAGATCATCAACGCAGCAGGTGTGGCAGGAGCTCCTTCCTACATCCAGATCCGTGGCGTACAGTCCATCACTGGGAACAACCAGCCCCTGTTCGTACTCGATGGGGTTCCCATCAGTAACAGCGGTGGTTACAGCGGTGTTGACGGAGTTGCACAGTCGAACCGTGCAATCGACATCAACCCCGATGATATCGCGTCGATCAACGTTCTTAAAGGCGGGGCTGCAACAGCTCTTTATGGTCTCCAGGCCGCTTCAGGCGCCATCGTAATTACCACCAAAAAAGGTAAGGCTTCACCGGGTCGTAAGATTTCAGTGAATTTCAACTCCTACATCCAGTTTGACCAGGTAAGCAAACTTCCGGAACTTCAGAATCAGTACGCCCAGGGAACCAAGGGCAATTGGGTTTCCGGCGGAAGAACAACCTGGGGCCCCCGTATTGATACCTGCTCGTATGACAAAAGTGGTTGGGACACTTATCCATATGCTGAATTTGATGTTGACGGAAGGATCGTTTCAAAAAACAATCCAAAGGCTAACGGACAAGCTGTCAACACCTATAATCCATACAATTTTTTCCAGACAGGTGTTACTACCAACAACTCCGTTTCAATTTCGGGAGGCGGCGAAGTTTCTACATTCTACTTCAGCTTCTCCGACAACCAGTCAAAAGGTGTTGTTCCCAACAATAAATTCCGCAGAAATACATTCAAGATCGCAGGAGACACGAAACTTGGCGATCATTTTAAAATCAGTGGATCAGCTAACTATATGATCACAGCAGGTGACCGTATACAGCAGGGTTCAAACACTTCAGGTGTGATGCTTGGTTTACTTCGTACACCTCCCACATTCGACAACGGTGCAGGGTATATCACAACCACCGGTGGACAAAGAAGTTACCGTCATGGCGCAGGTTATGACAACCCATACTGGACTGCCAATATGAATAAATACAATGACCAGGTGAACCGATTGATCGGTAATGTACAACTTGATTATTATGCAACAAAATGGCTGAGCTTTACTTACCGTGCCGGTATTGACTGGTGGGGACGCAAGGTAAAGGATCAGCTCGCAGTCGGATCTGCCGCCCAGGCATCTGGCTGGTGCAAGGAGTCAATGGAAAACAACAAGGACTTCAACTCCGACCTGATGATGAACATCGACAAGGATTTTGCAAAAGATTTCAATGTAAAGGTCATTCTTGGTCATAACATGCAGCAGCATTATTATTATGTTCTTAATGGTAATGCCAATGACCTTGTAATACCTGAATATTACAATCTAAACAACTCGACCGCGATTTCTGCTAATGAAGCAACAAATAAAATCCGCCGTGCAGGTATCTATGGAGACATCCAGCTGTCATGGAAAAGCATGCTTTATTTAAGTATGACGGGACGTAACGACTGGTCAACCACCCTGCCGCAGGGCAAGAATTCATTCTTCTATCCTTCAATAGGTTTGGGCTGGATCTTCACACAACTTCCCGGTCTGAAAGACAATAAAGTTCTTCCATATGGAAAGATCCGTATGTCATATGCAGTCGTAGCAAAGGACGCTCCTCCCTATGTGACTTCGAATTATTTTGTTCAACCCGCTCCAACTGATGGCTGGGTCTCCCCTGCCGGGATCATCTTCCCATACGGAGGAAATGTTGGATATACTGTAAGCGATGTTATGGGCAATGGCCAGCTGAAGCCTGAAAAAACAAACACTTTCGAAGTTGGCACCGACCTGAAGTTTATCAACAACAGGATCGGCTTGTCCTACACCTACTTTAACAACAGCGGCAAAGACCTGATCCTCCAGGTTCCAGTTGCAGCTTCCAGCGGCTATCTGTATGAATATATGAACGCTGCATCTATGAAGACGACAGGAAATGAAATAACCCTTGATGTTATTCCCATCAAATCTAAAAACTGGGAATGGGATATCACTCTAAACTGGTCAAAAATCAATACTACGGTTCAACAGTTGGCTCCCGGTATTAATTCTCTGTTCCTCGGCGGTTTCACAAATTCTGAAATCCGTGCTACTGTTGGCGAACCCTACCGTACATTCTGGGGCCGCGACTGGAAACGCAATGCCGACGGAGTTCTCCTTCTCGACGATGACGGGTATCCCCAGATGGTCGATAACATGGTTGCCCTTGGTAATATCGACCCGAAATGGATCGGCAGTCTTGGAACCAACCTTCGCTGGAAAGATCTCAGCCTGTATGTACTCGTTGACGTCAAATACGGTGGCAAAATGTGGAACGGAACCCGCGGCGCCATCGATTATTTCGGAACTTCCCAGGGTACTGCCGACAGGGATACACCTTACCAGTTTGAAGGCATTATCGAATCAACCGGAATGACGAACACCAAGTATGTTCTCCGCAATGAAGCATGGATGACAGGAATCGGCAGCGGGTTCAACGGACCAAGCACCGACTACCTGGAAGATGCAGGCTGGCTTCGTTTACGTACAGTTACTGTTTCCTATTCCTTTACCAAACTGCTTCATAAAACCTTTATTAAAGGGCTGGATGTATATTTTACCGGAACCAACCTCTTGTTGTATACCAAATACAAGGGTATTGACCCTGAAACAAACCTTTCGGGGAACGACAATTCGCAGGGTGTTGACTATTTCAATATGCCCGGTACCAGGAGTTATACTCTCGGCCTGACCCTGGCCTTTTAATAACCCTTAGTTGATCAATAATAAAAAAGAAATACTATGAAAAAAATAAACATAAGATTAATCGGGGTGTTTGTCCTTATCGTGTTGACGCTCGGATCCTGTAAAAAATGGATCAATACGGACATTAACACCAACCCTGACGCCCCCACGGATGCACCTATGGGGACCATTCTAACAGCTGCCGAGGTGAACATGGGCTTTGTTACCGTTGGTGGCAATGACTATGTCCGCATTACTTCAATCTGGATGCAATATATGCACGGCATCGCACGCCAGTCACAAAGCCAGACTGAATATATTCTTTCCGACGGTGATATGAGCGGACAGTGGAACGATAATTACGGCGTTTCAATGATGGACCTCTACACCCTGAAAGCAAAAGCCATCGCTGCTAAACATCCTTATTTCAAAGGAGTTTCTGAAGTCCTGCTGGCTAATGCTCTCGGAGTAACCACCGACGTCTGGAACCAGATCCCCTACAAACAGGCATTCCTTGGTGCTGCAAACCTGCAACCTGGTTTTGACACACAGGAATCAGTTTACGCTTCCATCTTCCAGCTGCTGAATCAGGCAATTGCCGATTTTTCAATTGTTGGATTCGATGGCTCAATTGACGGAGACATTATTTATGGTGGTGACGTCACCTTATGGACAAAAGCTGCTTATGCCCTTAAGGCAAGGTATGCCCTCCATCTGATGAAAGTGACTAACACTATTATTCCAAGTCCTGTCGACACTGCCCTTGTCGCATTGGAAAACGCAATTTCTGATAACGCTGAAGATCTCCAGGTGAATTTCCTTGACCAGTACGACAAAGCCAATCCTTTGTTCCTGTTCATGGATAACCGTGGTGATATCGTCGTGGATTCAGTATTCATTTCAATCCTTCAGGCTCATCAGGACCCAAGAATAAATGTATTTGCAACCAGCGTCGGATCCAACCCCGATAGCGCCGTTTATCACGGAGCCGGATGGAACTACTCAGGCGAAGACTGCTCACTCCCCGGACCTGCAATTGCCAGCCAGAACTCCCCGGTTTATTTTATGACTCATGCAGAATGCCGCTTTATCAAGGCCGAATGCGAGTATAAAAAAGGAAATGAAGCCGGTGCCAAAACTGCCTTATTTGAAGGCCTTAAAGCTTCACTGGAAAAATACGGTGTATTCAGCGACGTTTACTTCCAGGCTTACCAGGCATATATTGGGACAGTCACAGGCGCTCCTTTATACAAGGAAATTATGGTCCAGAAATACATCGCCCTGTATTACCAGGCTGAAACCTTCAATGACTGGAGGAGAACCGACAATGTTATCGGGCTCTCACCTTGTCCTTATGCCAGCACTCCCGTCATCCCCAGGAGATTCCCTTACGCTAACTCAGAGAAAACATACAACTCGAACACTCCGGTTGTTGCCAATAACTGGGTACCCGTATGGTGGGATGTACCTATTAACAGATAACAGAATAATGTAATATTTAATAAAAAAGGCGGCCTCGGCCGCCTTTTTTATTTCAGAAATGTTTAATCCAGCACCGCCTTCGTATAATCTGCTTTCCTTCAAAATTTTTCCAGATCGACAACGCCTTGGCGTTATCCTCGAGCTGTGGATTTGAGTACGCTTTGGTTATCCCGTATTTGATATAGGCACGGTGCAGATCTCTCCACACAAGGGCAGCAGCCCCTTTCCCATGGTAATCGGGATGCACTCCCACAAGATACATGTCGATGATATCATTTGTGTATACAGATCTCAGCAGCTGGATCCATCCGAAAGGAAAGAACCTTCCGTTGGTCTTCTGAAGCGCTTTTGTAACCGAGGGCATAGAAACCCCGAATCCAACCACCTCGCCGGCAGGATCAAGCACAAAAGCAACAAACTCAGGACGGATAAAGCCGAAATATTGTTTAACATAATCTTCCATCTGCTTCTCATTGATCGCAGCAAAGCCATACAATTCGTCAAATGCATGATTAAGCATGGCGAACATTTTCTTCGCATAGGGCATGAGGTCTTTTCTCCTTTTCGCTTTCAAAACCCTCAGGTGAAATTTCTCTTCAACGATCCTTGCTGTGCGTTCAACCTTTTCAGGCACTTTGGGAGATATCTCAAACTCGTACTGAACCCAGTCGGCGGCTTTCACGAAACCCATCCGCAATATATGTTCAGGATAATAAGGATAATTGTAAATCGACGAAAGGGTACAATGCTGATCAAAGCCTTCAATCATCATTCCTTCGTTATCCATATCGGTGAAACCAAGCGGGCCATGTATTCCCTTCATGCCCTGGGCTTTCCCCCATTCCTCTACAGTTTGGATCAGCTTTTGCGAAACTTCATCATCATCAATAAAATCGATCCAGCCAAACCGCACCAGCTCTTCTCCCCAGCGCTTATTAGCCTTTGGATTGATGATACCGGCGACCCTGCCGGCAAGTTTCCCGTCTTTGAAAGCCAGCCAGTACTGAGCCTTGCAATAAGAAAATGCTTCATTCTTTTTGGATGAGAGAGTATTTTTCTCATCCATAATAATAGGCGGGCACCAATACTGGTTTCCTTTATACAAATGATGAGGGAACGTAATGAATTTTCTATAGTCTGCGGATGTGGTTACTTCTCTGATCTCTATCATCCAGGGGTATAATTAATTATAACCAGCCTTCTTTTTTATACCATTCCAGGGCTTCCTTCACACCGCTGTCAAGGTCGTATTCGGCTTTGAAATTAAAATCTTTCTGAAGCACGTCCACCTGGCAGGTCCAGTTGGTGCTTTTCATAATATTGAACTTATCGGTGTTCAGTGTAGGCATCTTATGGCCCAGGCTGAAAAGCTTTTCCATGGCATAGGCAATTCCTCCCACAAGGCCAAGGGGGAGTGTAATCTTGAGAGTCTTCTTCTTAAGGTATTTCTTGGTGATTTTTGCAAATTCCCTTGAATCATACTGCTTTCCGTCGGTCACAAAATACGAGCGGCAGGAGATGCCAGAGACTGTTGCATCAAGGATAAGCCTGACCAGGTCGCGAACATAGATGAAGGTCAGGATCTGAGGTTTATATCCTATATAAGGTTCCATGCCGCGGCTGATCGTTTGGAAATACACAAAATAATCCTTCTCTTTAGGGCCGTATACACCCGATGGGCGAATGATCAGCCAGGGGAACCCGGTCAGTGAAGTGATATATTTCTCGGCTTCAAGTTTGCTCCGCCCGTATTCATCGACAGGTTTGGGAGTATCATTGAGCATGACAGGTTTCATGGTCTGCTGATCGCCTGGTCCGTACGCAGCCAGGCTGCTGATATAAACGAATTTCCCTGGAACTGTCCCGGTTTCTTTCAGGGCTTCAATGAAATTCCGGGTATAGGTGTAGTTTACAGTGTAGAAATCTTCTTTTCTCTGAGCCTTGGTAAGGCCGGCGTTATGAATGATAAAATCGAAGGTTATACCCTTATTTTTCTGATCAAGCAGGTACTCCTTTATACGGTTTTTATCGGCAAAACCTATTTCGGCAAAGTGCAGGGCCGGATCCTGCAGGTACTGTCTTGAGCTTGTTCTTCTTACTCCCGCCCATACCTGGAAATCGCGTTTCAATGCTTCTGCGGCAAGAAAACTCCCAATGAATCCGCTTGCCCCTGTGATCAGGATGTTCGTCATACGTGAGCCTCAAAATGTTTAATCCAGCAGCGTCTTTTAAGATAAGGCCGGGCTGTGTCGAAATTCTTCCACATCAGCAGGGCCGATTTGTTGTCTTCAAGCTGGGGATTTGTGACAACATACTGTACCTTGTTCTTAAGAAAGCCTTTATGGATCTCATTATAATACACTGAGACCACGCCTTTGTTAAGGTATTCGGGTTTCACCCCGTTAAGGTACATATCGATAATCTCATTCGACTTGAGGGCTTTCAATATATAGTACCATCCCAAGGGGAACAGCTTTCCATTGCATTTCTGCAGAGCTTTGGTGAGTGAAGGCAGGCAAATACCGAAACCAACTACATCATCCTTCTCATCGAGGACCATGCAAACGTAATCGGGGTTAATGAACGGGAAATACTGCTTGGTATAGAGAGCGGTTTGTCTTTTTGTAAGCCTGGTGTAGCCATAAAGGCTATCGAAAGCCTCATTCAGGGTGTTCCACATCTTTTCGGCATAGGGCAGAAAGTCCTTAGCCTTTTTTGCTTTCAATACCCTAAGGTTATATTTCCTGGCTACAAGATCGGCTGTGCGTTCAATCTTTTCGGGGATCGGCAGCATTTTTACCTCCATTTGTATCCAGTCGGCAGCCCGTTCAAATCCGAGCTTCACCATATGGTCAACATAATATCGATAATTGTAGATCGAGGCCATGGTGGCAAGCTCTTCAAAACCCTCAATGAGCATGCCTTCATTATCCATATCTGAGAAACCAAGGGGGCCGTGAATGCCCGTCATTCCCTTGGATTTTCCCCAGTCGGTCACGGCATTGATAAGTGCCTTTGAAACTTCGGGGTCATCAATGAAATCTATCCAGCCAAATCTCACTAGTTTTTCGTTCCATCGGGTATTGGAAGCAATATTAATAATTGCAGCAACCCTTCCTACCAGTTCTTTCCCTTTATATGCCAGGAAATACTGTGCTTCACAGAACTCGAAGGCAGGATTTTTTTTCGGAGAAAGGGAATTCCTTTCATCCATCCGCATTGGGGGGCACCAGTATTTGTTCCCCTTAAAAAGGCTGTATGGAAACCGGATGAACCGGCCCAGATCAGACCTGGACCCGACCGGTTTAATAACAATGCTCATAATTCCTGGTTTAAAGCACCATCAGATGATGCGTAGCTTTTTCCCAACCCTCTCGAATTTCTCAAGTGCAGTGTCGATCTGCTCACGTGTATGGGTGGCCATCAGGGAGAAACGGATCAGCGTATCGTCTTTGCTCACAGCAGGTGATACAACGGGGTTGATAAAGACACCTTCGTCGAGCAGCATTTTTGTAAGCGTAAGGGTTTTAATGTTATCGCGGATATACAGGGGTATGATGGGTGTTTGTGAAAGTCCTGTATCAAAACCAAGGCGTTTGAAATTCTCGAGTGCATACCAGGTCAGATCCCAGAGATTTTTGATCCTTTCAGGTTCGTTTTTCAGGATTTCCAGGGCGGCAAGAACTGCTGCAGCTGAAGCCGGGGTCATGCTTGCGCTGAAAATAAGGGTACGCGAATGATGCTTGATGTAATTGATAGTTTCGGAATCGCTGGCTATAAACCCTCCAAGGGCGGCAAGGGATTTTGAAAAGGTACCCATAATCAGGTCAACTTTTTTCGTCAGTCCGAAATGGGAAGCCGTTCCCGACCCATGTTCGCCGATAACACCAATGGCATGCGCATCGTCGACCATCACTGAAGCGGCGTATTTGTCGGCCAGTTTGACGATCTCCGGAAGCTTCGCGATATCCCCGTCCATACTGAAAATGCCATCCACAACGATGAGCTTGACCCTGTTAGGTTCGCAACGTTTCAAGATCCTTTCAAGGGATTGCATATCATTATGCCTGTACTTCAGAACCTTCGCAAAGGAAAGCCTGGTGGCTTCAATGATAGAGGCATGGTCGAGCTCATCAATAAGCAGGTAATCGTTTCGTCCGGTTACAGTGGGGATCACACCCAGGTTGACCTGAAAACCAGTACTGAATACCAGGGCAGCTTCTTTGTGCACGAATTCGGCAAGCTTTTTTTCCAGCTCCACATGAATATCGAGCGTTCCATTCAGAAACCTGGAACCGGCACAGCCTGTTCCATATTTTTCTGTTGCTTTAATTGCAGCTTCCTTGATGGCCGGATGATTTGTAAGCCCCATGTAACTGTTCGAACCGAACATCAGCACTCTTTTCCCCTTAATGGTAACAGTAGTGTCCTGATCCGATTCAATCATCCTGAAGAAAGGATAGATCCCCATCCTTTCCACTTTCTGCGGATCAGTATAATGAGAAAATTTCCTCTGAAGGATCCTCATAATTTCGAATTTGTATAATAAAACATGTAAATATAGACTAATTTTCAGATATTCCTGTCGGCAAATTCTCTTCCTAACTTGAGAGAGGCAAGATTTTTTTCAATTACCGTTTCCCCTTTGTTCCTGAAAATAAAGCGGATTGCATCCTCAAATTTACCATATGCAAGCCCGAGGAAAGGAGATGCAGCGCCGAGAATGACCATATTGGCCGACCTTGCCGATCCTGCTTCTTTCGCAAGGGTATCGGCATCCAGGGCTACATGATGGGCCAGCTTATTTATTTCGGCCATGACTTTTTCCATTTCAGGATAATTCGGAATATTATTGAAAGGGGTGGTATTGGTAACCAACCATCCCTGCTCAGGAGAGAGGTAAGCAAGATACCTGAGCGACTCAAGAGGTTCCACCGAAATGATCAGGTCAGCCTGTCCGAAAGGAATAAGGTCTGAAGCTATCTCGTCGTGCGAGATCCTCAGGTTTGACATTACATCCCCTCCTCTCTGGCTCATACCATGGACTTCGGATTGCTTCAGGAACATTTTCTCCTGAAGAGCTGCGTAACCGATAACCGATGCGATGGAAATAATCCCCTGTCCTCCGACCCCGGCTAAGATAATATCCTTTTTCATTTTGGAATAATTATGCTTTTATTTGAATTTTTGTCTCATACGCTGGTCGATTGACACAATGCATTCCCTTCGGGGAATAATAACTGATACGCCGTTATAGTCTATCTCTTCCTGAATGACCTTCACATTTTCCTCATGGTATTTTTTAAGCGGCCTGATGACCCTGATGTGGGCTTCTTCCACGCCCAGCGCTTTGCATATGTTCTCAAGCCTTCCCGACCCTGCCGAATTCTGTCCGCCTGTCATCGCAGTTGTATCATTATCAAGGATGAAAACGGTAACCGGAGATTTGTCATTTACAGCATCGAGCAGCCCGGTAATTCCGCTATGGGTGAATGTTGAATCCCCAATCACGGCCACTGACGGAAGAAGTCCGGCATCTGCTGCACCTTTGGCCATCGTGATGGATGCTCCCATATCGACGCAGCTGTTGATTGCCTCGTAGGGAGGGAGGGCGCCGAGTGTATAGCACCCAATGTCGGAAAAAACCCTTCCTTTTGACAGGGGAGCAAGAACTTCGTTCAGTGCTTTGTATGAATCGATATGAGGACAACCGGCACAGAGCTGGGGCGGACGACCAACCATGAGGGAAGGCACGGGCAGGCCTTTTGTATCGGGAAATCCCAGCGCAACGGCCAGGATATTCGGATTAAGTTCCCCTGTTCTCGGGATTGTGCCGTCGAACCTGCCTCTTATTTTTTTTCCGCCCGGGATATACCCTCGGATCAATTCTTCTATCATGGGATACCCGTCCTCAAGGATCAGGATCTCCTGACATTCGTCAATAAGTTTTTCAACCAGTTTGCGGGGCATAGGGTATTGTCCGATCTTAAGCACCGGATAAGGAATGCTATGGTTCGGATAGTTTTCCATCAGGTAATTTATGGCTATCCCTGAAACTAGTATACCCATTGATTTATCAGGACCATCAGTATACGAGTTGAAGGGTGACTTCTCCGATTCCTCGATAAAATACTGATGGGCAGCTAAAAGGTTTGTATAGCGTTTTCTGGCAATTGCCGGTAAAAGTACAAACTGCCTCAGGTCGGAAGGAAGGTGCATGGTATTCTGGTCACGGCACTCGATACGCTGAACACCTGAACGGGAATGGGCCATACGCGTAGTGATCCGCAGAAGAACAGGAATTTTGTATTTTTCCGAAAAATCAAAACCGTAATGAACCATATCATAGGCTTCCTGCTGGCTCGAAGGTTCAAGAATAGGTACCAGAGCAAATTTCCCGTAGAATCTTGAATCCTGCTCATTCTGGGAAGAATGCATCGAAGGATCATCGGCCGATACGACTATAAGCCCTCCGTTTGCCCCAGTGATAGCAGAATTGATGAAAGGGTCGGCAGCAACATTAAGCCCAACATGTTTCATGCAAACCATGGCTCGTTTGCCGGCATAAGACATACCAAGAGCTGCCTCCATGGCTGTCTTTTCATTTGATGACCATGAACAATGGACATTCTTTTCTTTTGCAGCTTTTGAATGCTGAACAAATTCAGTGATTTCAGTTGAAGGAGTCCCGGGGTATGCATAAATCCCGCTGAGACCCGCGTCCAGTGCACCCAGAGCGATTGCCTCATCGCCTAGTAATAAGAGCTTATTTGCCATGACAGTGTTATGAAAGTATCAAAGCAAAAATAACAATTTTTTCATTCAACGTTTCCTTTTTTAACTCATACATTTTGTATACTTTTGAGGCAATTTCATTTTCAACTCCAGACACTACAGAATGACTATACGGAATTTGTTGCTTCTCGCCTTGTTAAGCCTTATTTTCTTCCTTTCAGCTCAATTCAGCTCCACTGCCCAAAATGCGATCATCCGCGGTTTTGTGTATGAGAAAGAAAGCGGGGAACCCGCCCTTTACACCAATGTGTACCTGTACAAGACCACCTTTGGCGCTACCACCGACCAGAACGGCTTCTTCACCATCTCCAAAATCCCTGCAGGGGATTATATACTTATGGTTACCTATATTGGCTTCGATACTCTGAAGATCCCGATAAAAGTTCAGAAGAATGACCTTTTTACTAAAAAATTATACCTCAGCAAGTCTACTTTCGAGCTGATGGAAGTAAGCGTTTCTGCATACAAACAGGATAAAACGACCCAGACCCAGACATCCGTCATTAAAATAAGCCCCAAGGAAATCACCCAGATCCCCACAATAGGCGGCCAGCCTGACCTTGCCCAGTACCTGCAGGTACTTCCCGGCGTAATTTTTTCTGGTGACCAGGGAGGTCAGTTGTATATCCGCGGCGGCCCTCCGATCCAGAACAAGGTTATGCTTGACGGGATGATCATTTATAATCCATTCCATTCGATAGGATTGTTCTCAGTTTTCGATGTTGACATTCTCAAAAGCGTTGATGTCTATACAGGAGGTTTTAATGCGGAATACGGAGGTAGGATCTCATCGGTTATGGACATCACAACCCGCGATGGGAACAAGAACCGATGGGGCGGTAAGGTTGACGTGAGTACATTCGGCGCAAAAGCTCTTGTTGAAGGCCCTATTGCAAAAGCCAAAACTGAAAACGATGCCTCAGCTTCGCTTGTTTTTTCTGTCAAAGGTTCCTACCTCGAACAAAGCAGCAAGATTTTTTACCAGTATATAAACGAAAACGGTCTTCCTTACAACTATCTCGATATTTACGGCAAGATTTCAATTAATGCCCCAAATGGCAGTAAAGTAAACCTTTACGGTTTTGATTTCAATGACAAGGTTCAGTACCAGGTCTTGCAGGATTATAACTGGAAATCTTACGGGGGCGGATTGAATTTTGTGGCAATCCCCGGCAAATCGGCAGTTCTTCTCGAAGGGCATATGGCATATTCCTATTACAGGGTCGATATGGCCGAGGTCGGCAAATCACCGCGTTCAAGCAGCATTGGAGGTTTTAATGTAGGCCTTGACTTTACTTATTTCTTCGGCAAGAGTTCACTCAGGTACGGACTTGAAGGTTCAGGATATCATACCGTTCTCAGCTTCTTCAACAGCATCAACCGAAACATCAATTATGACCAGAATACGACTGAGGCTTCGGCATATGCCAAATACAAATGGATGTTCGGAAAATTCATCATTGAACCTGGCCTGAGGCTGCAGTATTATGCTACTCTTTCGAATGTCAGGCTTGAACCCAGGCTTGCTGTTAAATACAATATGCTTCCTGCATTCCGTCTTAAACTTGCAGCAGGCATGTACTCCCAGGACCTTATCAGCACGACATACAGCCAGGATGTGGTAAGCCTTTTCACCGGTTACCTTGCTGCACCCCAGAACCTCCAGAAAGATTTCATGGGGCAGAAAGTCAATACACGACTGCAGCTTTGTAACCAGGTCGTTCTCGGATTTGAATGGGACATCCTGAAAAACCTGAACCTTAACGTTGAGGGGTATTACAAATATTATCCGCAGCTGACGACCATGAACCGTAACAAACTCTATGACGACTCTCCGGAAAATGCAAGTAAACCCGATTATTATAAAAAAGACTTCATTCTTGAGACCGGCGATGCCGAAGGAGTGGATGTGTCTTTAAAATACCAGCTTTCGAAGCTCAGCATCTGGGTTACCTATTCACTTTGTTATGTCCATTTATACGATGGAGTGATGCATTATGTGCCTGTTTGGGACAGGAGGAATAATCTGAATATTATTGCAACTTACCTGTTCGGCAAAAAGAATACCTGGGAGCTTGACGCCAGGTATAATTTTGGATCGGGATTCCCTTTCACACAAACCCAGGGCTTTTACGAACAGCTTACCTTCGGGGATATGGGAGGCAACTATACCACAAACAACGGAGACCTCGGCACTCTTTACGGTGATTACAACAAAGGCAGGCTTCCCAGTTACAGCAGGCTGGACCTGAGCCTTAAAAAGACCTGGTTCTTTGGAAAGAATATAAAGCTTGATGCCACGGTGAGTTTAACTAATGCCCTCAACCAGCAAAACATTTTCTACTTCGACCGCGTTTCGTATACACAGGTAAACCAATTACCGATCATGCCCAGCGTCGGAATCAGTCTCACATTCTGACCTGGACCATAAACCGATTCTCTTATGAAAATCCTTAAGGTCATCACAATCCTGGCTTTGATGACTATCCTTGTTTTACCCGGATGTCAGAAGGACAGCACAACGATACCATCAGGCGATTCAAGATCGGCATTCCTTGGGAACTGGGGAGGCAGCGATACCGAACTCAAATTCTATTATAATGCCGTCATCACTGCCGACACGACCTCCTCCAACGGGGTTCTGATACGGAATTTCGGAGGAATAGGCAACTCATATCCTCCTGCAAAAGCAAGGGTATCGGGTAACACAATCACTCTCAACCTTGACCAGGTTGTTGGTGACGGACTTATCCTAAACGGTTCGGGAGTTATCTCAGGGACCACTGTGATCAACTGGAAATACACTCTTTTTGATGGTGCTACCCTCAGGAAGTTCACATCGGTGTTCACCAGGCGCTAATCTTTCCCGGCAGCGGGGGTCCTGAGCCTGTTCAACCTGACCATCACAGTATCATATATCCTGGTAAATACCTTAGGATCCTGTTCATAATACTCCAAATTCCGTTTAAACTGTGCCGGGTTCACCCTGTATTTCAGAAAGAGCTTACGGTAAGCTTCCTGGTTCCATTTTCTCTCCTGTTCTCCTTTGTTCCTGAGGATCGCAATTCCGCCCTCAAGCAAATGAACATCAACAAGCAGGGAAGCCATCTTTTTTTCAGGAATGACAGAGTCGGCAGGAAGCGCATCCTCCTTTTCCCGGTTCACTGCCGGGGGGCCGCATGAAGTAAAACAAACAAGCAATCCAAATGCTGCGAAAGCAATCAAATGCTTCATTATTTCTTCCTTTCCTGGTATTCCTTATTTATAGCACCGATCACGGTGGGGGTAATATCCAGGCTGTCGTTTGCTATCAGGACCTCGCCGTCGCTTTTAAATCCAATGATATAATCAAACCTGTAGGTCTTGTTGAACCTCTTCAGAAAATTCTGCAGTGAATCGGTTAACCTGGTATTCATCGCAATCTGCTGCTGAGTCATCATCTGGGAATACTGATCTTTCTTTTCCATCAGTTTTTGCTGCCTCTGCATCAGGATCTCATAGATCTGCTTCGCTTTATCTTCAGAGATTGCCTTTTCCTGAACTTTCTGCTGGAAGTCAGCGCCGTCTTTTTGCAGACTTTCTTCATCTTTTTTCAGTTCCGACTGAAGCTTGTTGACCGTAACTTCAAGGTCTTTTCTCAGGTTCCTGATCAGCTCATATTTTATATTAAGCGTATCAAGGTTGAGATAGACAACAGAGATGGCCTTGCCTTTTGAGTTTTGAACAGATACCGGGAGCTGAGCCGTTGATTCCTTCTTTGAAAGGACAATGATATACAAAACGATAAGACCTGCAAGAACGATAAGCCCCAGCAGTGTGTTGACTGTAAAAACAAAGAAAGGATGTTTCGGATGTGAATGTTCATCAGCCGCTTTTGGGGAGTCAATACCCGGATTCTCCTGAATTTCTTCAGGTTTGTTTAAAATTTCTTCCTGCATAAGTGATGTTTTAATTACCTAATTCTGACATGAATTTGATGCGCATGAGCCGGATCTCTTCTTCAGTGAATTCATCTTCCCCGAGTTCCCTCTGGGCTTCATCGATAGAGTCCGATTCTGCTTTGCGAAAGTACTCGAAAATTTCTTCCTGGTGATAGGGGTCAACCACTTCGTCGATATAATAATCGAGATCGATCTTGGTGCCAGATCCTACGATGCTCTCAATCTCGCTTAAAAGTTCTCCGAAACTGAGATTCTTGGCAAGAGCAATGTCTTCCAGCGCTATTTTACGGTCGATACTGCGGATGATATACACCTTGATGCCCGACTTGTTGACAACCGATTTCACGACCATGTCCATGGGACGGATGATCTCGTTTTCCTCAACATATTCTTTAATAAGATCAAGGAAAGGCTTGCCGTACTTATGCGCCTTTCCGCTACCAACGCCGGTGATCTGCTTTAGTTCTTCGGGATTGATCGGATACTGTATGGACATATCCTCAAGGGATGGGTCCTGGAAAATCACGAAGGGCGGAAGTTTTTCCTTTCTTGCAATTTCCTTCCTCAGGTCCTTGAGCAGGGCAAACAAAGTCTTATCGGCGGTAGAGCTTTTAGATCCCATGGCTTCCATCAGATCCTCTTCCTCGGGGTTTTCATAATCCCGGTCATCCATAAGCATCATGGAATAGGGATTTTTGAGGAACTCGATGCCTTCCGGACTGACTTTCAGAAGTCCGTAATTCTCGATGTCTTTGGAAAGCAGCCTTTCGATCAGGGCCTGCCTGATCACGGCATTCCAGAATTTCTCTTCTTTTGCGGCTCCCTTGCCGAATTCAGCGAGTTTGTTATGCTTGTATGACTTGATGGTGGCCGAATTCTTGCCGATGATGATATTGATTACATGCTTGTTCTTAAACTGCTGTTTTACAGCGAGAACCGTCTCAAGCACAAGCTGGACATATTGCTTACCTTCAAATTTCTTTTTCGGATGCATGCAGTTGTCACAATTCTGGCAGTTCTCTTCGCGGAAAATCTCCCCGAAATAATGTAGCAGCTGTTTGCGGCGGCATACTGAGGATTCACTGTAGCCCACGGTTTCGAGAAGAAGCTGCTTGGCGATCTCCTGCTCTGCCACTGATTTGCCTTTCAGGAATTTTTCAAGCTTTTGAATATCTTCATAGGCATAAAAGGCGATGCAATTGCCTTCCCCGTCGTCTCTTCCGGCCCGGCCGGTTTCCTGATAGTAACCCTCAAGGCTCTTTGGCATGTCGTTATGGATCACATACCTGACATCGGGCTTGTCAATACCCATTCCGAAGGCGATGGTGGCAACGATCACATCCACCTCTTCCATCAGGAATTTATCCTGGTTCATCCGGCGGGTCGAGGCATCAAGGCCTGCATGATACGGCAGGGCTTTGATCCCATTGACGACAAGGGTGTCGGCAAGTTCCTCCACCTTTTTCCGGCTCAGACAGTATACGATCCCTGATTTGCCGGCATGCCCCTTTATATACTTTATAATATCCTTGGAAGAATTCTTGGTCTTTGCCCTTACCTCATAATACAGGTTTGGCCTGTTAAACGATGCCTTGAAAACCGTGGCATCCATCATATTCAGGTTTTTCTGGATATCCTGCTGAACCTTGGGAGTGGCGGTTGCCGTCAGAGCGATAACCGGCACATCCTGCCCGATGGCATTGATGATCGGCCTCAGCCTCCTGTATTCAGGCCTGAAGTCATGGCCCCATTCAGAGATGCAATGGGCTTCATCAATTGCATAGAAAGATATGGTAATATTCTTGAGGAAATCAATGTTTTCTTCTTTCGTGATAGTCTCAGGGGCCACGTACAGGAGCTTTGTCTTGCCCCTGGTAACATCCTTCTTTACCTGGGTGATCTCCTGCTTGGTGAGTGATGAATTCATGAAATGCGCTACTTCTTCTTCTGTTCCGAAACTCCTCATTGAATCAACCTGATTTTTCATGAGGGCTATGAGTGGGGAAACAATAATAGCTGTACCTGGAAGGACCAGGGCGGGCATTTGATAACATAATGACTTCCCGCCTCCCGTAGGCATTATCACAAATGTATCCTTCTTGTCCAGGACATTTCGTATTATTGTTTCCTGGCTTCCTTTGAAACTATCAAAACCAAAAACCTTCTTTAATACTTCGTGCAGCTTGTATTCGTCTTTGCTTACTGCCATTTCAAAATGATTATTTCGTACTTTTGTATGACGAACCTTGATTATTAATTTTTTAGCTCGTATATACAAATATAAACATAAACATCTCCAATAAACCAAAAAAAATTAAAAAAATTGTGCATTGAAAACAACAAATGCATTGAAAAAGGTTGCAATCCGCACTATTGAGGACGAAGCAGCCGCAATTAAGAATCTTTCAAAATCGGTGAACGACGATTTCCTGCAGTCCGTTCAGCATATTATGAAGTCAAAAGGCAGGGTTGTGGTTACAGGCATAGGAAAAAGTGCAATCATAGGCCAGAAGATCGTTGCTTCATTCAATTCTACGGGCACACCGGCCATCTTCATGCATGCTGCCGATGCGATACATGGAGATCTGGGTATAATCCAGAAAGACGATATTGTCATCTGCATCTCCAAAAGCGGGGAAACCCCGGAGATCAGGGTACTTGTGCCCCTTCTGAAACAGCTTGGCAGCCTGCTTATATCGATGGTAGGCAACACAGCTTCATACCTGGCCCTGCAGTCAGATTTCGTGATCGACACTACCGTAAGTAAAGAAGCCTGCCCCAACAACCTCGCCCCTACATCCAGCACCACGGCCCAGCTGGTAATGGGTGATGCCCTGGCAGTATGCCTGCTTGAAGCAAGAGGGTTTACAGCCGGGGATTTCGCGAAATTTCATCCGGGCGGAGCCCTCGGAAAAAAAATGTACCTGAAAGTCTCTGACCTGTTTGTACGCAACCAGAAACCCCTGGTGTACGAAACCGACGATATCAGGCAAGTGATTGTAGAGATTTCCTCCAAACGCCTGGGAGCAACCGCAGTGCTTAATGGGAACAAACTCACCGGCATCATCACCGACGGGGACCTCAGACGAATGCTCGAAAAGGATCTTGATCTCAGGAATCTCAAGGCAACAGACATTATGTCACCGGCCCCTAAAACCATAAAGCCGTCAACCCTTGTGATCGATGCACTCACCCTGATGCGCAAAAACAATATCACCCAGCTCCTTGTGGTCGATAAATCGGGATACAAAGGAGTTATCCATATTCATGATATTCTGAAAGAAGGCATAATCTGAAAAATCCAATGGGAAAGAAACTTCAGGAATTCAACGAATACAGGGAAAAGATGAATGAACGCATCCTTGACCTGGATAATAAAGTGATAAAGCGGATTTACAATATAGATACGAACGCATACATGGTAGGGGCATTGCCGGTAAAAACCAAGGAAATGCTCGGACTTGTGGCTTCCATGGTGCTTCGCTGTGATGACTGCGTAAAATATCACCTGATCAAATGCCGGGAGCAGAAAGTCAGCAAAGAAGAAATATCGGAGGTTTTTGCCATTGCAACCCTTGTTGGCGGAAGCATCGTAATCCCCCATCTCAGAAGGGCTGTTGAATTCTGGGATGAACTTTCCGAAAATGAAATTCCCGTTTAGGCTGACCATCCGTCAGCAAATACTTTCACCTACTGGCAAGATCCTGCCGGCATTGTTCATTTTTACTGTCTTCTTTGCATTAAACCTGCATTCCCAGGTCACAAAGATCATGGGACATGTGAAAGATGCCAAAACCGGTGAAGCCGTTCCCTTTGCGAATATTGTCATCAAAGGCACGACCCTTGGCACGCTCACCGACTTCAACGGGAATTACTCCCTGGAGTTCAAGGTGAAAGCCGACAGCCTGAAAGCTTCACTGCTTGGCTATTTCGGCCAGGCTAAAAAGATCGTCCTTCACCAGTTCCAGACAATCGATTTTGAACTGCAACCACAACAGTACAACCTGCAGGAAATAGTGGTTCATTACACTGGCAATCCCGCCGATATACTTCTCACCAAAGTGATAGAGCATAAAAAAACCAATATGCTGCAATCATTCGACACTTACCAGTACAATGCTTATACCAAGATAGAGGTTGACGCCAACAATATCAGCGACAAACTTAAAAACCGTAAAATCCTCAAGCCATTCAGCTTTGTCTGGAGTTATGTCGACACCTCAACGATCAACGGAAAATCCTACCTCCCGGTATTAATAACAGAGACTTTATCGGAAGTTTTTTTTCGTAAATCTCCCCGCTCAAAGAAAGAGGTTATCAAGGCAAGCCGTATCTCCGGACTCGAAAATGAAAGTGTTTCACAGTTTCTTGGGAATCTCTCCCAGGAAGTAGACATTTATAAGAACTACATTCTGGTTTTCGAGAAAAATTTCATCAGCCCGATTGCCGATTTCGGCCTGGATTCCTATAAGTATTTTCTTGTGGATTCAGTTTACATCGGTAACAACTGGTGTTACCACCTGATGTTCAAGCCCAGGCGCAAGCAGGAACTGACGTTTACAGGCAATATCTGGATTGCCGATACCAGCTTTGCCGTAAAGAAATTCGACATGCGTATCGCCAGTGATGCCAATCTTAATTTTGTGAATGACCTTGCCGTTGCTCAGGAGTATGAGTGGACCGATAATCGTTTCTGGATGCTTACCAAAGACAAATTCTCTGTCGATTTCAATGTCATTGAGAATACCCGAAAGATGATCGGGTTCTTTGCCCATCGCACAGTGCAGTATTCAGATTTCAAATTCGACAAATCTGAATCAGCCAAGGTCTTCTCAATGCCGTCGAACGTGCTGATCGAGCCTGAAGCAACGAAAAAAGATGAAGCATTTTGGGACAACAACCGGCCTGAAAGGCTGAGCAAGACCGAAAAGGGGATCTATGAGATGGTCGACTCGGTGAAAAGCATGCCTGTTTTCAGAACATATGTGGATGTGATTTACGGAATAACAACCGGCTACCTGAGCTGGGGCAAGTTTGAGCTCGGGCCGTATTTTAAACTCTTCAGCTATAATGGGGTTGAAGGCGCCAGGTTCAGGTTCGGGGGAAGGACTGCCAACAGTTTCAGTAAAATAGTGCAGCTGCAGGGATATCTTGCCTATGGCACACTTGACGGAGAGTTTAAGGGAGGAGCCGATGTGATCTGGATGCTGAAGAAGAACCCCAGGAGGGACCTTACTGCAGGGTACAAATGGGATGTGGAACAGCTCGGACTCAGCCCCAATGCTTTTGCAACCGATAACATCCTTTCATCGCTTTTCCACAGGGGTCCTAACAACAAACTGACGATGGTGAGGGAATACAAAATAGCCTACGAGCATGAATGGTTCAACGGGCTTATAAACACCCTTACTCTGACCCACAGGGAAATGTTCCCACTCGGCATGACCGAATTTGTAGTCTTTCCCGAAGGACTGACAAACCCCGTGTTCATGAACTCTATCTACACTTCCGAAATAAAATTCGACACCAGGCTTTCATGGCGTGAGAAATTCATTGGCGCTGAATTTTACAGGGTTACTTTAAGTTCAAGCTATCCTATCATCCTGATCAGCTTTGCATACGGCATACCCGACGTTTTTAAGAGTGATTACGAGTACCAGAAGCTGCAGGTGAACATACAGCAATGGTTCAATTTTTCAACAATCGGTTACTCAAAATACAAGATCGAGGCCGGCAAGATCTGGGGGACACTGCCTTACAACCTGCTCAGGAACCATGATGGCAACCAGACCTTCCTCTTCGACGAGGATGCCTCCAACCTCATGAATTATTACGAATATGTGAGTGATATGTGGTTCAGCGTATATTTTACACATCATTTTGACGGATTGCTTTTCAACCACATTCCGGGTATCAGGAAATTAAAATGGAGGGAGGTGGTTCATGTTCGCTGTGTTTACGGAACCCTTCAGGAAAAAAATTACCTGTATTCACTGTTCCCTGACCAGATGCGGTCTTTTGGCGGCCAGCCTTACTGGGAGGCAGGTGCAGGGATTGAAAACATATTCAGGATCTTCAGGGTCGATGCTGTATGGCGGCTGACCCATCTGAATGATATCGAAAACCCGAACGCCAATAAGTTTGGACTTTTCGTTTCGATGAACTTCACCTTCTGATGAATTTTCATACTTTTGAAAACCGAATAACAAATTCCTCCATATGATACTTCGTACCGAAAAGATTATAAAGAAATACAGGCAGAGGACTGTAGTCAACGAAGTTTCTGTTGAGCTTAAACAGGGAGAGATTGTTGGTTTGCTGGGCCCCAACGGAGCAGGGAAAACAACATCTTTTTATATTATCGTCGGACTCATCAAGCCCCTGGCCGGGGCGGTTTACCTCGACGACATCAACATCACCAATGAACCAATGTACAAACGTGCCCAAAGAGGGATCAGCTATCTTCCTCAGGAATCCTCGGTATTCAGAAAACTAAGCGTTGAAGACAATATCAGGGCAATCCTCGAATTCACAGGTCTTACAAAAGTCAAGCAGAAAGAAAGGCTTGAAACCCTCCTTGATGAATTCGGCCTTCAGCACGTTCGTAAAAGTGAGGGCATCACTCTTTCGGGAGGTGAGCGCCGCAGGTGCGAGATAGCCCGCTGCCTTGCTGTAGACCCAAAATTTATCCTGCTCGACGAACCCTTTGCCGGCATTGACCCTATTGCCGTCGAAGACATTCAGAACATTGTTTCCCGGCTCAAAGAGAAAAATATCGGTGTGCTCATCACCGACCATAACGTTCATGAAACCCTAACCATTACCGACAGGGCCTACCTTCTTTTCGAAGGCTCTATCCTCCGCGCAGGAACTGCCCGCGAGCTTGCCGACGATCCGCATGTACGCAAAGTCTATTTAGGCGAGAATTTCGAGCTCAGGTAACTTCGTCATTCGTCACTCGTAATTCTCTTATATGCTTCTCTGAAAAATTATCGACAGCAGGAGGTAGAGTAAAATAATCAGTGGGATTGCGTTCAGGGAAAAGAGCAGCAGCAAAACCAGGGACAGGATCAGTAAAATATAGGCTTTCATGTTTTCGGCCCATCCCATGGTTTTGAACTTTATTGAAAAGATCTTAAAATCAGACACTAACAAATAAGAGAAAAACACTGTAAGAATTACTAAAACCCTTGAATTGGCGAAAAAATCCATGAAAAAATCAAGCTTTATCAGGGAATAAATATGGGGTTGCAGAAAAAGCACAAGAGGTATTGAAGCAAAAAAAATCGCATTTGCAGGAACAGGCAACCCAATAAAATTTACGGTCTGCCTTAGGTCGAGATTAAATTTCCCAAGTCTGACCGCTGAACACAAGGGGATCAGGAGTGCAAAATACGGTGTGATGTGCATCCTGTCCAGCGCATTACAGCTTATAGCGCAATTTGCCGATAAAAGATTGAATACGATGATACCCGGGGCGACACCAAAAGAGACCACGTCGGCTAGCGAATCAAGCTGCTTTCCCAGTTCTGATCTGGCATCCAGGAGCCTCGCAAGTGTGCCGTCAAGAAAATCGAAAACGGCCGCAATAAAGATAAAAACTGCAGCCCAAACTACCTGTCCGCTCATCATGGAAGTTATTGAAAGCATACCGCTTCCAAGATTGAGAAGGGTCACAAAATTCGGAATATAATATTTGATCTTCATACATGCAAAATTACATTTTTTAAACTGTAATCGAACGGCATTTCCTTGCCGTTAGAGCAAAAAAATTTTCTATTTTTGCACCCTAACATATAACCAAAGATACTATGAAAAACCTTCACAAACTACTTTTATCCGGAGTTTTTCTTCTTCTTATGAGTACAACAACATTTGCCCAGTTCTCAATATCAGGAGAATTCAGGCCCAGGGCCGAATACAGGGACGGCTATTCCAAACTCAGAGATTCAACCCAGACCGGGTATTTTGATGTTCTAGGACGTACACGTCTCATTTTCGATTACAAAAGTGAAAAATTCACGACCCGGTTCTCGATCCAGCACGCTTATGTATTCGGGGAGAACAATTTTTTCAGCAGCGACACCATCCGCAATAATACAGTCAACATTTTCGAAGCCTGGTTTAAATATGATTTCCTGAACAATTTCTCTATCAGGGTTGGACGTACCGCGCTTTCGTACGATGACCAAAGGCTGATTGGGTACAATAACTGGAGGCCCCAGGGTTCAGCCCACGATATTATCGGGTTTCAGTGGGGCGCACCCAAATGCTCGTACCAGGGAGATTTCAGTTTCGCGGTGAACAATGCTGCTCCCGCAGGAGCATTTCTTTCGAACTACAGCATGAAGAACTACAAATACATGACCTACCTCTGGAACCAGATGAGCTTTTTTAAAGATATGCTGAAGATTTCGCTGATGGGTGTTGTAGATGCATATCAGCTACCCACCCAGTATAAAGAGGTGAAAACGACCCAAACACTTTGGGTGGTAAACGGCACCGATACCGTTGGACATACAACACTAACGACCACCAACCAGGTTCCGATTACCGATCCCAACCAGATCTATGCCAGGTATACTGCAGGCGGCAATGTTTGGTTCAACTGGAAAAACCTGAGTGTATGGGCCGGAGGGTACTACCAGGGCGGACATATCCAGGACGGTCGTGAGGTTTCTGCTACCTTCTGGGGTGCCAACGTATTTTACCAGATCGTAAAACCTTTCAGACTGGGTGCAGGTTACGAGCGCCTGAGCGGAACAAACAATGATCCCACACGTAAAACTGAAGTCGCAAAAAAAGTCAACAGTTTCAATACACTTTACGGAACAGCCCACCAGCTCTATGGTTACATGGATATGTTCAACACCATGCTTGCAACGGTCCCGAATTACCCAGGGCTAAACCAGATCTACGCACGCGGTACGGTAAACTTCAGCAAAGTAACCTCTATTGAGGCAACCTGGAGATATTTCAATTTCACCCAGGAGTACCTCCCCGACGGAACAAAAGTCGGAAAGAACCTCGGTTCGGAACTTGACCTGATGTTCTTATACAAGCCCCTGCCCAATGTCGAGCTCAACGCTGCCTACTGTTACTTCTTCCCCACCTCGACGATGGAGAAGCTGAACGGTTTGAAAAGCGGGGTAAAAGGCTCAGAGTACGTTTACCTTATGATCACCTACAAACCAAAATTCTTTACCACCGAAAAGAAATAACTGATATCTTTGAAACATCCGGCAGGTGCAGGCTTATGGCCTTCTGCCGGATGTTTTTTTTTGCCCTGACAAGACAGGAACATGCCTATTCCCGAATATATTAATATTGCCGATTTCAATTATGAGTTGCCTGCGGATCGCATCGCCCAAAGGCCTCTCAGTATGCGGGATGCGTCACGCCTTTTAGTCTACCGTAACGGAGAGATCTCCGATAATCATTTTGCGTCAATAGCCTCGGTCATTCCCCGTGGAAGTCTCATGGTGTTTAATGATACCAAGGTAGTCAGGGCGCGGCTGAGGTTTGCCAAATCAAGCGGGGGGATGATTGAGATTTTTTGTCTCGAACCAATGACTCCAACGGCCAATCTTCAGCTGGCATTTACCCAAACATTTTCATGTACCTGGAATTGTCTTGTCGGAAACTCTAAAAAATGGAAGGATGAGGTTCTGATAAAACCACTTGGAGAACCTGGCACATGGCTGAAAGCAGAAAGAAAAGCAAACCTGGGGGATGGATGTTTTGAGATAGGGTTCAGCTGGGAGCCTTCATCAAAAACCTTTTCGGAGATCCTTGAAGTCGCTGGCAAGGTTCCTCTCCCACCCTATATTCACAGGGATTCAGATGAAGATGATGCCAGCCGTTACCAGACCATGTTCGCATCCAATGAAGGTTCAGTTGCAGCCCCCACTGCAGGCTTGCATTTCACCGGAACCACGATTGAAAACCTGCTTAAACATGATTGCAGGATAGACAAGGTGACACTGCATGTCGGACTGGGAACTTTCAGGCCGGTGAGCGTTGCCGACATCAGGGAACACAGGATGCACAGCGAGCTCATCAATGTAAGCCTCTCCACCTTGAAAAATCTTAGAAATTCAATTGACCATCCGTTAATAGCTGTTGGCACCACATCCGCACGTACGCTTGAAAGCCTCTACTGGATGGGGGTCAAGGCACTCCAACATCCGCAGTCAGTAATAAACAAAGTTGAACAGTGGGAACCGTATGAGACAGATTCCTCTTTCCTTCCAACCACAGCTGAATCACTTGACGCACTAATCCTGCATCTTGCATCCCGCAACCTGAAAGAGATTTGGGGAAGCACATGCCTTATCATAGTCCCTGGGTATAAATTCAGACTGGTTACCGGCCTTGTAACCAATTTTCATATGCCCCAGAGCACTCTCCTTTTGCTTGTAGCGGCATTTGCGGGAAATGGCTGGAAAGATGTCTACAAACACGCCCTGGATAAAGGTTATCGCTTCCTAAGCTACGGAGATGCCTGCATATTTTTACAAAAATAATATGCGTAACTATTTTTTCTTTGTGTACATTTGTGATTCAAACACAGGAAATCATGACTTTAGGTATATTATTGATATTCGGCCTTGGCACCCAGGAAATCATGCTCATCGCCCTGATCGTCCTCCTGCTTTTCGGCGGGTCCAAGATCCCCGAACTGATGAAAGGTATCGGTAAAGGCGTAAAAAGTTTCAAAGACGGCATGTCGGGGATTGAAGAAGAACTGAAATCCGAGCCTAAGAAAGACGCGGCTTCAGAAAAACCCCTGGAGAAGAAATAATTCAGGAAACTTTCCTTTTTAAAGCATCTATGATACAGTTAAACTGTATAACATAGATGCTTTTTTCTTTATATCTTCACACTGATTATTGTGAATGATTTAACAATAATTGGAAACAGTCTGAATATAAATTTTAAGAATATTCATGAATCGCTTTGATATCACCATATAAAAATATATATCTTTGTCGATATTTGCACAGAACCCCAATTATTCCTCAATAATATGAAAAAGCTACTGATCCTTGGCGCAGGTACCGGCGGTACGATTATGGCAAACAAAATGCGAAAACTTCTGGAGCGTGACGAATGGGAGATCACCATCGTTGACCAGTACAAAACCCATTATTACCAGCCGGGTTTTTTGTTCATGCCTTTCGGCTATTACAACAAGCATGATGTTGTCAAACCAAAAACAAATTTCATCCCGTTTGGTGTCAATGTGATCTTTCAGGAGATCGAGCTAATCGAAGCCGCCGAAAACAAGGTACATCTAAAAGATGGCAGCGTGCTGAGGTATGATTTTCTGATCATAGCAACGGGTACCCGCACCGCGCCTGAAGAAACTCCCGGACTTAAAGGACCACTGTGGCATAAGCAGATCTTCGATTTTTATACGTATGAAGGCGCAGCTGCACTGGCTGATTTTTTTAAAACATGGAAAGGCAGGGAACTGGTGCTGAACATTGCCGATATGCCTATTAAATGTCCGGTAGCCCCCCTTGAATTCGTGATGTTTGCCGATGCTTTCTTTGTTGAACGAGGCTTACGTAATGATGTTAACATCACCTATGTTACTCCGATGTCGGGTGCTTTTACAAAACCACGTGCTTCAAAGGTGCTGGGAGAACTGCTGGTACAGAAAAATATTAATATCGTTCCGGATTTCTATATGGAAAAGGTCGACAATGAGAAGAAGACCATCGTTTCTTACGACGAAAGGGAGATCCCGTTTGACTGCCTCATCACAGTTCCTGTGCATAAAGGAGATGCTGTTATCGGGCGAAGCGGGTTGGGAGATGAAATGGATTTTGTGAAAGCCGACAAATACACTTTACAGCAGGTTCAGTTCCCAAATGTATTCGTGATCGGGGATGCAGGCAACTTCCCGACTTCCAAAGCCGGGTCGGTGGTGCATTTCCAGGCAGATGTACTGACTGAAAATTTGATGTGCGCAATTGAGAACCGACCGCTTACAGACAAGTTTGACGGTCATTCGAATTGCTATATTGAAACCGGTTTTGGCAAGGGAGCACTTATCGATTTCAACTACGATACGGAACCTCTTCCCGGTTCTTTCCCGTTTCCCGGTATCGGTCCATTCGGACTTCTCAAGGAAACCCGCACAAACCATTATGGTAAGCTGATGTTCCGATGGATATACTGGCATATCCTGCTTAAAGGAAAAGAGATGCCCATCGATTCAAAAATGACAATGGCCGGCAAAAAAATGTAATCCCCTGAGTTATGGCTGAAAAAGAATTACAGGAGCAGTTGAACCAGCTCCAGCAGAAAATGGATATACTTCTCGAGTATGTTTCCATCCAGAACCAGAAGAGGGAGGAAATCGACGATTTCATCGAAGATGCCGGTATTGTGGTAAAGGATGTTGTAAAACAAACTTCGGTGATGCTTGATAAGTCCCAGGTTGAATTCGACCATTGCGGACTGACATGCCTGCTGATAAAAGTTCTTCAGAATATCAACACCTTCCACGAAATGTTCGAGATGATGGAAAGCGCAAAGGATTTCATGAAGGATGTGACTCCTATTCTGCACCAGGTAGGCCTGGATGCGGTAAACAAAATGAACGAACTTGACAGCAGGGGTTACTTTGAGTATATCAGGGAATTGGGTAATTTCGTGGATAAATGGATACAGGTATTTACAAAGGAAGATCTGCTGCGATTGCAGAATAATCTTGAAAATATTGCAGGGATTGTCCGCAATTTATCAGATCCAGCCCTTATGCAAAGCCTTAACAATATGACAAAAGCCCTTGCCGAAGTTAAACCCGACGAAAAGCTCGACAATAAGTCGCTGCTAGGATTATTCAAACAGCTCAATTCGCCTGAAGTCAGGA
>SESA01000184.1_pt1 | contig 43166 bp, 35 predicted proteins | sample 3171451 | NCBI WGS metagenome assembly SESA01 (sample SAMN06051862, study PRJNA518727) | freshwater metagenome | biome: subpolar coniferous forest; feature: holomictic lake; material: water; isolation source: holomictic Lake 227, 8 m depth | place: Canada: near Kenora, Ontario | collected...
GGCCTTCGCCGGTGTCACGCAGCGGAAGCCGATGTTGTCCCACTGTTCATTGGAGAGGGCGTAGTATCGGAAGGAGGAGAGGAGGATGTCCTGGGTGGAGCTGTTCCACGCGCCGCCGCGCAGGACGCGTTTGCGTTGGGTCGCGTCGTAGTTGTCTTCGCACCATTGCCAGACGTTGCCGCTCATATCAAAGAGGCCGTAGCGGTTTTCGGCGAATTTGCCCACCGGCGCGGTTTTTTCGTACGGATCGGACTGGAGCAGCCGGGAAGGGCCGAAGTTGCCTGCGCGCGGGGGCGGCGGCCAGAAGGTTCCCCAAGGGTAGACGGATTTGACTTGGCTGTCCTTTTCTTTGGGCGTCGCGCCGTTCTCCGGGGGCAGCCCGACGGCGAGGCTCCATTCCGCGTCCGTTGGCAGCCGGTATTCGCGCCCCTCCTTGGCGCTCAGCCATTGGCAGAAGGCTTTGGCATCCTCCCAGGTCACGTTCACGGCCGGGTCTTCCGGCGTTTGTGGAAAGCTGGGGAGCTGCCATCGCCGCCCGGTTTCCTTGACGAACACCTGGTAGTCTTTGACCCGCGTGTCCCAGATGCAGAAGAGGAGGCGGGCGTCCGGCACGGGGGCGAACTGCATTCCCAGGCTGTTGATAAAAGGGGTGTAGGGCGCGGGCTTGGGCGGGGTGGCCTTGGGCGCAGGGGTGGGCGCGGGAGCGTTGACGATGGCCGGGGCGGGCCGGTAGAGCAGCGCCAACAGGGCGAAGCCGCCCACCGCCAGCAGAAGGGCTGCGGGGAGCCCGGGGAAGCCGGAGCGGCCAGGAGAGGCGGCGGGCGCCTTGGCGGCTTGGGCCGGGGGGGGAGCGGAAGGGGCCGGGCGAAGCGGCGGCTGGACGGTCTTGATGTGGGGGACGGCGCGCGCGGCCGGTTCAGGGGGAGGGGCGGGGATGGCCTGGGGCAGCGGGCGCTCCAGCGGCTTGGGGGGCAGCGCTTTCTCCCGCGCTGTCTCAATCGTGGTTTTTTCGTCAGGAGCCTCTGCCGCGTCGGCCGGACGTTTGCTGGAAAAGCCGGCTTTGGAAGCCCACCCGAAGCTGGCGCGCCATTCCCGGATATTTTGCGGGCGATCCGCCGGTTTGACGCGCAGGGCCCAATCGATGGCTTGCAGGAAAAGCGGGCTGTATTCCTTAAGGCCCCGGTAGCTTAGCCACACAAAATCATCCTCGCTCATCCTGTCCGCCGACATCGGGGGCTTTTCGCCGGTGATCGCCCGGACGGCCACGGCGGCGAGCGCGTAAATATCCGTCCACGGCCCCTGCTTGGCTTTGATCTGGTATTGCTCGATGGGGGAATAGCCGTGCGTGACCAGCGAGGTCATCACCGAGGTTCCCTCCAGGAGTTTCCGCGCCGAACCGAAATCCAGGAGGATCGGCTGGATGTCGCGGCGCAAGAGGATGTTGGCGGGCTTGATGTCGCGGTGGAGCAGACCGGCGGCGTGGACTTCTTCGAGCCCGTCCAACAGCGGCTCCAAAAAGAGGCGCATGCTGTGTTCATCGGGTTCGCGCCCGATGCGCTTGAGGCGCTCCTCGTAGCTCTCGCCTTCGATGTAGTCCATGACCATGTAGACGGTGCCGTTGGCCTCGATGAGCTGGTGGACTTCGACGATATTCGGGTGCTGGAAGTTGGCAAGCACGCGCGCCTCTTCCAAAAAGCGCTCCTTGGCCCATTCCCAGTTGGGGACAAGCGTTTTGCTTTGCGCGACCACCTGCATCCCGTCAATGCGCGTGACGATGGTGTCGGGCATCAGTTCCTTGACGGCCACCTTCCGCCCCAGGTGCCGGTCGATCCCGAGATACGTGATGCCAAAGCCCCCCTTGCCAAGGACGCGGGTCAGCTCATAGTGCGCCAGCCGGAAGCCCTTGGGGAGTGCGAGGCGATGGATTTCCATGAGGAATCGCAGAAAGTCAGGCCAGCCGCCGGAAATGCAAGAGCACTTCGCCCGCTTCGATCCGGTCCCCGTCGGCAAGGAGCGCCGGACGCATGGGCGTCAGCTTGCGGCCGTTGAGCCGGGTGCCGTTGGAGGAGCCGAGGTCTTCGATCTCAAACTGCCCGCTGCGGTAGGTGAGCGCAAGGTGGCGGCCCGAGACGCTGGTGTTTTTGAGGCAAAGCTGCGCCTCTTCGCGGCTGCGGCCCAGGATGAGCCGTCCGCCATGTTCGCGTTGCAGGCGGTCCTGCACCGCCAGGCGCACCTGGGTGCGGTTTTCAAAGTCCTGCCCTTCCAGCGTGTAGAGGAGCTGGTCCGCGTAGCTGGGCCGCTGCACGGGAGCCGATTCCGGGGCGGAGAGGAGGGTGGTCGGTTCGGCTTGCGGCCCGGCCTGGGGCTCGGGAGGCTGCGCTTCCCGCCGTTGCGTGCGGAGGCGCAGGAATTGCGCGGCCGCCAGGAGCCCCAGCGCCGCCCCGGCGGCGTCGATGCCCACATCCACCACCGACGCATTGCGCCCGGGGACGAACGATTGGTGGAACTCATCCGCGGCGGCATAGGCGACCGAGAGCATCCAGGCCGAGGAAAGCCACTTGCGGGCGTCCCCCTTGCCCGCCGCGAGCGCGTAGAGGAGAAGCACCCCGAGCAGCGCATATTCGCTCATGTGCGCCCCCTTGCGGACGATGAACTGGATGGTTTCGACCTGGTCGAAGGTGATGTTGGGGAAAAGCCAGTGGCAGAACGGGCTGATGATCCGGGACGTGTGGGCCACGGATTGGCTGTCGGCCGAGGCTGAAAAGATGAGGCCCATCCAGAGGACGGCGGGCCCCCAGGATTTGAACACGGCAAGGCAAGCGGAGAGGCTGGACTTTGGGAACGTCGGCATTGCGGCCATCAGTAAAACAAAAAACCCCGCCTGACGCCAGACGGGGTTTGCATATTTCAGAGAAAGTGTTCCTACCGCAGGAAGAAGCGGGTGCCGGGGCCGCTCCCCTGGCGTTTGAGAACGCCGGGGTTCTGGGCCATGAATTTGCGGATGCGCATCGGGTCTTGCCCGACAAAGGCGGCGATATCCTTGGCGTTGAGGCCGGTCATCCCTTTTTCGGCCATCGCCCTGAGGATCAGCGGCTTCAAGTCTTCGTCGCTGATGGAGGGGCGGCGGGGGCGGCGCGCGGCCGCGCGCGGGGCGGTCACGGCAACGGGTTCGCCGGTAAGCTCCGCGAGCTCTTTTTCGAGGGCGGCCACCGTTTTTTGAGCGGCGGCCAGCTGCTCCTTGAGTTCGGCCAGTGCCTGTTGCTTCAGCGCCAGGATTTTCTTTTCAAGCTGTTCGATCTGTTCGAATGCGGTCGATGTTGGCATAGGTGCTCCGGTAAAGTCGTCAAATGGGACAAGCCGGCATGGTTAGCAAACAACCCGCCCCCGTAATGCTGTTTTTCAAACCAAAATTTGGTGGTGGGTTGGGTGGGACTCGAACCCACAACCAACGCCTTAAAAGGGCGCTGCTCTACCATTGAGCTACCAACCCGCCATGTTTCCCTCAAAGGGGTAAGGGGCGGCTTGTTTACGCTCCCAGAACGCAAGACGCAAGCAAAATGCGAGAAATTTTCCCTTCGAGAAGATCCAATGGAAGGCGTTCTGGATCGTCAGGACCAGCGTGGCGGTGAGATGCGGAAAATCCATCAGGCGGATGGGAGCAATGGGCTATCTGGCCCTTCGGGATTTATTCAGCGGTTCCCTAAAAAGATTGAGCCCCCCGCGACCGAATGGTCACGAAGGGCTCATGTTCCCCCCAGAACATCTTTAAATCTATAATTCAACCATAGCGCTTCTTGTCTCGGCTGCAAGAAAAAAATCAACGGCGGGTGCTTTGTCTCTCCTTTCGCCTACCGGGCGCCGGAACCGAAAAGGACGGCAGGGATGGTTCTAAAGAGGATTTTGATATCCAGCCAGACCGACCAATGGTCGATGTATTCGAGATCGAGTTTCACCCATTGGTCGAAATCCTGGACGTTGTTGCGCCCGCTGATCTGCCACAGGCACGTCAGCCCCGGTTTGACGCTCAGACGCCGCCGCTGGGCCGCGTTTTCGAAGTTTGCCACTTCGTAAAGCGGCAGGGGGCGGGGGCCGACCAGGCTCATGTCGCCCAGGAGGACGTTCACCAACTGGGGCAGTTCGTCGATGCTGGTGCGGCGGATCCAACGGCCGAAGGGGGTGATCCGGGGGTCGTTCTCGACTTTGAACACGGGCCCGTTCATTTGGTTTTGGCTTGCCAGTTCCGCGCGGCGCATTTCGGCGTCGGTGATCATGCTGCGGAACTTGTACATCGTGAAGGGCCGCCCGTTTTTCCCGGCGCGCTGCTGGCGGAAGATGACGGGGCCCGGCGAGGTCAGCTTGATGCCGATGAAGGTGGCCAGCAGGAGCGGGCTGGAGAGGAGGAGAATCAGGGTCGCGCCGACCCGGTCCACGAGGCTCTTGAGCAGGAGCGACCAAGAAACCGCCGGCGTGGTGCGGAAAACGAGCATCGGGACGGTCCCCATGGCATCGAAAGTGGGTTTCGCGATGGATGTCCGAATAAAATCGGCGACCATCCAGGCTTCCACGCCCTCGATTTCGCAGGCCCCGATGGCCTGCTGGAGCCGGTTCATATTGGAGTGCCCCCCGGCGAAGATCACCCGGTTGACGGAGTATTTGTGCATCGCGTCGATCAGGGCGGAGATGGGCTGCGTTTCGATGTTAATCTCCCCCACGATATCCAATCCAATCAACCGAACCGGCGTGAACGCCTGGCGCAGGGCCTTGATGTCGTTGGGACGGCCCGCCAGCAGGATCGGTTCCCGGCGGGTGCCGTCGTGGGCGCGCCTGCGGTAAATGGCGATGGTCGCCTGTTCCCGGAGGGTCAGGAACAAGGCGGCAAAGAAGCCGAAGAAGGGGAGCACGGCCCGACTGGGGACTTTCAACCGGAAGAAGACCACGCACCCGGCAATCAAGAGGGCCAGCCAAAAAGCGGCGCTTGCCATTTGGGCGAGGGAGCGGCCCAGGTTCTTTTGCAGCAAGTTGGTGTAAAAACCTTGCAGCTCCAACAGGATCGGCCCAAAGGGCATGATAATAAAGATGATCCAGTGGTTGTCGGAAAATGGCCCCAGGGATTCCAGCGGAAACAAATGGTGGCTTTGTTGCCGTACGACATAAGCAGTCCAGAAAGCGATGGCCAGCAGAAGGGCATCTAAAATCTGATAAAGCTGTAAGTTAAATTCTTGTTTTCGACCCGTCATGCTTCGTGGTAAATGATGCTACGTCGTCCTTGATAAATCCATCCTGTTTTTTACTTTTCGAATGGCTGCTTCTCTTTCCCCTGGCAATGTGGTTGGGACGATCCATAGCCCGGCGGCCCTCGCCGCGGCGCTCAAACTGCGGCCGCGCGCCGTCGATTTCCTGGAATTGCGCGTGGACGCCTTTGCCGACGCGGCGGAATGCGCCCGGCTGGAGCGGTGCCTTCCCCGCTTGCGCGCGCCGCTGCTGCTCACCGTGCGGCACCCCTTGGAGGGGGGCGCGGGCCGGTTGGGAATCGCGCAACGGCGGGCGCTCTACCGGCGCTTCCTGCCGCAGGCGAGCCTCGTGGATGTGGAATTGCGCTGCGCGAAGGCGCTTGATGACGTGATCGCGGCCGCCCGCTCCCAAGGCACGCGGATTGTTCTCTCCCATCACGATTTTCACAAAACGCCCTCTCCGGCCCGGTTGCGGGCGCTCTGGGGCGCGGCGCAACGGGCGGGAGCCGATGTCTTGAAAGTCGCCGCCATGGCGAACGGGGCGCGGGACGTGGCCGTGCTGCTCGATTTTCTGACGGCGCGGCGGGCCCCCGTTCCGGCGCTGGCCGTCATGGGGATGGGGGCTTTCGGGAAAGTGTCGCGGCTGGTGTTTGCCCAGGCCGGGTCCGTGCTCAACTACGGGTTCCTGGACCGTCCGCAGGTCGCCGGACAGTGGCCCGCGGAGCTGCTCAAGCAGCGTCTGGCGGAATTGGCGCAATAGAAAGCGCGGGCCGTGGCGCGGGCTTCTTGGCTACGCCGAGGGCTTGCGCGTATTCGGGGAAGAGTTTCCCGACGCACTCCGGGCAGAGGCTGTGGGTGCAGTCGATGTCCAGGTGGGTGGCGAGGTAGGTTTCCACACTTTGCCAGTAGTTCGCATCGTCGCGGACCTGTTTGCAGTGGGAGCAGATGGGGAGCATCTGCCGCAGGAGAGTGATTTCGCGCACGTCTTCCAGCACGACCAGCGCCAGCCGCCGGGTTTCAAAGACCAACGGCGCGACGGTGATGAGAAACAGCGCCTCGGTAACGCAGGATTCGGACAGCAACTCCAATTTGGCGGTTTGGCGGGGCGGGGTGCCCCCCTGGAGGGCCAGGTTGACTCCGTTGCGGATGGGGCAGGTCGCGCAGGCCGGGGCCTTGCCGCATCCATCGGGCGTCTCGATAGCGTGGATGCAATGGAACATCTCGCCCGCCCGCTGCCGAAGGGTTGCCTTGCGCTCCTGTTGGAGCAGTTCCCCGGCGGCGGTGTTGAAGTCCACGATGCGGACGTCTTCTTCGACCACAAAGATCGGACACGGCATGGCGTCAATAATCGTCCGATGGTATTGGATTTCCGAGGCGATGCTGTCTTGTGGGTGCATACAGAACGATTCGGGAAAAGGACGTTGCGCAATCACGCGGCCTACCACGGGATTAGACTCCCGAATCGTGCTTTTGGAAAGCAAGAAGTGCGCTAATGCGCCACCAAGTCGTAATCCTGGGTTCCGGCGATGGTCACTTCGGCGAACGTGCCGACGGGGAGCGGGCGGGCGAGGAGCACGCGGCAATCGACGTCCGGGGCGTCGGCGGCGGTGCGGGCAATGAGCGGTTGCTCCACCAGCACGCGCAGCGTTTTGCCGACGAAGCTCTCCGCCACCTGGCGCGCGATCTTTTGCTGGAGCTTCATCGCCCTGCGGAAGCGGGCTTTTTTGGTGACGGTCGCAATTTGCCCCTCCAGCCTGGCGGCCTTGGACCCTTCCTCCTGGGAGTAGGTGAAGATGCCGAGCCGCTCAAAGCGCGTTTGTGCGATGAAGTCGAGGAGGGCCTGGAAATGCGCCTCCGTCTCGCCGGGGAAGCCGACAATGAAGGTGGTGCGCAGCGCGATGCCGGGGATGCCCGCACGGATGCTCGCCAGCAACCGCTCGATGTGCTCGCGGGAGGTTTCGCGGTGCATCGCCTTGAGCAGGGCGGGGTGGATGTGCTGGAGCGGGATGTCGATGTAGCGGGCCACTTTGCCGTTGCGGGCGATGGCGGCGATCAACTCGTCGCTCCAGTGGGCGGGGTGGGTGTAGAGGAGGCGGATCCAGAAGTCGCCCTCAATGCGCTGCAAGGCGTCGAGCAGCCCGGCAATGGTGGGGCCGCGCGAGGGATCGACCGGCTGGTTGGGGCGCGGGCGTTCTTCCCAGCGGTCCATGCCGAAGTAGGTGGTGTCCTGGCTGATCAAGTTGATCTCGCGCACCCCCTGGGCGACGAGGCCGCGCACTTCCTCCACCACGCTTTCGATGGTCCGGCTCCGGTGCCGCCCGCGCATGGCAGGGATGACGCAGAAGGAGCACGGGTGGTTGCACCCTTCGGCGATTTTTACGTAGGCGGTGTGGGCGGGGGTCAGGCGGAAGCGCGGCGTGTCGTAGTCGGGGATGTAGACCGGCTTGGTTTGCGTGACGAGGTTGAGCGGCTCCCAGTCCCCTTCCCCCAGCGGGGCGAGCCCGGCCAGGACTTGCTCGATCAACGCGCCGGCCTCGGCGATCTGGTCAATGCCAATGAAGGCGTCCACCTCCGGCATGGACTTGGCGAGTTCCTTGGAAAAGCGCTGGGCCATGCACCCGGCGACGATGAGCTTCTGGCCCGCCTTTTTCTTGCGCAAGCCCCGCTGCTGGTTGACCTCCAGAATCGCCTCGATGGATTCCTCCTTGGCCGAATCGATGAACGAGCAGGTGTTGACGATGAGCACGTCGGCCTCGCTGGCGTCGGAGGTGATCTCCATGCCGCGCTGCAAAATGCCGCCCAGCATCACCTCCGCGTCGGAGAGGTTCTTGGCGCAGCCGAGGCTGATGAGGCCGACTTTGATCGGGGAAGTGGAGAGCGGTGATTTCACGGGTAAAGGAGTGGAAGCGTAACCGCATCCCGCCTAGATTCACGCAGATTTTTCGGCGAGGGACGGAAGGATCTCGCGCAAAGGCTGCCAAGGAAGCGAAAAAGAAAGCGGTTCCCGGCTGAAGAAACTTGGGCTATGCTTGCGCAACGAATGGGGATGGGGAAGATTCAATACTTCGCCATTCCAAAATTCGGAAGCAGATCAAACCCGAGGAGTTTATATGGGCAAAGGCAATAATAGTCAGCGCAAAGAAACCAAAAAACCGAAGAAGCCGAAGGAGCCAAAGGGCGCGGCACCCCGCAAATAGGCGGTGCGGACTTTCTCTCGTTTATAGCATTTCTCGAAAAGAATTTAACCTCGTTACCAAGCTCCAGCTTGGTAACGTCAAGCTTTTGGTGGGTTCCGCGGGCGGGGGGCTGGTCGGGCACCCGCACTTGTGAAGCGGGAGCTCTGAAGACATGGGCATCCCATAGCGCCCCTTTGCGTGAGCTAAAACGCCTTCTTTCGGGCGCTGACCGGCTTCTTGCCGACGTGCTTCCTGCCTGCTGAGTAGCTCACCGGCTTGCGTTTGGGCTCGATTTTGTCGAGGCCGGTGCCGCTCTTTAATTCGGCGATCTGGTCGCGCAGCAGGGCCGCTTTTTCGTATTCCAGGTTCCCGGCGGCCTCGATCATCTCGGCTTCCAGTTCGCGCAAGAGTTCGCCCACGTCGAAGCTCGCCCCGGATTCGCGCACGACGGATTCCTCCAGCTCGCGCCCCTTGAGGATCGTGTGCAGGCTCTCCTGCACGGCCCGTTTCACGCTGGTGGGGGTGATGCCGTGCTCCTCGTTATAGGCCATCTGCTTGGCACGCCGGTATTCGGTCACGGCGATCAACTTGGCCATGCTCTTGGTGACGGCGTCGGCAAAGAGATAGACCTGGCCGTTGACGTGGCGGGCGGCCCGCCCCGCCGTCTGGATGAGCGAGGTCTGGCTGCGCAGGTAGCCCTCCTTATCCGCGTCGAGGATGCAGACGAGCGAGACTTCCGGCAGGTCGAGCCCCTCGCGCAGCAGGTTGATGCCGACCAGGATGTCGAACTCCGCGGCGCGCAGGGCCCGGAGGATTTCCACGCGCTCGATGGTGTCGATGTCGGCGTGGAGGTAGCGGACTTTGAGGCCCACGTCGCGCAGGTAATCGGCGAGGTCTTCGGCGGTGCGCTTGGTGAGCGTGGTGACGAGCACGCGCTCGTTTTTTTCAATCCGCTGGCGGCAAAGCTCGATGGTTTCGTCGATTTGATGCTTGAGCGGGCGGATGGTGATCCGGGGATCGAGCAGGCCGGTGGGCCGGATGATCTGTTCGGCGATGAGGAGCGCGCCCGGCGTGTGGACATCGAACAGTTCCGGCGGCTGATCCGTGCGAGAGAGCTGCCGTTCCCCGGCGAACGCCGCCGGTTCGGGGTCGCCGTTGGCCAGCGCCTCCTTTTTGCCGGGGAAATAGCCCATGTTGCCCGCCACGCTGTTGCGCAGCTCGAAATCGGCCGGGGTGGCGCTGACGTAGAGGAGCTGGTGGGTCATCTCCATGAACTCGCGGAAGTTGAGCGGGCGGTTGTCGAGCGCGCTGGGGAGCCGGAAGCCGTAGTCCACCAGGACGGATTTGCGCGAGCGGTCCCCCTCAAACATGCCGCCGATTTGAGGGACGGTGGCGTGGGATTCGTCGATGACGCAGAGGAAATCGCGCGGGAAGAAGTCAAGCAGCGTGAACGGGCGCGAGCCGGGCGGGCGGCCCGAGAGATGGCGCGAGTAGTTCTCGATGCCGTTGCAGAAGCCCATCTCCTGCATCATTTCGAGATCGAACTCGGTGCGCATCTTGATGCGCTGGGCTTCGAGCAATTTCCCGTGCGCCTCGAACCAGGCCACCCGCTCGTCCAGCTCCGCGCGGATCGTCCGCATGGCGGTTTGCAATTTGTCGTAAGGGGTGACGAACTGTTTGGCCGGGTAGAGGACAATGCGCTCCAGTTGGGCGAACGCCTCGCCGGTGAGGGGCTCGAAGCGGGTGAGCCGGTCGATCTCGTCGCCAAAGAACTCGATGCGCAGCGCCTCCTCGTCGGCGCTGGCCGGGTAGACCTCCACCACGTCGCCGCGCACGCGGAACTTGCCGCGCGTAAACGCGATGTCGTTGCGCTCGTAGAGCATCTCCACCAGCTTCGCCAGCACGGCTTCCCGGGTGATCGGCTGGCCCACGTGCAGTTCGGCGAGCATGTTGAGATAATCCTCCGGCGAGCCCAAGCCGTAGATGCACGAGACGCTCGCGATCACGACCACGTCGCGCCGGGAGAGCAGCGAACTGGTCGCCGAAAGCCGCAGGCGCTCGATCTCCTCGTTGATGGAGGAGTCTTTTTCGATGTACGTGTCCGTGCGCGGGATGTAGGCTTCCGGCTGGTAGTAATCGAAGTAGCTGACGAAGTATTCGACGGCGTTGTGGGGGAAGAATTGCTTGAACTCGCTGTAAAGCTGTGCGGCGAGCGTCTTGTTGTGGGCGATCACCAGCGTGGGCCGGTCGATCTGCGTGATGACGTTGGAGACGGTGAACGTCTTGCCGGAGCCGGTGACGCCCAGGAGCGTCTGGTGGCGGTTGCCCGCCGCGACCGACTTGACCAGCTTGGCGATGGCCTGGGCCTGGTCTCCCATCGGCTGGTAGTGGGACGAAAGTTCAAACGGCATAACCCTGTAAGCATATCAGGACTTGCGCCCCGGCGCAAAGCGCCAAGCGTCAAGAAGCCCCCTCCGGGCGCGATGAAAAGTGGTGCAAGCTGGGGTGAGCCTTTGCAGCGCCAAAGGCGCGAGGCATACCAGCCCAGCCCAACGGGCTGGGTTTCCAGTCCAAAGACGGCCCAGGGCTGTAAGCCCGACGCCTCCTTGCTGGATAAGGTGATTCCGATGCGCCGGGCTTACAGCCCTGACGGGTTGCTTCGACCTAAACCTTGGCCGTTGGCCAAGGCTGGTATGCGGTCGCGCCATTGGCGCTAAAGAAGGAACTTCCCAATCTGCACCACTTTTCATCACGCCCGCCCCCTCCGCCAAAAAAAACGGCGCTCGCGCGGGTGCGGAGCGCCGTGGGCTGGAAAGCGGTTATCCCTTATCCAAGCTTCGACGAGGCGCGCTTGCGGGCGTTGGCGTCCAGGATCTTCTTGCGCAGGCGCAGGCTCTTGGGCGTCGCCTCGACGTACTCGTCGGGCCCGATGTATTCGAGCGAGCGTTCCAGCGTCATGACCAGGGGCGGAGCCAGCGCGATCCCCTTGCCGTCGCCGCTGGAGCGCATGTTGTTGAGCCGTTTGGCGCGGCACGGGTTCACCGGCATATCGTCGGGCCGGGCGTTTTCGCCGATGATCATCCCTTCGTAAATGTCCTCCTGCGGCCCGATGAAGAGGCGGCCGCGTTCCTGGATGGTTTCCAGGGCGTAGCCGGTGGAGACGCCGCGCTCCATGGAGACGAGCACGCCGTTGTAACGGGTGGGGATCTCCCCCTTGTGCGGCGCGTATTCCTTGAACAAGTGGGACATGATGCCGAGGCCCTTGGTGCAGTTGATCAGGTCCGTTTCAAAGCCGATCAAGCCGCGCGTGGGCACCTCCGCCTCCACGGTGACCGTGGTGGGCTGATGGTTCATGCTCACGATGTTCGCCTTGCGGCTGGCCAGCGATTGCAGGATATCGCCCAGGTTGTCGTTGGGCACGTCCACGTAGACCGACTCGATGGGCTCCAGCAGGTTGCCCTGTTCGTCGCGGTGGAAGATGACCTCGGGGCGCGAAACCAGGATTTCGAAGCCTTCGCGCCGCATCTGTTCCACCAGGATGGCGATCTGCATTTCCCCGCGCGCCTGGAGCTCGAAGTGCCCGGCCGTATCGGTGTCGCTGAAGATGATGGAGACGTTGGTGCGGGTTTCGCGCACCAGCCGCTCGCGGACCTGGCGGGCGGTAAGGAGTTTGCCTTCGCGCCCGGCCAGCGGGCCGTCGTTGATGCAAATGCCCATGGTGATGGTCGGCGGGTCGATGTCCACGAAGGGGAGCGGGAGGCGCTCCTCGGTGTCGGTGATCGTTTCGCCGATGTAGACGTCTTCAAAGCCGGTCAGGCCGACGATGTCCCCGGCGCTGGCGTGTTTGAGCTCGATCTTCTGCATCCCCTTGTAGCCAAAGAGCGCGGTGACGTTGGTCCGGTCGCGGCGGCCGTCCTTGTGGATGCAGACCACCGTGTCGCCCACGCTCACCCGGCCGCTCACGATCCGCCCGTAGGCCACCCGCCCCAGGTAATCGGAGTAGTCCAGGTTCGAGGCGATCATCTGGAAATAGGTGACGTTGGACTTCGGGGGCGGCGGAATGTGCTTCACAATCGCCTCGAAGAGGGGGTCCATGTTGTCGGCCTTCTCGCCGACCTCGTTCATGGCGAAACCGTCGCGGGCGCTGGCGTAGACGACCGGGAAGTCGAGCTGCTTGTCCGTGGCGTGGAGTTCCAGGAAGAGCTCGAACACCATGTCGAGGACCTTGTGGGGCCGGGCGTTCTCGCGGTCGATCTTGTTGATGACCACAATCGGCTTGGCGCCGTTTTGGAGCGCCTTTTTCAAGACAAACTTGGTCTGGGCCTGCGGGCCGTCGTGGGCGTCCACCACCAGCAGCACCCCGTCCACCATCTTCATGACGCGCTCCACCTCGCCGCCGAAGTCGGCATGGCCGGGGGTGTCCACGATGTTCACATGGTAGCCCTTCCACTGGAAGGCGGCGTTTTTGGCGCGGATGGTGATCCCCTTTTCCCGTTCCAGATCCATGGAGTCCATGATGCGCACCTCGTTGGAAATGGCCTGGTTGGCGCGGAAGGTGCCCGACTGCTTGAGCAGTTGGTCCACCAGGGTCGTCTTGCCATGGTCGACGTGGGCGATGATGGCGATGTTGCGGATTTTCTCCATATCAAATTGCGGTAAATTCTCGTTCAAAAGGGTCGGGAATATGGAGTCAGAGTGCGCGAGAGTCAACGGATTAAGAGGAGAAAACGCATATCTCTTGTTGACAAGTCAGTGCCGGGAGTGCATTTTCCGCCTCCTTTCACTTTCCGAGAAACAAGCCATGGCCAATACCAAATCCGCCGCCAAACGCGCCAAGCAGACCGTTGTCAGGACCGCGCAGAATCGCACCGCTCTGAGCGCCATCAAGACGCACACCAAGACTTTTGAAGCCGCGCTCAAGGCCGGCAAGAAAGAGGAGTCCCAAGCCGCCTTCAAAGTCCTGGTTTCCTCCCTCGACAAAGCCGTCAAGGATGGCCGCGTCCACAAGAACCTCGCCGACCGCCGCAAGAGTCGCCTGGCTAAGAAGAGCGCCGCGCTCGCGTAGGCTTCTTTCTCTTTTCCTTTTTCACGGGCACGGGCCTCCCTATCCGGGGTTCCGTGCCCGTTTTTTCTACTCCCGCACGCGCTGGAACCGCTCGATCTTGAGCGCCATGCCGGTCGCCTCGTCCACGTCGACCAGCGCGCCGTGGAGCGCCACCGGCCCCTTGGCCACCGGGAACGTCGCCGGCAGGCTCGTCAGGAAGCGGGTGACGATCGGCTCGATCTCCCGGCCGAGCACTGATTCCGTCGGGCCGCACATCCCGGCGTCGCACAGGAAAGCCGTGCCGCCGGGAAAGATGCGTTCGTCGGCCGTCTGCACATGCGTGTGCGTCCCCACCACCGCCGAAACCCGGCCGTCCAGGTAGCGGCCGATGGCGATTTTCTCGCTCGTCGTCTCCGCGTGGACATCCACGAAAATGACGCTCGTCTCCTCGCGCAGCCGGGCCACCTCCAGGTCGAGCGCGCGGAACGGGTTCTCCAGCGGCGGCAGCATGAACGTGCGGCCCTGGACATTGATGACGCCCACTTTCCCCTTGTCGGTTTCCAGCACGACGCTCCCCTGGCCGGGCGTGTCGTCCGGGTAATTGATCGGGCGCAGCAGGCGCGGCTCGGTGTCGATGTAATGGTAAATCTCCTTTTGGTCCCAGATGTGGTCGCCGGTCGTCACCACCGCCACGCCCGCCCGCAGCAGATCGATCGTGATCTTGGGCGTGATCCCGCGCCCGCCCGCGGCGTTCTCGCCGTTGACGATCACAAAATCGAGGCCATACTCCCTTTTGAGTTCCGGCATGAGGTCGATCACCGCCCGGCGTCCGGGCTCTCCCACCACGTCACCCAGGAACAAAATGCGTAACATATGAGGGTTCCTTTACTGGAAAACCCCGAGGTTCCACAAACGATTTCATTGCAGATGCGCTATTTCTTCTCCCTTCTCACCGCCGCGGGCCTCGCGCTGAGCGCCGCCCTCCCCGCCGCCGAGCCGGTCAGCGTCCTGGCGGACGCCCCCCGCTGGAGCGACCTCGCCCCGTATCAGAAAACCATCACCCGCGCCGAATTCCTCCGCCTGCTCGACACTGTGTACGCCCCCGGCGGCGCGTGGAAGGAGTGCATCGAAGTCGGTCAGAATTCCGCCCGCATCCGCCAGCCCGGCCATTGGGGGAGCGACTTCCGGCTCGAATTCGCGGCCAGCCCCGCCGAGGCTCTCCCGCCGCCCCGTTTCTGGAAAGCGGCGCCCTCCTCCCCGTCGCAGCCCGGCAAGCCGCTGGCGGGCTACACCATCGCGCTTGATCCCGGCCACCTCGGCGGCCGATGGGCCAAAATGGAGGAACGCTGGTTCCAGATCGGCAATACCAAGCCGGTGATGGAGGGGGAGATGACGCTCCTTACCGCGCGGCATCTGGCCGAGCGGCTCACCGCCCTCGGGGCCAACGTCGCGCTGATCCGCAAAACCAGCGAGCCCGTCACCGCCGAGCGCCCCTCCACCCTGCGCGGCGCGGCCAGGGCCGAGCTGGCCCGCGAAGGCGTCGTCAATCCCCCGGAAGGCTACGGCGGCCCCAACGATCCCCGCAAAACCGAATCCGTCCAGTGGCAGAGCGAGTTGCTCTTTTACCGCATCGCCGAGATCCGGGAGCGAGCCCGGCGCGTCAACACGCAGATCCGGCCCGACCTCGTCATCTGCCTCCACTGCAACGCCGAGGAATGGGGTGACCCCGCCCACCCGCAACTCACCGACAAGAACCACTTGCACCTGCTCGTCAACGGGAACTACCACCAGGGCGAACTGGCCCTCGCTGATGTCCGGCACGAGATGCTCCTCAAGCTGCTCACCCGCTCCGCCTCCGTCGAGCTTCCCCTATCCGCCCAGGTTGCCTCCGCCATGGCCCGCGCCACCGGCCTGCCGCCCTATGAGTATCACAGCGGCAAGGCCCGCCCCGCCGGGAGCCCCTACGTCTGGACGCGCAACCTGCTCGCCAGCCGCCTCTACCGCTGCCCGGTGGTCTACTGCGAACCCTATGTCATGAACAGCCAGCCCGTCTTCGAGCGCGTCCAACTGGGCGACTACGAGGGGGTCCGGCGCGTCAACGGCGAGGACCGCAAGAGCCTTTACCACGAATACGCCGACGCCGTCGCCGAAGGCGTGGCCGCCTATTTCGCCAGCTTGAAGCGGGACCCCATTCGCGCTACCATCGCTCTCTGCGCGTCTCCTCCCCCTCAGGGCACCATCAGGACCATGCCGGGCTTGAGCTTGGCCGTCCCCTCCATCGGGTCAAAGTTGGCATCCTGGATGTCCTTCCAGCGGGCGGAGTTGTTGTTGTAAAACTTGCGCGCGATGGAGGCGAGGGTGTCGCCCGGCCCGACGGTGTAGGTGCGCACGCCGTCGACGAGCGGCTTTTGGATTTGCTCCGGCTTCCCCGGCCCCCCCTTGCTCCCGAGGGCTTTGTAGGCGGCGGCGCGGGCTTTGTTGGCCGCTTCCAGGTCGTCCTTCAACTGGATGATTTTCTTTTGGAGTTCCAGGTTGGCGTTTTTGATCCGCTTGGCCTCCTCCTGCGAGACGGAGGCGCCGTTGCCAAGCTGGGCGGTGAGCTTGAGCTGGTCCTCCTTCAGGAAGCGTTGCGCGTCCTTGGCGTGGGAGCCGCCGGGAGCGAGCTCCAGATAGCGCTGGAAGTGGTGGATGGCGCCGATGGAATTTTGGAGCTGGTCGTCGTACATCAGGCCCAGCTTGAAGTGGACTTCCGCCGTCTTGGGCGTGCCGTCCAGCGACGCCTCATAAAGCATCACGGCTTCCGTGTATTCCTGCTGGCCGAATTTCTTTTCCGCCTGGGCGAAGTTCCTCTCGGCCGAGTTCTGGAACGCCTGGTCGCATCCGGCAAGAGTGAGCAGGGCGGCCAGGGCGATCAGAACGCCGGGGGCCGGGAAGCGGCGGCGGTTCATGATTCGAGGGCTTTCTCCAGGCGGTCGGCCACGGTTTTGACGATCTTGAGCCGGGCATACCACTTGTAATTGGCGGGGATGACGTTCCAGGGGGCGAGCGCCGTGGAAGTCCGCGCGAACATCTCCTCGGCCGCCTCGCAATGCTTGTCCCAGTTGCGCCGGTTGCGCCAGTCTTCGTCGGTGATCTTCCAGTGTTTGTACGGGTCCGCCTGGCGGCGCTTGAAGCGCAGGAGCTGCTCCGCTTTGTCGATGTGAAGGTAGAATTTCAAGATCACGCTCCGGTCCGCGGCGAGTATCCGCTCCAGCTCGTTGATCTCCTGGTAAGCGCGCGTCCACTCCGGCTCGGTGGCGAAGCCTTCCACGCGCTCCACCAGCACGCGGCCGTACCAGGAGCGGTCGAAAATGGCGATCTGCCCGTAGGCGGGCAGTTTGGTCCAGAACCGCCACAGATAATGGTGCAGATACTCGTCCGCCGTCGGCTTGACGATGGAATAGACGCGCAGCAGCCGGGGGTCGAGCCGCTCCACGAGCCTCTTGATGGCGCCCCCCTTGCCCGCGGCGTCGGGGCCCTCGAACACCACCAGGACGTTGAGCTTGGAATCGGACAGCCGCCGCTGGAGCCCCAGCAATTTCAACTCCTGCTCCTTGAGCTTCTGGCGATATTCCTGTTCGGTAATCTGTTTGTGCTCCAGTTCATCGAGCCGGATGCGGCATTTTTTGGCGGGGGCGGGCATGGCGTCCGCCTTTATAGCGTGGCGCGGCCCGGATCCGCAAGAGAGGAGCGGAGGGGAGCCCCGCTTCCTTGCGAGTTCCCCCCCTCCGCCGGACTTTCATCCATTGACGCCGGTGGCTCCTCCGTCCGATCCTTCGCCCGGTGTCGTCCTTGACCGGAGCCTCCAACGGGAAAGAGTGAACCAGAAAGAACGGGGCGGCGGTATCGGGGCAACTCCCTGATTCGCCCTCCCAAATTCCCCCTTTTTGACCTCTGGACGCCACCCCTCCTTCTGCGGTAAAATGCCCCCTTTGCATCACCCACTTATGAGCACAGCCTACCAAATCGTCGTTTGCGGAAGCATCGTTCCGGACCCGCTCCAAACCCTTGAACCCGTGAGCAGCCCGGCTGGTCCGGCGCTGAAAAACGAAGCGATGCTCCCCTCCGTGCTCGACCCGTGGGCGGGCCACGCCCTCTTTGAGGCGGCCCATCTCGCCAAGAACGCCCCGGGCAGCAAGGTCTACCTGGTCAGCCTCGCCCCGAAGGCCAAGCTCCAGCAGGTGATGATGACGCTGGCGCAGAAAGTCCCCTTCGAATTGATCCCCCTCGACGGCTCCGCCAGCGGCTTTACCGACACCGTTGAAACCGCAACGGTTCTCGCCGATGCCATCGCCGCCATCCCCGGCCTCGACAAATCCCGCCTGCTCCTCTTCGGCGGCTGGGAAAGCGCCTCGCGCTGCGCCGGAAGCACCCTGCAAATCGTGGGCGAGCGCCTCGGCATTGTGGACCAGTTCCAGGGCGTGGACCAGCTCACCGTGAACGCTGACGGCTCGCTGGAAATCCTGGAGCGCATCGAAGGCGGCCGGCACCAAGTCTCCGTCTGCTGCGCCCCTCCCGCCCTCCTCGGCTGGGCCACCGGCAACCTCCCGGAGCCGAAAAACAACCCGCAAGTCGGCATGATGAACATGCGCACGGTGATGCCCGCGCTGCAAAAAGCGAAGCCCACGAAAGTCGGCGCGGAAGGAGTTGCCTTCGCCAGCGTCGCCTTGCCGAATCAAATGCGCGAAACCCGGATCGTCAAAGACGCCGCGCCGGAGGCCATCGCCCGCGAACTCGTGGAATGGATCGGGAAGTAATTTAAACCGCAAAAAGATCACCACTTATGGAAACTCTTCTTCTCCTTCTTCACACCGAAGCCGACGGCAGCCTGGCCAAATCCGCGCTGGAAAGCCTCCACGCCGCAAAGGCCCTCGCCGGAACGCTCGGCGGCGGCTTTAGCGTCGGCATCGTCGGCGAAAGCGCGCAGGCGGCCGCCAACCAGATCGCCACTTCCGGAGCGGCCCAGTTCCTCGCCGTGGAAGGGGCCGACTTCGCCCAGCCCCGCTACGCCTCCGACGCCGCCGCGGCGCAGGCGCTCGCCCAGGCGGCCCAGGCGACACTCGTGCTCGCCCCCGCCTCTAGCCGCTGGAACCGCGTGCTCGCCGGGGTGGCCCAGCGCCTGGGCGGCCGGGTGGAAACCCACGTGACCGGCGTCTCCGCCGCGAACGGCGCGGCGAGCGTTTCCCGCTGGTATTACCGCCAGCGGATGGAAGCCCAGCTTGGCCGCGCGCAGCGCCCCTGGTTCCTCTTGATTGACCCCGGCAGCCAGCCCGCCTGGCAGGGCGAAGCCGGGAGCGCCGCGCTCGCGCCGGTGACGGTGGACCTGCCGGAAACCGCCCGCCGCACCTGCGTCGCGGGCATTCGCCAACCGGCCGCCGACGCCCAGACGATCCGGCCCGACGCCGATCTCCTCTTCGTCACCGGGGCCGGCTGGACCAAGAAACAGGCCGACGGCCAGACGCACGTGCCGGAAGCCGAGAAGCTCATCCGCGATTTCCTGAACCTGACCCGCTCCTCGCTGGGGAGCAGCAAATCGCTCGTGGACCTCGGCGGCGAGGGCCAGGCCGTCCTCTCCTTCCTGACGCACCTCAACCAGATCGGGCAGACCGGCGCGACCCCGCGCCACCCGAAGGGGCTCTCCACCTGCTGCCACGGCGAGGAGCCGCACGCGGTGGGCTGGCGCTTCATCAAAGAGCGCCGCGCCATCAGCCTCGACGCCAACTGCGGCTGGGCGCGCGGCAAGGCCGACGTGCTCTACGTGGCCGACGCCTTCGCCGTGATGACGAAAGTCAACGAACTGCTCAAGCGTGACGCTTGACCCAGCTCGCGCTGCCGCGCGATTGCGGCGGCTTCGCGCGCCGCTCCGGTGGCTGGCGAAAATTTCCTATTTCCAACTCACCTCCACCTGCCGCTTCTGCTGGAAGCGGTCCAGGTAGAAGAGGTGCCCGTGGTCGCGCCCGAACTCGTGGACGAGCCGGGTGACTTTGACATCGAAGCAGCAATACTCGGCAATCTCGAGGATCTTCCCCTCGCGCCACCAGCGGATGGCGTCGAGGCCGTCGGCGGTTTTGCCGACGCCGAGGGAGGCCGTGGCGACGGCGTCCAGGCTCAGGCGGTGGCCGAGTTTCTTTTCCAGCTCCACCATCAGGTCGAGCGTCCGGGCGAGCGCGGGCAGGTCGTAGGCGGAATAGCCCATGAGCACTTCGTAGTCGAAGTTGATGACGTTGAACCCGACGACGAGGTCGGCCCGCAGGAGCTCCTTGACGAGTTCGTGCACCTGCTTTTCGGGATAAATGTGGTAGCTCCCGGCGGCGGTGGAATAGGTGACGCCCACGGACATGCCCATGTCCCGCTTGTGATCCCAGCCGCCCGCGTCGTTGGCAGTGCGCTGGGTTTCGAGGTCAAAATAAACAATGTTCGGCGGAGTCATAGACCGGGGTAATATCCGGCAGCGCCGCCGCTTTTGCGAGCTTGAAGGAAACGAGCCCCCCGAAAAAAAACGTCTCCAGGCGCGGATGGCATTGCGCCCTTCCCTCCGGCCCGCTCCGGGGTTAGAATGGGAACCCATGCTCCCCATCAATCCCTCCGATCCCCTTCCGCCTTCGCGGCCTTCCAGCGCGCCCGGCGCGTCGGATGTCGCCCGGCTCCAGATGCAGGTGGAACACTTGCTCATGATCACGGAGGCGCTCTGGGGCATCCTCAAGGAGCAGCACGGGTTCGACGACAAGGAACTGCAAAAGCGGATCGTGGAAATCGACCTCCGCGACGGCCGCATGGACGGCCGGGTGGCAGCCACCCCGCCAACCCCCTGCCCCAAGTGCGGCAGGATGGTGCCGAAACAAAGCGTCCGCTGCCTGTACTGCGGCGAACCGCTGCTGATGGACCCGTTTGCCCGGTAGCGCCGCCCCGTGGTATCTTTCCCGCTTCATGACTCCTGAACTTCTGGCCCCGGCGGGCAACTGGGATTGCGTGCGCGCGGCGGCGGCCAACGGCGCGGACGCCGTCTACTTCGGCCTGCCCCGGTTCAACGCCCGGATGCGGGCGGATAACTTCACCGAGGCCGACCTGCCGAAACTGGTCGCCTTTTGCCACCGGCATGGCATGAAGGCGTACGCGGCTTTCAACACCCTGGTTTTTACCGGGGAACTCGCCGAGGCGGCCGACTTCCTGCGGCTGCTCAACCGCTCGGGGGTGGACGGGGTGATCGTCCAGGACATCGGGCTGGCCCGGCTGGCCCGCCGGATCACGCCGGAGCTGCCGCTCCACGCTTCCACCCAAATGACGGTCACTTCGCCCGAGGGGGCGGGCTTGATCCGCCGGGAACTGGGCGTGACCCGCGCCGTGCTCGCGCGGGAATTATCGCTGCGGGAGCTGGCGAAATTCCCCAAGGAGGCCGGGCTGGAATATGAAGTCTTTGTGCACGGTGCGCTCTGCGTCGCCTACTCGGGCCAGTGCCTCACCAGCGAATCGCTGGGCCGCCGCAGCGCCAACCGGGGCGAGTGCGCGCAGGCGTGCCGCCTCCCCTACGACCTGCTGGTGGACGGCGCGGCGCGCGATCTGGACGGGCGGCGCTACCTCCTTTCGCCCCAGGACCTCGCGGCGGCGGCCGAGATCCCGGCGCTGCTGGAACGCGGCGTGACTTCCTTCAAAATCGAGGGTCGCCTCAAATCGCCCGAGTACGCCGCCGCCGTCTGCCAAGTGTACCGCAAGGCGCTCGACGCGGCGCTGGAGCGGCGGGCCTGGACCCCGGCTCCGGCGGACCGTTACCAATTGGAAATGGCCTTCTCGCGCGGGTTCTTCACCGGCTGGCTTCACGGGGTGAACCACCAGCGGCTCGTCGCCGCCCGGTTCGGCAAAAAGCGGGGGGCGTTCGTGGGCCGCACGGAGCGCGTGGTCGGCGATTTTGTGGAACTGGCGGCGCTGGAAACGGGAGTGAAGCCGGGCGACGGCGTCGTGTTCGACACGGGCGGCGATCCCGATAAGGAACAAGGAGGCCGGGTTTACGCGGTGCAGGGAAGCCGCCTCTTTTTCCAGCGCGGGCATCTCGACGGCTCGCAAATCCCCGCCGGAAGCCGGGTCTGGAAAACGGATGACCCGGCTCTCAACGCGGCGTTGAAGAGAAGTTTCGCGGGCGCGCTGGAACCGCGCCGCCGCGAGGGGGTGGCTCTGCGCGTGAGCGGCCAGGCGGGCGGCACGCTGACGCTGGAAGCCCGGTTCCGGGGAGAAATTTTTGAAGTCCGTTCGGCGATCCCGCTGCAACCGGCGCGCACCGCGCCGCTGACGGACGCGCGGCTGCGCGAGCACCTGGGGCGCTTTGGCGAAGCGCCGCTGGCGCTCGGCACGCTGGAAAACGCCCTGGAAGGCCCGGTGATCCTCCCCATCGGCGAGTTGAACCGCCTGCGCCGGGAACTGGCCGCCCAGCTCGAAGACGCCGCCGAGGGAGCCCCCCGGCCGGAAGCCTTGGAAACGCCCGGCGTCCCCACGGCTCCCCCGGCGGAAGCGGGTCCGGCGCAATTAAGCGTTCTTTGCCGCACGGCAGAGCAACTCGACGCCGCGCTGGCTTGCGGCGTCCCCACGGTCCACCTCGATTTCGAGGATGTCCGCCGGTATCAGGAAGCCGTGGAGCAGGTCCGCGCGCACGGGCGCACCGCCGTCTTCCTGGCCACGCCGCGCATCCAGAAGGCGGGCGAGGAGGGGTTCTTTCAATTGATCGAGGCGGCCCGGCCCGATGGCGTGCTGCTGCGCAACCTGGGGGCGGTCGCTTATTTCCAGACCCGCCCGCTGCGGAAGCTGGGCGATTTTTCCCTCAACGTGGCCAACCCGCTCACCGCCGCATTCTTCCTGGAGAAAGGGCTGGAGGGGGTGACGATTTCCTACGACCTGAACCTCGGCCAGGCGCTGGACCTCTTGCGGGGCGCGCCGCCCGCGTGGTTTGAACTGACGCTCCACCAGCACATGCCGATGTTTCACATGGAGCATTGCGTGTTCGCGGCGTTCCTTTCGCGCGGGACCTCGCACCTCGATTGCGGGCGTCCCTGCGAAGCTCACCGGGTCCATCTGCGGGACCGCGTGGGCGTCGCCCACCCGCTGCGGGCCGATGCCGGATGCCGCAACACGCTCTTCAACGCCGTGGCGCAAACGGGGGCTCAGTATTACCTGGAACTCCTGGATGCGGGGCTGCGCCGCTTCCGCGTGGAGTTCCTGGAAGAGACGGCGGCGGAGACGCGCCGCGCGGTGGAGGCTTACCAAGCCCTGCTCACCGGGACGCAGAGCGGGGAAGCCCTGTGGCAAGCGCTTCGCGCGCAGTCCCAACTGGGTGTGACCCAGGGGACCTACCGCGCATAGAGCGCTTTAAGTTGAAGTGTTTACAATGATGCGAGAGCGTCGTGGGTTGATGCGCGGGCTCTTCAAGCGCAGCGGCTCTATTTTTCAATACTGCCCGAGCTTGAAAGACCGCGCATCGGCCCGCGCCGCCGAGCAGCGTGTAAACAACAAAATTTAAACCGCTCTAAAGCCTCGTTCGAAGCGCCTTCACGAAGGAAGGAAGTGATCAGAATTCAGGAAAAAGACCGTTTCTTCTCCTGGTCCTCTTTTTGCCTTTTGCTTTCTGTTTTTCCGAATTCGTGAACAGGTCCTATGACGCCCAGGTGATGAGCCGCAACTCGTGGGCCTGCGTGAGGCTCGGGTGCGTCGGGATGACCCGGACGTTGAAGCCGTAAGCGCCGCTCTCCGGGGCATGGATGGCGCCACGGTAGAGGTGGGTGCCGTTGGCGTCTTCCTTGGACTCGACCATGTCGATGGCCACCGGCCGCTCGATCTGGTTGTCCACGGTTTCGCCCACGTAGATCTGCACGCGGACGAACTCGGGGCTCAACTGGCCCAGGTGGACGCGGGCTTCCACGGCCAGCGCGTCGCCGACGAGGACGTTGACGCGGTCCTGGCTGACGATGGCGGCGCTGTCGATCCTCACCTGGCTCCAGAGATGCCGGATCTGCTTTTTCCAGGCGGAGACTTCGCGGGCCTTGGCGGCGCCGTCGGCTCCGAGCCGGAGGGCGGCGGCGGCGGCCGGTTCATACATCAGCTCGTTGTATTCCTGCACCATCCGCTGGGTGTTGAAGACGGGGGTGACGCTGCGGATCGACTCGCGCATGAGTTGCAGCCAGGCGATGGGCAGCCGCCCGTCGGGCTTGGCGTAGTAGAGCGGGACGATCTGCGTTTCCAGGATGTGGAAGAGGCTCGCGGTATCGACTTCGTTCTGGAACTCGACGGAACCGTCGGTGATTTCCGCGCCGATGGCCCAGCCGTTCTTGCCGTTGTAGCTCTCGCACCACCAGCCGTCCAAGACGCTCAGGTTGAGGCCGCCGTTGGGCGGGAGCTTCATGCCGCTGGTGCCGGAGGCTTCGAGCGGCCTGAGCGGGTTGTTGAGCCAGAGATCGACGCCCTGGGTGAGCCGGCGGCCAATAAAGGTGTCGTAGTCCTCCACAAAAACGAGCCGTCCTTCGAGGCCCTGGTCGCGCGACCATTTGTAGACCTCCTGGATAAGGCGCTTGCCTCCCTCGTCTTTCGGGTGGGCCTTCCCGGCGAAGACGAACTGCACGGGGCGCTCCGGGTTCGTGAGCAGGCGCTTGAGCCGCTCCATGTTGGAGAAGAGGAGGGTGCCGCGCTTGTAGGTGGCAAAGCGCCGGGCGAACCCGATGGTCAGGATTTCGGGGTCGAGGAGCTGGTTGACGCTGCGGATGCGCTCGGGGGCTTCGCCGATGCGCTCGCGCTGGGCGCGGATGCGTTCGCGGACGATCTCGACGAGGCGGCGCTTGAGCGCCATGTGGGTTTGCCAGAGCTCGTCGTCGGGGATGTCGATGACGCCGCGCCAGAACTCGGGGTCGGTCAGGTTCTCCTGCCAGTCGGGGAGGTATTTGCGGTAGAGGGCCTCGAACTCGGGGGCGAGCCACGTCTTGGTATGGATGCCGTTGGTGATGGCGCCGATGGGCACCTCGTCCTTCGGCACGCCCGCCCAGACATCCTGCCAGAGCCCCTGGCTGACTTCGCCGTGGAGCTTGCTCACCCCGTTGGCGTGGCGGCTGGTGCGCAGGGCCAGGATGGTCATGGAGAAGGCGTCCACTTTGTTGACGGTCATCTGCCCGTAGGAGAAAAAGTCGTCAAAGGAAATGCCCGCTTTGGCCGGGTAATCGTGGAAGTACTTCTGCATCAAATCCCGGGGGAAGGCGTCGTTGCCCGCGGGCACCGGGGTGTGGGTGGTGAAGATGTTGGCGGCGGCGACGAGCTGGAGGGAGCTCTTGAAGTCGAGCCCGTGGTCCTGCACGTTGCGCCGGATCAATTCCAGGGAAAGGAAGGCGGAGTGCCCCTCGTTCATGTGGAACACGGACGGGTGGAGCCCCATGGCATAGAGCGCGTGGACGCCGCCGATGCCGAGCAGGATCTCCTGCTTGATGCGCATTTCAAGGTCGCCGCCGTAAAGCTGCGCGGTAATCAGCCGGTCCTCCGGGCGGTTCTCGGTGATGTCGCTGTCGAGCAGGAAGAGGGTGATGCGGCCGATCACCATTTTCCAAACCTTCGCGTGCACGTCGCGGTCGAGGATGCGCACGGCGATGACGAGCGGCTTGTTGTTCACGCAGACCTCGGTCAAGGGGAGGTGGTGGAAGTTCTGGTTCAGGCTGATGCTCTCCTGCCAGCCGTCTTTGTTGATCTGCTGCTTGAAGTAGCCGTGCCGGTAGAGGAGCGTGATGGCGACGAAGTTGATGCCCAGGTCGCTCGCGGCCTTGCAGTGGTCCCCGGAAAGGATGCCCAGGCCGCCGGAGTAGTTGGGGATCGACTCGTGGAAGCCGAACTCGGCGGAGAAATAGGCGACGAGGTTGTTCTTGCGGGTGGCGCCGTAGGTGTCCTTGCGCGCCATGTAGGCCTTGAACTGGCCGTAAACGCGGTCCATCTCGCGCAGGAAATCGTCATCTTCGGCCACTTCCGTCAGCCGGGCCTGGCGGCAGAGCTGCAACATGCGCACCGGATTATGGTTGACCCGCTTCCACAGCTTGGGGTCCAGGTTGCGGAAGAGGCTTCGGGCATCGGGCTCCCAGGTCCACCAAAGGTTGAAGACCATTTCACGGAGCGGTTCCAGCTCGACGGGCAGTTTCGGAATGACGTTGAAGGCGAATAGCGGCTGCATGATTTTGTTTCCCCTGATAGCGTTTTCGGGAGGGTGGGCTCCCGGTTCGGCGAACCGGCGCTTGCGTCCGGTCCCCAAGGACCGAGACGATACCGGCAGAAGCCCCGCGTGCAAGCCAAGAAAACGCGCGCCCGCCCGCGCGGGAAGCCCCGCGCGGCTTCTGCAAGAAAAATCGGGGCCATGGAGGCATTTTTTGCATGTTTTTTTGCACCAAAAAAGTTTCCTTGCTCGATTGGTTTTACGCTATTTTGCGTTCTTCCATGGCAACCGCACCCACCCCCATCAAACTCGCCCTCGTGCAGACAAGCTGCACCGCCGACCCGGCGGAGAACCTGGCCAAGGCGCTCGCAAAAATCGACGAAGCGGCCCGCCAGGGGGCGCAGATCGTTTGCCTGCAAGAGCTGTTCGGCTCCCTCTACTTCTGCCAGGTGGAAGACCACGCCTTCTTCGATCTTGCCGAGCCGGTCCCCGGCCCCACGACCGCCGCGCTCTGCGAGGCGGCCCGGAAGCACCAGGTGGTGATCGTCGCCTCGCTGTTCGAAAAGCGCGCCCCGGGAATCTACCACAACACGGCCGCCGTGATCGACGCCGACGGCGCCTACCTCGGCAGCTACCGGAAGATGCACATCCCGGATGACCCGCTTTTCCTCGAAAAATTCTACTTCACCCCTGGCGACCTGGGGTTCCGCGCCTGGCAGACGCGCTATGGGAAAATCGGCGTCTGCGTCTGCTGGGACCAGTGGTACCCGGAGGCCGCGCGGCTCACGGCGCTGCACGGCGCGCAAATCCTCTTTTACCCGACCGCCATCGGCTGGCATCCTGCGGAAAAAGCGGAATACGGCGCGCGCCAGCACGCCTCCTGGGAGACAATCCAGCGTTCCCACGCCATCGCCAACGGCTGCTACGTCGCGGCCGTCAACCGCGTCGGGCACGAAGCCCCCAACGGCGGGCCCGGTATCGAGTTCTGGGGCCAGAGCTTCGTGGCCGACCCGAGCGGGCAGATCGTCGCCAAGGCGAGCGTGGACCGGGAGGAAATCCTCTTCGCCGACGCCGACCTGAGCGCCATTGACACCCAGCGCGTCCACTGGCCCTTCCTGCGGGACCGGCGCGTGGACGCCTACCAGGGCCTCACCCAACGCTTTCTTGACTAGTGTCCCCCTCAGGGCGTTCTTTTCCACCACCCGCTGCTTTGACATGATTTTTTCCGACACCCCCTCCTCTTCTCCCGGGGCGCCCGCGACCCCGGCCCAACTGGGCTACCGGATGCCGGCCGAATGGGAACCCCATGAAGCCACCTGGCTCTCCTGGCCCCGCCGCAACGGCATCAGCTTCCCCGGCTCGTTCGACACGATCCCGCCCGTGCTGGCGAAACTGGTGGACGCGCTGGCCGACTCGGAGCGCGTTTGCATCAACGTCTCCGGCCCGGAACAGGAGGCCGAAGTGCGCGAGGCCCTGCGCCGCGCCCGCGCCCGCACGGCCCACGTTTGCTTTTTCCCCATCCCGACCAACGAGCCGTGGTGCCGCGACCACGGCCCCATCTTCCTGACGCGCAAGGGCGACCCGCAACCGGCCATTGTGGACTGGGACTACAACGCCTGGGGCTGGAAATACCCCCCCTTCGACCTCGACGACGTGGTGCCGACGAAAGTGGGCGAGGCGCTCGGGCTCCCCGTTTTCCACCCCGGCCTCGTGATGGAAGGGGGCTCGCTCGACGTCAACGGCACGGGCTCGCTTTTGACCACGCGCTCCTGCCTGCTCAACCCAAACCGCAACCCGGACATGACGAAAGCCGGGATCGAGCAAAGCCTGCGCGATTACCTGGGCGTCTCCAATATCCTCTGGCTGGGCGACGGCATTGTGGGGGACGACACCGACGGCCACGTGGACGACCTGACGCGCTTTGTCAGCCGCGCCTCCGTCCTCACCTGCGTGGAAGACCAGGAGGACGACCCGAACTACGAACCGCTCCAGGAAAACCTCGCCAAGCTGCGCGAGATGGACGCCGAGGACGGCACGCCGCTGGAAGTCCGCGTGCTCCCCATGCCGGGCAAGATCGTGCGCGAGGGCCAGCGGCTCCCGGCCAGCTACGCGAACTTCTACATCGCCAACAAGGTGGTGCTGCTCCCGGCCTTTGGCGACAGCGCGGACGCCTGGGCCGCCTCGGTCCTGCAAACGGTTTTCCCGACCCGCAAGGTGATCCCCATCGACTGCCGCGACCTGATCTGGGGTCTGGGGGCGTTTCATTGCCTCACCCAGCAACAGCCCGTGGCGGGCGCTTAAACGCCCTTCCGGGCGGGGCGCGCGCCAAAATATCCTCCATGAAAAAATTTCTGCTGGCCTTGCTCTGTTGCGCCGCCGCGGCCGCCGCGGCGCAGACGCCCCAGGAAAGCCCGACGCCCGCCCCTCCCGTTCCGCTCGACGCCGTTCTGCTGGCGGAGACGCCCTGGAACACCCCCGGCCCGCAGTGGGTGGATGGCAACAAAGCGCTCGGGTTTCACTGGATCTCCTCCGCGCGCGACACCGCTCAAAGCACGCTCAAGGGGGCGCAACTCCTGGAACTGCCCGTCTGCCAGACACTGGCGCGCTTTGAAGGCGGGCAGCTCAAGGAAATCACGGTGCTCTTCTACAACCGGGGCGACTCGGGAGAATGGGGCCGGCAGGATTACGAAAGGCTCATCCAAAAGGCGGTGGCGGCGCTTACCAACGCGACCAAGGTCCGGTTTGCCCCCCGCGGCCGGGACGCCTCCAGCGCCGTGCACGCGGACGGGGTGACGTGGACCACCCCCCAGGCCGTCTACTTGCTGGAGTATTCGTGCACGAAAACGCCCCAAATCTCCTTTCGGGCAGAGTTTGTGCGCCTGCGGATCACGCGCGCCGAAAAGCCCAAGGGGCTGCTGGCCGCCTCGTTCGAGGCGTCGAAAAAGGAGACCCCCTTCCGTGGAACCGATCACGTGACCCGCGACGCCGCCTCGGGCGATGTGCTCATCAAGGACGTGCCGATGGTGGACCAAGGCCAAAAGGGCTACTGCGTGGTGGCCGCCGCCGAACGGCTCCTGCGTTATTACGGAATCAAAGTCGACGCCAACGAACTCGCCCAACTGGCCAACAGCTCCGCGAGCGAGGGGACCAGCGTGCGGGCGATGACGGAGTCGCTCAAAAAACTGACCGCCCGCCTGAAAATCCACGTGCGGACGGTGTATGAGATCCGTTTCGATGCGTTCCTTGCCGATTACCAGCAGGCCGCCAAGCGGGCCAAGTGCGAGGGGATCGACACGACGGTTCGCGAAGCCAGCGCGCTGTATCAACAGATGAAGCCGGAGGTCCTCCGCCAGGCCCGCAGTAAAAACCGGAGCGAGCTGGAGGCATTCCAGCGGCATGTGAAAACCCGGATCGACGGGGGGTATCCGCTCCTCTGGTCCGTAATCCTGGGGGTGCTCCCGGACGGTTCAAAAACCAAGATCCCGGGCGGGCACATGCGGCTGATCATCGGTTACAACGAGAAGACCCAGGAAATCCTTTTCTCCGACAGCTGGGGCGCGGGCCATGAGCTCAAGCGGATGCCCCTCTTGGATGCCTGGGCCATCACATCGCATCTGGAAACGGTCGAGCCGTTTTGAAGCGGTTTTTCGCAGGGCAACGGAGGCGCGTCCTAGAAAAACCAACCGACGCCGACAGTGCCCCCCACGGCGTTCACGCCGAGGTTGCGGCTGGCGGTGTCGGCGTTGGAGATATGCTCGAAGTCGATCATAAAAACCGCCCCCCATTGGCGGGTGAAACAGTAGCGCAGCCCGGCGTCGGCCACGAGGGTGAACTCGAACCCGCTGCCGACAATCCGTTGGTCGCGGTCCTGGTAAACATTATCCCCCAGCCCCCCCGCGCCCAATTGGCAAAAGGGGATCCACTGCGCCTCCGGCTGCACGAAATTGTACCGCAGCAGCGCACGGCCCCCCCCCAGGAACCCGGACGGCCCCCGGACGGCCCCGGCGCCAAAAACATTCACCAGGCCTTCCCAGTTCCCGCGCAGGGCGTTCCAGCCAAAAAGCGGGGCGGGCTCGCTCAGCATCCACCCGAGACTGAGGTCCCCCTGGCTGTAACTGAAAACCGGGCGGCCGCTGGTGGCGCAAATCGGGGAATACAGAAACCCGCCCGTGAGCGACAACTCGCGCCCTCCCCTGGCAAAAGGGCCGTCGTCAGGCGCGGGGGAGGCGGCCGCCGGGCCGCCATACACCGAAGAGCAGCCCAGGAGGCAGAGGAGAAACAGGGGGAGGGATTTCAGGGAGAAGGGAAGTAGCATGGCGCGAGGGATTCGCACGCGACCCCGAAGGCGGTTGCTCATCCTTTGGGCGGCGGCATCGCCGGTTTGCGGGAATCGGCAAGTTTCCGGTTGAACTCCGGCCGGTTTCCCCTCATGCTGACCGGCTCCGTTTTGCGGAGTCTTGGAAAAGGATGGGTGGCAGAGTGGTCTAATGCGCACGCCTGGAAAGCGTGTGTACCCAAAAGGTACCGGGGGTTCGAATCCCCCCCCATCCGGTTTTACTTTTGCAAGTCCTCCAATGAAGATCTTCCGGATTCCGAAGCATTATCTCTGGCTTTTCGCTGCAAGCATCGTTGCAACAAGGCCTCTAGTGGCGGGTCTTCCAAGTGGCACACGCGAGATGAAGTCTCTCGCTGCTGAAGTGGACCCGTTCGTGGGAACGGAGGGGGGCGGCAATACCATCCCCGGGCCGTCGCTTCCATTCGGAATGATCAAACCCGGCCCGGACGTGGGTCAGAACCAGACAAACTCCGGTTGGGACGCTCATAGCGACATCAATGGTTTTAGTCAAACGCATGTCAACGGCACAGGAGGCGGCGCGAAGTATGGAAACATCCTTGTTCAGCCGACCACGGGGCCGGAACAGTGTGCGAATTTCGGATCGCCTCGAGAACAGGAAATCGCCTCGATTGGTTACTACGGCGTGCGGCTAAAACGTTACGACATCAAGGCGGAGATTACCGCGGCGGCGCGAGCGGCAATCTATCGTTTCACTTATCCCAAAAATGCGCAATCGAACTTGCTCATTGATGCCGGGCACTGCCTATCGTCCTGCGGCGGCGAGGGGCAATCCGTCATCGCGTCTTCAGTCACGGTAGTTTCTCCCACAGAGGTCAGCGGTTCAAGCAGCGTATCAGGGGGCTGGAATATGCAGATTACGCCCTACACTGTCTTTTTCTATGCCGTTACCGATAAACAGGCGGCTAGATGGGGCACATGGTCCGGCAAGCAAATGAACCAGTGGCAGAAGGAAGAACCGTCCGCACCAAAGACGGGGGCTTGGTTAAGCTTCGCCACAAAGGGCGATGAGGTAGTTCATCTCAAAATCGGGATCTCCTTTGTTAGTGTCGCACAAGCGAAGGAGAATGCTCTCAATCAGATCACCGGCTTTGATTTTGAAGCAACGAAGAATGCCGCAATCTCCATATGGGATAAAACGTTGCAGGCCATAGAGATTGATGCCACGCCAAAGCTACGGCGGATGTTCTACACATCCCTTTACCATACCATGCTGATGCCGGTAGATCGTACCGGCGAAAACCCGCTATGGGATTCGTCAGAGCCTTATTATGACGATTTCTATGCGATTTGGGATACCTTTCGCACATCGACTCCATTGCTCACCCTCATCGATCCGCAACGGCAGGCTGCCATCGTTCGTTCTCTTGTGGATATGTATCGGCACGAAGGGGCCATGCCCGATGCGCGCTCAGGCAACTTCAACGGCCGCACCCAAGGCGGCAGCAATGCCGATATTGTGCTGGCCGATGGATATGTAAAACACCTTCCAGGCATTGATTGGGGTACCGCATATATGGCTGTCGTGGCGGATGCGGAGGCACCCCCTCGTGACCAGTTCAAGGAAGGTCGCGGAGGATTGGAAGACTGGCACAAACTCGGCTATGTCACTCTAGAAGGAGTGGACCGATCCGGATCCAAACAAATGGAGTATGCCGTCGATGATTTTGCCGCGGCTACCTTGGCCCGTGGACTCGGGAAAAAGGCGGACGCTGAAACTTACTTCAAGCGGGCCGGCAATTGGCAGAATCTCTGGAATGCGGACTTTGAAGAAGCCGGCTTTAAAGGATTCATCCAGCCACGCCATCGCGACGGCAGGTGGATGGAAGGTTTCACAGCGATGATGGGGTGCAGTTGGGGAGGAAAGACCTTCTACGAAGGCAACTCGTGGACTTACTCGTTTTTTGTTCCTCAAGATATGGCGGCCTTGATTAAAAAATGCGGCGGAAACGAACGCTTCGTCCAACGTCTCGACGCCTTCTTCACCGGGAAACGGCGTTTCGATGTGAGCAACGAACCTGGATTCCTCACGCCGTACCTTTATCTTTATGCAAATCGGCACGACAAAACAGCGAAGAGTGTGCGGAGCATCCTGGCGAGCAACTTTCATCCTACACGCACGGGGATTCCAGGCAATGACGACGCCGGGGCAATGTCATCTCTCCTTGCCTTTGGCGTTCTTGGTTATTTTCCGGTAGCGGGACAAGATGTTTACCTCATCGGAAGTCCCCAAGTTGTTTCTTCCACTCTCCACCTGGCCAACGGCAAAACGTTCAAGGTGGAGGCGCTCAATTGCTCGCCGGAAAACAAGTATATTTCTTCAGCCATGTTCAATGGCAAACCTCTAAACCAAGCCTGGTTTCGCCATTGCGATATTGTTGACGGAGGCAGGCTCGTGCTCAACATGACCTCAACGCCCGGTGCGTGGCCAACGGGTGCTCTGCCACCTTCTCCGCTGCAGGCATTCCAGCACGAGCGCTGACAAGGCGCGAGGAGGGAGCGTATCCAGGCGATCTGTGTCTGACGAGCAACACCCGTCAGCGCTCTCAGATCATTGCGACAAAATAACCCAAAAACGCTCTAGGTTCGCATGATCCGCTGGATGGCGGTGCGCAGGGCCTGGAAATGCACCGGTTTGATGATGTGCTGATCAAAGCCAGCGGCCCGGCTCCGGCGAAGATCGTCATCTGTGCCATAGCCGCTCAAGGCGATGCCGGGGAGACCGTAAAGCGCCTTGACCTGCCGCATGAGATCCAACCCGCTGCCATCGGGAAGCCCCAGATCGCTGATGATCAAGTCAAACCCTCCCCTTGCAGACAGTTCCAGGCCCTTTCGGACGCTGTCCGCCGCTGTCACCTTATAACCATGGCGTTGAAGTAGTTTAGAGAGGACTTGAAGCGTGTCGCGGTCATCCTCGACCAAAAGGATTCTCGGCAGTTTTTCGCTGCGCGGCTCTGAAGTTACGAGAGGTGTTGGTTGCTCAAACGCAGCGGAAACGGCAGTTAATTCCACGGTAAAAGTCGCCCCTTTGTCCTTGCCCTCGCTAAAGGCGGCGATTTGGCCGTGGTGCATTTCCACCACTGTCTTGGCAATGCTCAAGCCCAGCCCGAGGCCGCCAAAATGCCTGGTCCTGGCCTGTTCGCCCTGTTCGAAAGCATTGAATATCCGTGAGATTGCCTCCGGTTCAATCCCCACGCCTGTGTCGGTGATTTGGGTCCTTAGCTTTTCCCCGACATTGCTGGTGGAAACGCTGATCCGGCCCTGGCGAGGGGTGAACTTAACGGCGTTCCTCAACAGGTTCCAAAACACCTGGCGCAGGCGCACCGGATCCGCGTTGACGTAATGCTGTTGGGCTCCCAGATCGACGGAGATATGGATTTCCTTGGCTTCGATGTCTGCGCGACAGATTTCCACGGCGCTTTGCACGCAGGAATGGGCATCCATCGTCCCAAGGTGGAGAGCGAGTTTCCCGCTGCTGATCCGTGTCACATCCAGCAAATCGTCGATCAGCTTCGCCTCCAATTCCACGTTGCGGCGGACCATGGTCATATCCGCCCGCACCTCGGGGGGGATATCTTTCTGCGCCTCCATTTCGGTTACGGTTGCCAGAACGGGCGTCAGAGGAGTTCGCAACTCATGGCTGAGCACGGCGAGGAATTGATCCTTGGCGCGGTTGGCCCCTTCCGCGGCAAGCCGGGCGCGCTCCGTCCGCTTTTGCTCGGTGATATTCATGGCCAATCCGAGGACGCAGAGAGGCCCGCCAGTTGGCGTTCTGGAAAAAACCGTATCGCGGCACTCCCAATAGGATTCGACGGCATCGTAATCAAACGTGTATTCCGTCTCGATAAATGCGCCATCTTTCACCCCATGGAGACGCTTGCCGACCCCCTCAAGAATCCTGCCAAAATCGGGCGTCCCGGATGATTTCTTCAAGTCGCTCACCTTGATCCCCCGATTGTTTATCGGCGAGACTCCGAGCAGTTGCAATAACCGCTCGTTTGCATACACGATGGTTTGCGCCTCCAGGTCGAACATGTAAATGAGGCCCGGCATTGTATCGGCGATCCGTTGCACGAAACGCTCACTCCGGTGGGTGCGTTCGTTGGCCTCGGATAAATCGTTGAGGGCGCCTTGCATGCTGAGGACCGCTTCGTTGCGGGCATACTCAAAGAGGATGCCCAGCAGCGACATGAAAACCACAAGCCCCACCATGCTGGCAGCCATGACCATCGGTTGCCAACGCGCCGGATAATCCAGCGGCAGGGTGATATGGGCGACTTCCAGCGCCGAAAAAAAGAGCGTTGAAAAGAAACAGAACGCGCACCAAAGCAGCGCTTCAAGCCTGTCCAATATCAGCAAGGCTAACAAAGGACCGCCGCAGGCCAGCCACACAATGCCAAAGCCGTGGGCTCCCCCTTCGAGGGCGGTGAGGAAGGAGAAGCCAATGCTCCAAACGGCGAGGCTTAAGTGACCGCCAAGCCGCACCCGGCCCGTGGCGCGCAACAAAAAAGGGACGCAAATTTGCAAAAGGATACACACCACGATAATCGCCACCCCCCAATCGTGGCTGATGGCCCAATAGAACACCGCATAGGCACCCCCCAACACCAATCCAAGGAGGGACAAACCGACCATCAAGCGCAATCGGCGCATCCCCTCCCAATCCCCTCGGAGTGAGTCCGGAGTAAAATATTCCACCAGTATTCGCCACCACGTCATAAACCACTCCATAAAACAAATATACGCCGTTGCCGCAGCCCGTCATGCCTTCTCGTGGGAAGGCACGGTAGTGCATATCAGAAATGCACCGATGTTGTCAGCCCAAACCAGTGAGCGCCAACGCGGAGCCTGCTCTGACTATATTCGCCGTCGAGCAGCGCGCTTCGGTCGACATGGCGGGTAGTCGGCAAGTCCCACTGGCAGGCCAAATCGAACTGGAAGCAGCGCCAGCGATAACCCGCGCCCGCCGTGAGCGTGTGTTCTGGAATAACGGCGGTAAGGGGCGTCAGCGTTTCGTCCGGCACAGGGCTGCGCCCGTAGGCGTAACCGCCCCGCAGGAAGAAAGCCTCCGTAAGGGCGTATTCCACCCCGGCTCGATAGACGACCTGATCCCGCCACCTCAGCAGGATGTCTTCTTCGAAATGGCTCGAGCCCACAAAACGGGTCAGATCGGCATTATTCCCCTTCGTCAGCTTCACCGGCAGCACGTCGAAAGCATCGCTCCAGTTGACCCAATCGGCTTGCAGCGCAAGGCGCCACCGGGGATGGAATTTCCACGATACCCCGCCGAGAATCTTCTGCGGAAATGTTCTGTCCATTTCGGCGTTGTAGTGGAAATCCGGGCGCGCATTGGCAAACGGCCCGCCGAGCGAGCGAAGTTGCGCGTTGGCATTCCCCGAAACCGAGCCACGGCTGTCGACCTCCGTGGGGCTTTGATAGGAAAGACCGATTTGAAACTGATCCGCAGGGCAAAACAGCATTCCCACGCTCCCGTTCAAACCCCACCCGTTCGCATCCAAATTCAGAAGCGCCTTTTGCCCCTTCAGCGCCGGTTGACTCTGGAAAACGTACGGTGTTTGGAGCCAATTTTCGTTGTAATCAAGCCCCAACGAGCCGCCGACCGAGAACCAGCGCGAAAGCGCAATGCTCATGCCCGCAGCACTCCGTAGTACCGTTACCTTGGAATTGTTATTCTGAAAACCGTAGCTTGTTTTGCCGTCCTTGCCCCCTGGGGGGTCGAGATAACGCCAATGCGCATCTACACCGGCCTCCGGAATCAGGCCGATCCCGAAACGCACCGGGCTGGACCCGACGGGAAGCTCCAAGGCCACATCTGGCGCAATCCCGAAGCGATTCTCCAACGCTCCCTTATCGCTGGCCCGGCTTTGAAAATGTCCCGCCGGCACCGTCGCGGTGGCGCCTATATCCAGCGTGGGGCATTCCAGCAGGCTCAGCCCGGCCGGATTTACCCCCAGAGCACTGAGCGGGCCTTCCGGGAACGCCACGTCTGCCCCGCCGAGCGCCATCGAACGCGCGCCAACCCCGCTGGTGTAAACTCCTTCGGCGCCAAAGGCCGAATACAGCCCGAAATGTGCCAGGAAGAGAGCGGCAACCAACTTGCGACGGCGAGCCGCTTTTTGTAAGGGAACACACGAAGCGGTCATAGGAGGTATGGCCCAATTCGCAATTCGCGGGCGAATTGATTGTATGTTCGCAACAGGAAGAACGCGGGCCAATGGCTCCACAAAAGCCTCTCCGCTGTGTGCGGCGTCTCCCAGCGCTGATGATCAGCAGCTTGCCCCGTCCGCCGGGAGCTTCACGCCTCCAGCAAGCGGCGGAGGAGGAGGGGATCAACCGGCTTGAGCAAAAACTCGTGGAACCCCGCCTCGCGGGCGTGGGCGCGCTCCTCCTCGCTGCCGAAACCGCTCATGGCGATGATCCGCAGCCCGGCCAGCTCCGGCGCCCGGCAAAGGCACTCCGCCACGGAGAACCCGTCTCTTCCGGGAAGTCCGATATCCACCAGCGCGACGTCGGGGTGAAACGCAAGGGCCTTCTCCAGCGCCACGGCGCCGGAGGCAATCAGCTGCGGCTCGTGACCCCAGCGGGAAAGGAGACGGCTCAGCGTGCTGCCCAGAACGGCGTTGTCCTCCACCACCAACACGCGGCGGCCTCCGGCCGCACGCAGGGAAACCGGGGTTGCCGCCGCCGGTTGCGGCGGCTGGACGGGCGGCGCGGCGGCCAGCGGCAGCCGGACGAAAAACTCGGCGCCCCGCTCCGGGCCATCGCTGCGGACCTCCACGCTCCCGCCGTGAAGGCCGACCAATTGCCGGACCAGCGGCAGCCCCAACCCGAGCCCGCTGCGGGCGCTGCCGGCATCGACCTGCACGAACGGCTCGAAAATGCGCTCCAACATGTCGGAGGGGATGCCGATCCCCTCGTCGCCAACGCGCAGCACGGCGTGGGCGTCTTCCCGCTCCAGCCCGAGGCGGACTTGTTTGCCGGGGCCGGTGAACTTGGCGGCGTTGGCAAGCAGGTTGCTGACGATTTGCCCGAGCCGCACGGGGTCGGCCTGCACCCAGAGGGGCGTCTCCGGCAGCTTAAGGACAAAATCCTGGCCGCCTTTAAAAAAGGCGCTCCGGGCGGCTCGGGCTGCGTCATGGACGGCCTCGACGAGGTCGAGCGTGATCTTTCGCAGCGCGATCTTCCCGCGCGTGACGCGGGAGAGATCCAGCAGATCCTCGATCAGCCGGGAGAGGTGCGTCACCTGGCCTTCGATGATCCTGGCGGCGTCCTCGGGCACGGGCGAGCGGAGCAATTCCAAGGCGTTGACGATGGAGGCGAGCGGGTTGCGCAACTCATGGGCAAGCAGCGCCAGAAAATGGTCTTTCATCTCGTTGAGGCGGGCCAGCTCCCGCTCGTGTTCCAGCAGGCGCTCCTGCTGCGCCTGCTCGGCCTGCCGCCGCTCCCGCAGCGCCCGCGCCAGGAAGGCGGAGGAATAGCGAATCTCGATCTGCCCCATGAGGTGGCGCCCGAGGGTCTTCAAGGCTTCCTTCTGCTCGGGCTCGAAGCGCTCCCGGGGCGCCGTATCCATGACGCAGAGCGCCCCCAAGGCATGGCCTTCCCGCGTCGTGAGCGGCACGCCCGCATAGAAGCGGATGCCGGGCTCCCCCAGCACGTAGGGGTTCGTGGCAAAGCGCGGATCGGCCAGGGCGTCGAGCACCACCAAAACCTCGGGCTCCAGGATGGTGTGAGCGCAAAAAACAGCGTCTCGGGGCGCTTCGGCGAAGTCGAGCCCGATGTGCGCCTTGAACCACTGGCGGCGGTCGTCCAGCAGGCCGATCCCGGCGATGGGGGTGTGGAAGACGTAGCTGGCGAGGGCGACAATCTCGTCAAAAACCGCCTCCGGGTTCGTATCCATCAACGCGTAATCGCGGAGGGCCTGGAGACGTTCGGCTTCCCGCTCTGGCAATGGCGCATTCATCGCTTCCTCCCGCATTTTTCGGTACCCATCACACGCTCTTCCTCCCGCTTGGTGGTTGGCTGCACGGAAGAAATCGCGCCAGGACTGGCCGCCGCGGGCGGAATGTTCTGCGCACCGGCTCTGCGCCTGCCTGTGGCCCCCGGGGGGGCTACGAATAGCGGATGTCCCGGCCCGGTTCCGTCTCGTAATCGGCCCCGAGGCTGTCGCGGGTGTTTGGCTTGAGAACCTTCTCCGCGTATTTCAAGTAGATGGGGTTTTCCTGGATGAGAGCCAGTTTTTCCATCGATTCGCAATCGACGGCAAAGAAAAAGCCCCATGCGCCGGAGAGGTCCACGGCCCGGCCGCATTGGACGACGAGCACCTCGCCGATTTTCAACAACTGGGAGCGGGTCTGGCGCATCATCGTCTCCACTTGCTCGGAAGTGACCTCCGGCTTGAGTTGAAAGAGCGCGATGTGGTGGATCATGGCCGGAGAGAGGTTTTAGGGAGTGGCGCAAGAGCGATTCGCCCGCGCGGGCCGCCACGGATGCCGCCGTTTCCTCCCGGGGACGCGCTACCCTTCGATGCTGTAAGTCTTTCCGGCCTCGGAGGAAAACTCGACCGCCCCATCGCCCTCCGCCACGGGCGGGTTTCCATGGCGCGGAGCGAAGCGCTCCCTGGCTCCACTATTTAGAGCCTGTGAAATTCACAGGCTCTTAGGCCGGTAGGCTTCCATCTGGCGGCCCAGGAAGTTGCTCCAGAGGGTCACTTGGCGGGCGTCCAGGCGCAGCGCTCCCCCAGGGGTCTGCCAGGTGGCGGCGGGGAGGCGTTCGGCGTATTCCAGGCGCTCGACCCGCACGATCAGGCTCCAGCCGGGCCCAAGCAGCCGGATTCGCGCCGGTTTCTCCCCCGGCCCCACGGAAATCCGCGCGCTCCATTCCTCTACCCCCAAGCTGCGGGCCAGTTCGGGCATGAGCTTCACGTCCAGCGTTCGCATCTCCTGCTCCCGCGCCCCCTCCCTGACCTGAAAGAGGATCGGCAAGAGGGCCAGTTGCTGCGGCGGAAAGGGGAGCGCGATGGGGGACAACCCGGCGGATTGACCCTTTTTCTTTTTCGCTTTTTTCGACGGCTCCTCGGGCGGATTGGCCAGGGCGTCGAAAGGCGGCGTGGAGGGGGTGATCCAGAGGGAGTCCCCCACGCGGCAGAGCGTCACCGTCTGGCCGCCATACGTGGTCCGCAAGAGAGCCCGGTCGGGGGGCTGCACAAGGAGTTCCACGTGGGCTCCGGCCAGTTCGGGCGGCAGATCGGTCATCCCCTCCAGCGCGAGGGTCAGGGAAAGCGCGCGCGGGGCCGCCTCCGGGCTGAAGACGGTGGCGATTGGCGTGAGCACGCGGCTCAAGAGATCATACGGGTTGCAGGACGCCTGGGAGGGGTCGGGCTGCTGGGCGTGGAGCAGGGGGGCCAACGCGGTGAAGGCGGCGAGGAAAAGGATGGGTAATTTTTTCATGAAGGCGTAGTTGCGTTCGCAAAGTGGACGATCTTTACTACTGCCACAGAAGAAATGCCACTTTTCACGTCCTTTTTCGCCTCGGGAGGGCTTTATTTTGCCTTCGAGCATTCCACCGCGCCAGGCAAGACGGTCCTCTTTTGCCTTTTTATCGCCTCCATTTTCTCGTGGTCGGTGATGATCACCAAGCTGCGGATGGTGAGCTGCGCCAAGAAGCAGTCAGCCAGCTTCCTGGATCTCTTCCGCAGCCACCGGCGGCCGCTCCATCTCTACGAGTCCAAGCTCCGGTTTGACGGCTCGCCCCTGTACGCGGTCTACCGGGCCGGGTGCCGGGAATTGACCTACCACCTGCTCGGCTCGCAGGAAGTGGACGAAACCTTCCGCGCCCGGCTGGAGGACGCCCCGCGCATTTCCCCCTCGCAGATGCGCATGGTCACGACGGCCATGGAACGCTCCGTGGGCGAGACGTCCCTCAAGCTGGAGGACCAGATGATCCTCCTGGCCACGGCCGTGAGCGGTGCGCCGTTCCTCGGGCTGCTCGGGACGGTCTGGGGCGTGATGGAAACCTTCGGCGGCGTGGCGGAAGCCGGATCGGCCAGCCTGGCCGCCATGGCTCCGGGCGTCTCGGCGGCGCTCATCACCACCGTCACCGGCCTGCTCGTGGCCATCCCCGCCATGTTCGGCTACAACTTCCTGGTGACGAGCATCCGCGCGCTCATCGTCAAGATGGACAACTTCGCCGCGGAACTCTCCTCCGAGTTGGAGCACCAATACGTCGATCACGGCGATCTTCACCCGCACGACCAGGCATGAAGCGCTTCTCCGACCGCCACCAGCTCTCGACGCTCTCCGAGTTGAACGTCACGCCGCTGCTCGACCTGGCGTTCGTGCTGCTGATCATCTTCATGATCACCACCCCGCTGATGGAGAACTCCAGCAGCCTCGTTCTCCCCACCCACAAGGCGGCGGAAGGAGCGGCGGAACCCCCCGATGTCGAGACCATCGCCATCGACAAAGACGCGCTCATCACCATTGACAAATCCCCCGTGGAAATCGCGGGCGTGGAAGCCGCCATCACCGCGCTCAAAGCCACCCGGCCCGCGCTGGCCATCCAGATCCGCGCTCACAAGGAACTCCCCGTGCAGAAACTGATGGACCTGATGGACGCCGTCAAACGGGCGGGCATCACCAAAGTCGGCCTCGCCGGAACTTCCTCTGAAGGGGCCGCCGGAGAATAGCGGCATGAGCAGCGACTCGAAATTCCGGCGCAACGTGGCCGTGGTCGCGGCGATCCACGCGGGCGTGCTCATCGGCCTCTTTTTCTTCACCCGCGACGGAAAAAAAATGGAAACGCCCACCTGGCTGGATGGGGGTTCGCCCCCGGCCGAAGCCGCCGGAGCCGAAGAGGGGGGAGCCAAAGAGACCCCGGAACCAACCCCAACCCCCGCCTCAACGCCAAAGCCGACGCCCACCAAGGAACCGACCCCTTCCCCGAGCCTCACCGACGCGCCCAGCGAAATCGTCCTGCCGACCCCGACGCCTGAGGCAACCCCAACACCGACGCCCACCCCGACGCCAACCCCAACGCCAACCCCAACACCGGCGCCCACTCCGAAGCCGACGCCGACCCCCACGCCCAAGCCAACTCCAAAACCCACTCCGAAACCAACCCCTAAGCCGACTCCCAAGCCGAAGGCGACTCCCAAAGCCACTCCCAAGCCAAAGGCGACGCCCAAACCAAAACCCGCTTCCACGCCGGACGCCACCCAGGCCGCCTTCAAGAAAACCCAGGAGAACGCCGACAATGAGGACGCTCCTCCTTCCAAATCCGCCAACGCCGCGGGCGGCACGGTGAAAGGGGCGGGCGCGAACGGGAAAAAAGGCGGCAAGACGGCCAACGGAACCGGCACGGGAGGCGACGGCAACGGTTCCCCCAACGGCAAACCGGGCGGCACGGGCGGAGGCGATGGAGGCGGCCATGGCTCGGGGCACGAAGGCGGCGGCAATAAAGAGTCCTCCTTTGGCTGGTACCACACCATGCTGCATGACAAGTTCTATGCCCGCTGGGACCAGCCGCTCTCCATTTTGCAGAGCGGGCAGGAGTATGCGACCCTCATCAAGATCAAGATCGACCGGGGCGGCCGGATCGTGGACGCCAGCCTGGCCCAATCTTCCGGTAACACCACGGTGGACGAGTCGGTGCTGACGGCGGCCAAGCGGGTGATGCAAGTCGATCCGCTCCCCAAAGGGCTGGGCGACTCCGACGGCTATGAAGTGAACATCGAGTTCAAGCTGAGCCCGTAGCCTAAAAACGGTGATGGGAGGGGATGAGCTGACACAAGATACTGAGCCGCGATGACTTAAGGAGAGACGATGCGTATCCAAATGGATACGGCGAGCCTCGACGAAAGTCTCTCGCGGCTCAGTAGATTGTGTCAGATCGCCCCGATCCATTGCCGTTTTAGGCTTAGAGCCGCCTCCCTCATCCCGGTCAGCGGGCGCGGGAACCGGCGTTGCGCGCGGGTTGGGAAAAGGCGCGCTCCAGGCACTCCAGCTCCCGGTTCAGAAAGCGGTCGAGGCCGTGCGCCAGCCGGTCGATCCAGCGGGCGCAGAGCGGGCGCACCTTGTAGTCGAGCGTCAGCACGATCTCCGTAAGGCCGGGCCGGATTTGAAAATACTCCAGCACGCCGAGCACTTCGATATTCCCGCGGCGGGAGCGGAAGAGGGTCTGGGACGGGTGCTCGCCGGGGAGCGGCACCAGTTCCACGTCGGCGCGGAACCCCCACGGCAGCCGGAACACAAAATGCGCGCCCCCTTCCGGGGTGCGGGCGGCCGTTTCCACGCCGTCGAGCTGCTGCCGGTAGCCCGCCAGGTTTTGCAACCGGGCCTTCGCCGCTTCCCGCACCAGGTGCAGGTGAAACGTCTTCTGGATCAACATGGCTTCCTTCCTCCTCCAAAACAAAAGGGGAAGCACCCGGCGCGCCAGCGTTGAAACGCAGGCATTTCCGACGCGCGGCGTTCGTCGGGATGCCTAAAAACCGGACAGCCGTGTCTCCAAAGCCGACGCGGGCAGTTCGGTCTGGCCGGGGCCGACCTGGAAGAGAACGGGCTGCCCGAGCAACTCCTCCAGCAGCTCGCGGTTGGTGGCCGCCGCCGGATCGTTCTCCGCCTCAACCCGGTTGAAGATGATCCCGGCGAAGGGGAGCCCTCGCCGCTCAATGTCCCGCACGGTGAGCAGCGCGTGGTTGAGCGCGCCGAGCTTGTTGCGGACGACCACGGCCACCGGCAGCCCCATTTCGGCGGCGAGATCGGCGACAAAATAATCGCGCGTGATCGGGACCATCCACCCGCCCACGCCCTCGACGATCACCGAGCGGTGCGCGGCGCGCAATTGCCGGAACGTCTTGAGCACAAGCGGCACATCGGCGGGCCGGTTCTCCAGCTTGGCGGCGGTGTACGGGGCCGTGGGAGAGTCGTAATAGACAGGGTTGATCGTGTCGAGCGGGAGTGCGCCATCGCAGGCGGCATGGAGCGCCTCGGCGTCGCCCCGGCTCCCGCAGCAGAACGGCTTCATCGGCACGGCATCCTGCCCCGCGCGCCGCAACGCCCGGACGAGGAGGGCGCAGACGTAGGTCTTGCCCGCGTCGGTGTCGGTGCCGGTGATGAAGAGGTTCATGGGAGATTGCTAATCGCTAGAG
>SESA01000185.1_pt1 | contig 43092 bp, 51 predicted proteins | sample 3171451 | NCBI WGS metagenome assembly SESA01 (sample SAMN06051862, study PRJNA518727) | freshwater metagenome | biome: subpolar coniferous forest; feature: holomictic lake; material: water; isolation source: holomictic Lake 227, 8 m depth | place: Canada: near Kenora, Ontario | collected...
GTTGCAACGTCCAAATAGGAAAGGATTCTATTGGGACGTTGTGAGGAGGGAGCCTGTAGTCCCAACTGTCACCGAAGCAAAATTATCATTGGAAGAAATTTCAATATAATTTGCAACTACAAAAGGACATCATTTACGACTCCATCACGGCAGTGAAACGTGGTCTGGAATATACCAAGGAGTGACTGAACACACATGACAACTCACGGGGCCGCCCCACAATGAAAAAAAACTGTGGGCTGATACCATGGTTTCAAACATAAGGCACATTGAAATCAAACCTTCCAAATTTCAGGTTGGTACGTCTGGAATGACAGTGGATGCTGAAGCTCATGAATTTCTTTTTCTGTCAGTTCCTCCTTGAAACGAGGCTCTGCAACTTCTGGATATGTCGATGTGAATGAGCATAATTTACAGGCCAATTTATGTTTTAGCCCTTGGAAATGATGTCCACAATAAATGCAAGTTTTAACATAGTTTCCGTTTTCCATGTTGAAATGCTCTGAAAAACTCCTTTGGCTGGTTTCTAGGCCCTCAGTTTCTTTTTTTGGTTGTTCTTTCATAGTCTTTCTCCGTATAGTTCGGTTGCTTTCTTTTCTGTGAGTTTCTTTCCGTTCACTGGATTAATAGTCCCGCCATAAAGGAACCAGTTGCACAGGCATCGATCACAGGTTGGTGCGTCCTCATATTCACAGTCGAATTCATTCCCGTCCATTGAATCTGTCCAATAGCCAAGGCAAGCAGGAAGTTTTTTGAGTTTTTTCATGATAATAACATGCTAAGTGCTAATAAAACAACAAACACCACAACTGCAATAATAGGTGGCAACATTGACAAAAAGTTCTGAAGTTTAGTCGGTGGCTTTTCAGGGTGCCATTCAATGTTCAACCATGGAGGTGGAACTGGTGGATTAATACCTCTTGCCATACAAAAGAATCTTGACTTGAAATAAAGCTTGTTTATCTCATCCCGATAATTCTTCTCATCTCTTTTATCAAGTTCTTCCTTGATGACTTTCCTGATGTTTTCTTCGTTTGTTTCCATTTTAAACTCCTCACTCAGGTGTAATGAACTTTGCTACTTTCGAGGCATCCATAGACATGATTTCCTTCCATGCGTCGTTTGACATGATTTCGATGCCCAGCTTGTTCTTCCTGTCAAGGCAGGTGAAGCCGAACCATTTGACAGAGGCGCAACTGTTGACAAGTGCGATTGCCATGGCCTTGCGGGTGGCTCCTTCCTTATCCATCTTGTCAACCATCCGTTTTGCCTCTTCCATATATTGAACGTAGTTATTCAATGTCAGTGCAACGGATGTACAAAAGTCAGAAATGTCCTTATCACCATCAAAATAGGCAACGAATTCATCCAGCTTCCCCTTCTGAATCATGTCGATAACACGTTCATGGTTGATTGCACCGTTGTTCTTCGACTGGTGAAGATGGACGTAAAAAGAGGATTTGATCTTGCAACGGTTGAAATCCTTGTCCACCACCACAAAACCCTCCTGATCTCCCGTGTATTTTTCACATTCAGCAATAACCTGTTCTGCCGACTGTAAATCAAATGTCTGTGGGCAGGGTATCAATGGACAACCGATATTTACACAAATGTTATAAGAAGGTGTTTCCTCAAGAGAGTAGTTGTTACGAGACCCAAGGAATGTAAGGTCTGATTCTTTGTAAGGTATTACGACACGGTTATAAGGGGATGTCACTTCGAAGATGTAAGTGTTTGCCTTCACCCATGGGAAATCCATGTTGCTACCATAATTCGTTTTGAAGATGTACTGTACCAAATCACCGAAGGTGTCAAAAGTTGGGTTCTCTGGAAGATGTGCTGTAAAAGCATCAACACATCCATTCGTTGAAATCATCCACTTGTTCAGTCGCTCCGCGAACCAAACCTTAATTATCGACCCGTCAATCTTCTGTTCAATACGGGCTGTCGCCCAGTCGATCTTGGAACATTTTGTGTCACCATAATTCCAAAACTTGTAAAAGGGGATACAGACTGGGATTAAACTGTCAACATCGAAGATGATTCCCCGTGATTGTTGACACTCAGGTAGATTCATGTCTGAATTTATCTGGTCATAGGAAATACAGGCATATCCAAGGGACTCATTGATTTTCAGATTATAAGGATCTGCCTGAACAACCTCCCGCCAGTTATCCTTGTTATTCCGTAGCAATGTTTCAATTTCCAAGACTTTTCGTTCCATACCATAATTCCTTTTTGTGCTTTTGAATGACACCACAATATCATACTCATTCATCGGAGTCAACAAGAATTTGAATTAATCTTACAATCAACCATCGATTCCTGACCGATAGGAATACCTATCGGTCAGGAAGGGTGAAGTGGTATCCCACGAACCCCACTATGAGCCTTCCCTCCTCCCGTCAGGACTTTTGGTATGGTGTTTTTGGGTCTGAACCACCAGTTTTAACGATGAATTTTGTATGGTTGTTGGAAAACGACACAATTAGCCTTAAGCAACCAGTCCAACACCTTACTTATTGTTTAGGACTAATTGTTTTGACTCATTGAGGACTTGACTGGACTTTTTGATTCATTGGGGAAGACTCATAGGGGAAACAGGTGGTGGGGTTGCAAGCAACCTGCCAATCGAAAATGGATACATTGTTCGATGTGGCATGGATGGACTTGTAAACCATTGTAGAAACCCTAAAACTTCTTTTTTTCTAAGGTACTTATTTTTGATTAGTAGTGTTATTATACCAAAACTTTTTTACCTGTCAAGCTATTTTTTCAACATTTTTTCATTTATTTTTCACCATTTTCCTTTCCTTATTATACGGAACCCACTTTTCAAGTTTTTTTTATAATCGGTGAAAAACAGGTCTTTTTTTGAAAGTTGATGATTTTCCGTTAAAGGGCGTTTTTTCGATAATCCAGTCCTTTTCACAAATGCGTCCAACAAAACAATCCATCACCAGAATAGCTGAAATTGTCCTCCGACAGGCAGTGGATGACTCCTACCAGTATATTCATGATCCAGACCACAGGAGCCGACCTCACGGAACCTTCTGGCCTACAGAGAAGGGCTGGAGCAATGATCCGAAGGATGCCCCACAAAAGGAGAAACCTTCCAACTCTCCTTTTGATGCTGAGATGAAGAAAAAGAACTTCACAGTGCCAAAACAAGCGCAGGGGGCACTCAGGAGGGGAGAGGCTGAACTGGTGTGGGTGAATGTTCCTTCTTTTGACAGGGCGTTCCAGAGCGATCCTGATTCGTATATTGGAAGGGGTGGGGCTGGTGGTATTGGCTCCCGTTACAGTATCTTTTCCGACTACTTCAAAAACCACAAGGACATTGACGTTTCTGAGGCTGTTGTGAAACTCGATCATAAGGGGAACCCATCAGTGGAGTTCGTCAATGGAAGACATCGTTGGGCCTACATGAGGGATCAAGGGGCAACCAAAATTCCTGTCGTCCTGTATATTGGTGATGGAGTTCTGGATGTGTCCCAATCCAAAAAGCACGGACTGATCGCACAATAACTGAAAAAACTGACATGAGAACACCATCCATAATCACCAGAATAGCTGATATCATCCTTCGACAGGCAGATGACTATCGGTACTCTTATGACCCAGAGCATCGGAATAGGCCTGACTGGCGAGCATTTGAGACAGACAAGGGATGGAGCAACGACCCGAAGGATGACCCGAAGAATAAACAAGATGATACGCATGGAGCAAATTACCCATATGAGTTAAGAGAAGAGGATCATGATTATTTTGAAGCTGTGAAAAACGGAGATGAAGAAACTGCGTCTTCAATTGTAAAAGCGTTCGCAGAAAATTCTGGATACACGAGTCCTGTTGTATATCATGGTAGTGGAGAACCATTTAATGAGTTTAAAAGAAGATATGAAAGAGATGGTTTTAATTCTGAGTTGGAAGCTTTAAGACACAATAGGTTTGGAAAGGGTATTTTCTTCACTGACAAAAAAGATGTGGCAGAAAAGTTTGGGAAAGTTATTAGACCTTTTTATCTTAAGACAGATCATTTAAGAGAATTTAATTTGGGAGGGGCAGATTTTTTTGAAGGGGGATTATATGATGAGGAAACTGGCGAGCCATACTTAGACGATGAAGGGAAACACATGAGAGTAGAGCAAAGACATCTTCCTGATGAAGCCGCAGAAGACTTTTTAGTTGATAAGGATGGATGGAATTATGGTGTTTTGTTAAAAGGTATTTATGAAAGTATACCGTCAAAAGGATATCCAAAACCAATGTCAAATATTTGGGTGGTTGCCAATCCTAGTCAAATTAAATCAGCAGAAACAATAGTAAAAGACGACCAAGGCAACATCATCCCACCATCACAAAGGTTCAACTCAAAATCCAACGACACAAGATATTAAAAACAGCTTGACATCACCCCCAAAAGATGCTAAATATATCTTCATGGCAAATTTAGAACAACTTTTTGGTGATATTTCCTCCATTGAATCAGCATTGTCAGAAAAGGGCAATCAGGTAAGAAAATGGCTGGCAATCAATGAATCAGTAGAGGAACGATCAGCAAAGGTTATTTCACAGATAGAAGTGATCAAAAAGGAACTGACAGCATGGGAGAGTGCAAAAAAGCTTCATGGTCTCATTATGGCAGAGGCACGGGATACCCACAAGAAGGACATCGTTGAATGTGTTGGTGGGATTGTAAGGCACTTTTATGGTGATGATTATATTTTTGATGTAGAATTTTCTGATGATGGAACATTGGACTTTATTGTAAGGGAAAATGTTGATGGCAAGATCAAAACGTATTATGTGACAGGTGATGACTCCGCAGGATTGGGTGGAGGGCTGTCAGATACCGTTTCCACTGCACTTCGTATCATGCTCCTTATAAAGAGTGGCTCCATCGGTCCCCTGTTCCTTGATGAGGCATACAGGCAGTTGGACGGTGAACGGGCATCGAAGGTTGGGGCTTTTTTACGTGGGATATCACAGGAGCATGGGTTCCAGATCATTATGTGCACACACCTTTCCCAAGTCGCAGATTCAGCAGACATGAAGATCCACGTTCAGAAGATCAATGGCAGGTCGGTGGTTACTTGTGAGGAGAACTAGGGAGGTTTTATGACAAACGTTGAAAAGATGGCAAAGATTTTAGAAGATGAAGGAGTGACGCATTTCAATATGTTTCTTCCTTCCTGTCCTGAAAATGCGACGGAGGAAGAAGTTGCAGGTCGGTTTTTGGCTATGCATGAACGGATGAATGGCCCTGATGTTAAAGACGCAATGAAGATGGAGTGTTTTTGAAAGGAAACAGAGAAAATGAGTGAACAGGAAGAGAAAACAGGAACGATGAGGGAAGTACCACCTATTATGTTCTATTCTGCATGAGTAAAGAAAGCGATTGGAATACGCGAGGAACCTACGGAAATATTCGAGTCTTTTACTGAGTGGAAAGAGGCAATTAAATCGCACAAATGCGAGAATAAGGTGTTGGTTTCAAATGACAATTGGTACTACAACCTATTTGGTGTAATATGTCGTGGGTGCGGCGATGAGTTCCATGTTGAAGGTAATTCGCTGTTGGATAGCTGTTGGGATCGAACGATGCCTTTTGAAGAAAAGGAAAAAATGAAGACTGGCAAAGGACGGCAACTATTGTTTAATGATTGGACTTTAACAGAAAAGGAAACAGAGAAATGAAGAAACAAACAGTGAAGAAGACGGTGAAGAAGCCATCGAAAGTGGTTAAGACGGCAGAAGAAAAACGAGATGACAAGATCTGGAGTGAAGGACTCAAAAAGTTGGGAATCACCAATAACACCGTTCTTAAGTTCCATGAACCTACCGAAAAGGGAAACAAAAATATGGTTGCATTGTGCAAGTGTATTTCAAGAGATTTAATGGAAGAACTCATTGCAACTATTAACAACCATCAAAAAAACATCAAAAAAGTCAAGATTACTGAGTTGACTACTGGTTTGCCAGACAAGGTTAAGGAGAAACAGTTCCTAAATATGCCTAAGTGTAAGAGGGCTGGAAAGGTCAATTTGAAGCCTAGTGACGGGTATTATAAAAAGGACGACATTGAATGGGCTTTGTTGTGTGTTAGGAGTTTGACTATGCAACAACTTAAAAGACTTGATGAAGAAATTGTTGAACTGTGTCTCGAAAAACGAGAAACAAACCCAGACACTTTTGGAGCTATTGAACAAGGTCAAGTACCTGAGTTAAAGTTGAAAGGAGTTCAACTTGAAAACCCTAACTTTTCAACAGGAACTAAGATAAAGTTGCATGGGTCTTATCCAGTAAAAATTGCTCCACTTTTTGGATACACTCCTCGGACGTGGACAGTTAAACTTGATCCAGTCACAAAAAAGACAGCCAAGAAGCCCAAGAGTTAGCCCTTTTCGATAATCGGTCTCTTTTCGATTATGACACCATTTTTTGAAAAGCAGGTTGAAGTAAGCGGATGTCGGTTGTATATCAAGGCGAACGACAGTTCAGCAACATTGACGATTGAGCAGATTCCCGAAAAATACAAATCAGGAGTCAAATGTTCAGTCGTTAATTGTTTTATATATGACTGGGACGCTGATCGACTGGAAGGGCTATCGAATTCACTTGGACTGGTATTTAAAGAAGGAGTTGAAAAGGTAGCCACTGTCCTTAAGGAGCAATCCAAGGTCCTATTTGGTGAGGACTACAGCATCACCTGCAAGGATGTTGACTGTTTCTGTATAAAACCACTGTCGGGATACGGGTTTAGGGTCTCAGGTGATGGCTTTTCAGGATATTGCACATACGAAGGGATTCGACTGGATGATGGCTCTGATTGTTTCTCCTGTTCGGCTCCTGAAGAGGTGAAGCCTGTTTTTCGTTCAATTGCCACAGGTGAGTTGAAATTTCCTTTTAATGGTGATATTGAGTCTTTTATCGGAATATGCAAAAATGTAGGATGTAATATCGAAAAAGAAGAATAATCCAAAAACATAGTTGAAAATAGCTTGACATCAGGCTAAAAAAGAGCTATCTTATCTTCTAGCGGGAGAAAAGATGGCTTTCACTATTTTTATTGTAGGAAAATCACAGTACGAAAATCACATTGGTGAGGATTTTGACTTCATTCATGAGGTGCCTGACCAGTTGTGTTATGATTCGCTTCCTGAACACACACTGCTTCTCCGTGGTGTCATCCGTTCTGCGTGGTATGACTTCTCCAAGGAAATTTCAATAGTGATGGATTGTGACCCGTCATGGAACGTGCTGATTGATGATTTGAGAATAACGATGAAGGAAGAAGAAGGAATCGAATTTTAATGAAAAAATGCAAAAGATGTGGTTTTGATGAAAGTTCACTGTTGTGTGTTTCTATAAACGAATTGATCTCAACAGTCGCAATCCACACCTGTGAAAACAAAAATATCCTTAGTTGTGATGATCCTTTACATGGAGTTCGTGGATTTATTTGCTCTGGTTGTGGTCAGTCATTTCAAATAAGTTCTGGCGACTGGGATAAGACATTCGTTGATTGTACAGATAACGTAAGACAAAAACTGTCAGATCCTGTTCAGAGAGTCAAAATGTGCAAAGAATTAAGCAAAAGTCAGTAACAAAAAGGAACAAAACAAAATGAGTAAATTCAGAAGTTGGGAGCCAGACATTGAAGCAAAAGGAATTGCAGTGAGCCTGATTGAGAAGTACCCACAACTTTTCAGGCATGTTGACGTTGAAAAGGTGTTTTTTGTACGGAATCAGTGCAAAAAGTCCAAGGTTCCAACCAAAATCGCCAGTGTGAAGTACCCGTATGACATCTTCTGCAATGCGACGTATATCATTGAAACATTTGATGACTGCTGGGGTACATTAGAGAAGGCACAGAGAAATCTGGCCATCGCACAGTCCCTTTTCGCAATGCACACGTCTGGTTTCGAGGAGAACGGGAACAACTATGGGAAGATCGTAAAACCTGACATCGTGACATACCTTGAGGTGACGTGCATGGCTGGCAACGTACCGAACTGGCTTGGTAATGTGTCTGCCTCCGATCCGTTGGCTGAATAGCAGGAAACACTATGCTGGATGTTTATGACAAAAATAGAGTGGATAAACTTGTTTCTAGGTTCAAGAACAAGAGTATTCCCAAACGCCGTCGATCAATACTGAAGGTAAAGACCAGCTCAAAGGAACAGTTTGCAAAGAGGCTGAGGAAGTTTGTCAGCAAGTACAAGGTTGAACTCATATCCGAGAACAGGTACAACTATCTCCGAAAAGGGATGGCAGAGTATCCAGCATCAGGGACATACCGTAAGGTGTTCGGTAGCTGGAAGGAGGCTCTTTTGTTCACGTTCGGCAAGTGTAATACCGATGCAAGAGTAATCATTGAACAGAAGAAGCTGTTGAAGTCGTCTTTCACAAGTGAGATTAACGAGGTTCATCTTATACGGTTGTTGACGGAGAATAACATAAAGAATGTTAGGCAGTATTTTAATGCAAGGAAGAAGTATCCTGATATTTTCCCTCCTCTTCCGTGGATAGAACAGAAGTTCGGTGGGTGGAGAAGGCTCATGTTATCTGTAAAAGCTCTGAATATTGACGAGCAGATAAAGGTGTTGATTGATATGAAGCGTTCAAAAAAAGGACGGTTGCCAAAACCTCCAGCATTGAAGGCTTTAGGGATTAACATCAATTTGTTATGTAAAAAGTTTGGCGGGTACAGGAAACTGAACCGTCTTGTATGTGAAATGGCGGTGGCACTTGAAATCAAAGCAAGAAATCAGAGGAAAAAGCTTCCAGTTAATGGCACGGTATCTGAAGGAACGAAAAAAGAAGTATTTGAGCAGAAGTTCGAGTAACTGCCTTCGTTCACAGTCTTTCCTTACTAATGATGCCGAAACTGTTTATCTTTGCAAGTACAGTTATCTGTGTGACAACAAGTTTACTCAATGCGATGATGAAAAATGCTCAACGTGTGAAGATTATCTTTGTAAGAACACACCTGAGTCTGTAAAGGATGACTTTAAGAAGATTCTGCACAACCCAGCTCTTTGTGGTGACGAGTACCCAAAACTGTCAGCCCTTCTTTGGGTTCTTGGTGGTGATTTGAACGATAAAAAGACTGAAAACAAGAAACATTCAATCAAAAACTGGAAGGATTTAATAGGATATGTCAAAACCGTATTATTGCGTAAGCGTACTAGCCTCGGCTCATAATCGTCGTCGGGATATCATCATAACGGAACTTAAGAAAATTCTTGGTGACAAAAAAGCTGAATTTGTCATTGTCGATGATGCTGATCTTTTGGCGACTGGCGAATATTATGTATTTATCCGTTCAGAGAAGTTTACAACAAAACATCCGATGATTGCCGCATTGCAATCCATTACTCTTGTCCATTGTGTAGGACAGAAGCCTTATGCGTTTCCAGAGTCTGAAGTTAGCAAGTTCTTTAAAGATGTAAAGATTGGAGGCGAACGTGACACATTGACGGCTGGTGATATTGTTCTTGTCCGTCGTGGATATCTTAAGAATCTTCATGGAATTGTAAAAACGTACCTAGGGAACAAGTGTAAGGTGTTTTTCTGGTTGCACACACGTTCGTTTACAGAAACCATCAATCGGTCATGGCTGACGAAAAAGGGAACAGTGTTATCCTCCAAGCCTAATAATGTTTGTAAGGATGTGTGGTTGGAGAAGTTTTTGAAGCCAAGTACTGGTAAAAAAAGGAAATCGAAATAATGCAAATCCGTTATATTGGTGACAGTATTGAGAGAGTTTCTGATAAGAATGGCGAAATTATCATGTTCGAGGAAATGACGGTTGACAGCATAAAACTGTTAAAACCTCTTCTTTCTTTCCTTAATCCGAAAGACAGGGATGTACTTTATTTGGCATTTCTTTCTAAAAAGAAACAGAAGGATTTGGAAAAGATAATGAAAAAGCGTCAATCTTCACTATGTTACGACATCCAACAGATACGTCGTCGGTTGAAATTGATTCATTACCTTCATTCGATGATGGATTCTTTCACTTATTTCATTGATGGTGATTCAAAGAAACATTTTACTGATTTTGAACGTGCGATTTTGACTATGATTTTTTATTCAACGTCAAACATTCTATCATCAGAAGTATTGCTTTGTTCTCCGACTAAGGTTAAAGATACTTTCCTTCAGTGCCTTCACCGTCTTGAAACCTTGAAGATTAAGGACATGTATGACCTTTTCAAGATGATTGATGATAATATGAACATCGTTAAGAGGGTTTATCGTAGGAAGTCGGTAAATCTTGATGATGAGGTAAAATGCTAGTGTTTTGTCGTTTTTTGATGGGTTATATGTTTTTTCGATAATTGGTTTAATTTCAAACGAGTTTTTGTGGAGGATTTTGATATGATTTCAAGACGGGCTAGTACAGGGGATTTACAGGCGATGGCGGAACGCATTGCTTCGGTGTGTTCAGGTGTGGCGGACGCAGACGATTTTACATTGTCTTGCGGATGGCATAGTTCCATCGGGATTGATCCTACAATGGGTGCCAAGAGGCGAATAGTTGCTAGCATCCCAGTTGAGCATGAATATACAAAATTGATGTTCCGAAATGCTGGAAGTTATTCTGCTGGACGGGATCTACTTATCCACAAAACTCGCAATTGTCTTTGGAAGTTTGATGATAATGGAACTAAAATTGTACCTGTTTTTGCTTCTGACGTGTTGACAGCAGAAGACTTACAAGAAGACATTGCCTCATTAACCCAGATCCTTTAATCAAGAAAACAAGAGAAAAAGTATGAAACCATTAATGGCCCCCAAAGAAACAACAGCTTGCAATGCTACCACAACCGATGAACTATATGATTTCCTTTCCAAAGATCAGGATACCACACTGCTTGACCTTGAATGGATGGCAAAAGGCCTGAATTTCGTCGAGGAGGATGGAACGTATGATATTGAAAAGAATTGGTCAAACCCACACGATATGAAGCCTGATTTACGGGCTCAATGGGGGTTGAGTGGAAAGGACAATATCCTTTATACCGATGATGTTAATCTTCCTCAGTCAATTGTTAAGAAGGCAAGTAAAGATGAAATCATGAAGGATTGTATCACAAAGACTGCCCGTTCAATGATGAATGGTGGCCGTACCAAGAAGGAAATCGTTACAGCAATAGCTTCACGTCTTGCAAGCAAGGAAGAGATTCAACGTTATGCTTCTCACATCCATGCATCTCTTGAAGGGTATGGGGCAACTGGACGGTTCATGGTTGACGCAACAGGATATAAAGGTTGCCGTGAAGCAATGGTTGACGCTGAAAAGAGCAAATGGAAGAAGAATTTCGGGTTTATCCGTAATTGTAATTGTCATAACAAAATTCGTGTGGCAAGTGAAAATACAGTTACTCACGGTGGTAGCTTCCAGTCTTTGTTTGAGGACGGCAATGTCCGTGTCGCATCCGCAACTTATGATGTTTGCCCTGTTAGTGGTCTCCGTGTGTTTGCTGGTGCTTCAGATATCGATGAACAGTGGGCTGGTGATACGGGATTTGATATGATGAATGCAAGTGGTGCTGATTTGCCAAAAGAAGGAAAATCCGTAATAGCATCCGCAGTTAGGCAGAATCCTTTTGAGGGTCTTGTTGCTCTTTGTACCAAACTTGATGATGCATGTCCATGCAAAAACAATCAGATTGAATTAGGTGATCAGGTTGACTTTGGTATGGATGTACGCACCTGCCCTGTCCAGATTGATATGGGTAACGGTCCTTCAACGTTAGATGGTGATGTTGGATTTGAACTTCCGAAAACAGATGAATATTCTGTTCCCGTTGACGAGTTCCAACCATCTTTGGACGGTGCTGTTAAATTTGATACTACACAGAATGACGATTATTTCTCTGGATGCCAATCTGTAAACTTTGATTTTAACGATGTACCTGCAGAACATCCTGTCGATTTTACTGAAACAAATATGCAGACTGATTTTTCCCCGTTGGATGTTGAAAATCAGAAGATTATGGATATTGAAATGGGAATTCCTGCGAAAAACACTGTAAAGGATGAGGATTATTTTTCAACTGCTACTGGTGGAATTATCGAGGTTGAAAAGAACATTGATGCCCCGATAGTATCTTTTGGTTTAGGAAAATCAAGCCCGAATCAAATGGTATAGTCGAAAGAATGGACGGATTGAATGGCTGATGATTGCGAACTTCTTACCGTAAATGAAACCCAATTGTTACCTCCTGAGGAAAAAGTCAAGGAAGGTCCTCAAATGGTATTGCGGAATGATAAGATAGCAATTCATTACGGAGGTAAGAAAAACTCCCTGACAAGCAAGGTCGGTGAAGGGGCGTTTAGTGGGGAGGAACTTCTAAGGGATCTCGTTAAGGAATATCTAAGGGAAGTTGACAATCTCGCTGGTAGTCAGGTTATAGCCACTGAAAATGGCGACATCCATTCCTCAACAATTATTTCCTCCAAAAGGACTGAGATAATTGACCGTGCAATCAAAGCAATCATGCACAAAAAGGAGTTCGAAGCACAGAACTCAATTGATGTTGAAAGCCCATCAATGTTCATCGTTTTCCGTTACTTCCTTGAAAAATGCACACAGGCTTTTGCTGATGCTGGTTTCTCAAAGGATGTATCGAATCCGTTCTTCCATTCTTTCGATGCGGTTACAAAGGATTGGAAAAAGGAACTTAAAAAACAGATTGCTGAATTGAAAGTTTAATAATGGCATCCCTGACAGACATAATTTCCGAACAACTATCCGCTGATGCAAGTGACATTAAGGACATCATAACATTTTCTGAATCAAATTGGGGAATGGGGATGAAACTTACTCCTGTACAAAAGGTTATTCTTAAGGCGTTATATGGCCTTCCTTTGGACAATGAGAAGGTTTTTCCTATATGGAATGACATAAAAGATAAAATTGTCGGACATTTTACTGAAAAATCATTCATGAAGTGGATGTATGACAATAAGAAGTGCAACTATCAAGACACCCCAGACAGGAAAATCAAGGAACTTTGTCTTGTTTGTGGTCGAAGAGCTGGAAAAAGTACGATTGGTGCCTGTGTTGCATCATATGAGATTTACAAGCTAATTAAATTGGGTGCTCCTGCAACAAAGTATGGAAAGCCTATCCAGTCAAAGATTTATATCATTAATGCCGCACCAGATCCTGATTTAGCTGGAAAGGTTTTTGGTTTCGCCAAAACAGCCATTGATCACTGTCCTTTCCTGAAAAACAGAATAGCCCATTCGACACAGGAATATTTTGACCTTTACACGGATGAGGATATTGAAAATGGTAAAAATCAGGCATCCATCGTATTTCTGACTGGTGGTTGCTCTTCCAATACGCTTCGTAGTAATGATGCTATTCTTGTGAGTATGGATGAAATGGCGTTCTTTCTGTCTAACGGTGGTAGATTCTCTGGTGATGAGGTGTACGACGCTCTGGTGCCATCCTGTAAGTCGTTTAAGGGAGATGGCAAGGTGTTGTGTATGTCGTCCCCGTATGCCCGTTACGGCAAGTTTTATCAGATTTACAATTTCGGCATGTCGGAGGAAAATTCCCAGACATTGGTTTTCCAGTGTTATTCTACAATGATGAATGCCGAGATGTTCAGTGACGATGAACTTAAGGTAGAAAAGAAACGTAACCCAAAGAAGTTTTCCCGTGAATATGGTGCTCAATTCTCCGATTCTGTTTCTTCTTGGGTGGATGACGAAGCAGAGTTTATGAAGTGTGTCGATAAGTTTTATATCCCACCCAAAAATGGTAAATATGGAACTAAATACTATCTTGGTGCTGACTTGGGTGGAAAGATAGATGGTGTTGCAATATCTGTTGTCCATGAGGAAGATGGAATTTATGCCCTTGATTATGCAGACGTTTGGTTTTCAGGATCTTCTGATATCTGGGATATCGACTCTTCTTTTTATAAAAACTGTGATAAATACAAGAGTTTAAACAAAATAGGTTCCAAAGAAGTAGTTTATGAGTTGGAACGTGTCATTAAGACTTTTGGTATTAAGGAAGGTGTTTATGATCAATGGTGCGGTTCAGCTATGGAAGACCATTTCCTTAATGCAGGAATCAACTGCCTGACACAATACAACTTCACAGCTTCTGCCAGTTCAGAAATGTATGAGGTTGTAAAACGCCTTTATAGTGATGGAATGGTTAAGCTTTATGACCATCCAGTTCTTATTCAGGAAGTCCTTATGCTTGAAGCTGAATTGTCAGGAGATAGGACAGGGAAGAAAACGGTTGTCGAGGCCCCAAATATTCCTGGAATCCATGATGATATTAGCGAATCGTGGGTCCGTGCAACATGGTGGGCTCATACCAAAAGGATTGAACGTGGTGGAATGAAATATTCTGGTGCTGGCGGTAAGCAAAGTCTGTTTACTGGCCATTTGGTTGAAAGATCAATGAATAATGCAAGAATGAGGGATTTGAGAGAGATACAAAGAATGGAGAGGATGAAACAATGCACACGTCGTTAAGTTTTTTGAAGGATGTTGGCAAGTTCGAGAGGGACCTTGTTGAATTGGAATGCAAACGTACAATCCAACGGCTTACTCCTTATGCGGATTACCCAGAGGTTGCAAAGGTGATTGATTATATGAACACCTATCGTGATCCAATTCCTGAGACTCACATGGTCTTTGGTTTCATTGATGGAATAGAAAAGAAGAAACAGGGTAAATTAGAGGTTCAAAAGATCGTAAGAAACAGGATGGCAAAGAAAGGTATTGACGTTCCTCTTTCTGATCTTGAAAAGGAAGCCGCAGAAAAGGCCAACAAGAAAAGACAGAAACAGACAAAAGAACAGCTTGATGAAGAAACAAGGCAAATCAATGAGGAATCTAAGAAATGCATTGAAATCGTTAAAAAGTTCGACGGTATGATGCTAAATCTTGAAAAGGAATGTGATAAGACTTTTGACTTTTTCAATAAAAATGCCCATAGTATGGAGTTGGTTGTTAAGCATTACCGTCTTACTGGGGTTAGGAATCTGCTGACAGGTCTTAAAAACAATCTCCGTGCATTGAAGGTAAGGTGATCAATTTATGGCAAAGAAAAGCAAAGCGAAGGCAAAACATGTGGCATCACAGCCAACAGTCGTTAAGCAGAAACCACCAATGGGGGTCAATGCAACCTTGACTGTCGGGAAGGTAGATGAGAATAAGGCTCGTGTGGCAAAAAAACAGGTCAAACGTCAGGCTGGCATGATGATCGACCACATTACGACGAATAACATGTCGTATGCCCCTGGGTTCGTGCTTGATACATATCGTAACTCTTATGCTTCTGGCCTCGGGTACAAGTCGGGCATTTATGATACTCCTGTGTTCATTCAAATCATGAACCAGAAGAACGGAGGGTTGATTCAGTTTCCGACTTCTCTACAGGAAAAATTTGGTTGGTATAGATTTTGGTCAAGGTCCGACGCGCTGGTTGGTCGTGCATTGGATCTGCTTTCTGACCTACCAATGAGCAAGATCAATCTTCATATTCCCAATCATGTTCCAGAAGAGAGAAGGGAAGAAGTGAAGGAGTTTTTCGAGTGGCAGACGAAGAAGCTTGACCTTTTTCAATATGGAGGGGATCTTCTTTACGAGTTGAACGTTATTGGGAACTGCTTTACGTGGGTTGAGTTTTCAGAGGATAAGAAGACAATCGAACGCCTTCAAATGCTTCCCCCAGAAGAGGTTTTTCACTTCCAGTATCCTTTTGGTGACAAGAAACGGATTGAATACCGTCCCCGCCGTCTGATGTCCCTGATTAATACAGAGTCTTCACCATCTGAGGTTGAGCAAAGTATTATTGACCAGATTCCGCAGGAGATCATTGAGAGTTTCCATAACAATCAGTGCCTTTTGTTGAATGATGACCCGATGGAGGGTTCTTTCTGCTGTCATATCGCAAGACGCAAATCCCCGTATCTTGATGTCGGTGCCTCCATCCTTGAACGTTTAATTATGCCTTTACAGTTGAAGGATTTTTATAGGTTCACCCAGCTTTCGTTGGCCAGCCGAAACATGACACCAAAGAACATTGTGACTGCGACTGGACCGAATGCACCTGAAATTGATATTTTACGTGCTGAGGTTGATAATTCATACAATGACCCTGATTATGCCATTGTCGGCAACTATGAAATCAACTGGAACGTCATCGGATCAAGGGATCGTCTTCTTGAACTCAGCAGTGAATATGAACGGATTGACAATGAAATCTTCGCTGGTCTTGGTGTGACCCGTGAGCTCCTGACTGGTGAGGGGAGCTATAGCGGTGCCAAAATCACTGTGGAAATCCTTCATACGATGTTTTTACGTGCCCGTGACATCATTTGCAACTTCTATGAGGAAAAGCTGTTCGTCCCTATATGTGAGGCCCGTGGGTGGTATACGATGGGAAGGAACAACATTAAGCACTATTGGAATCCTCTTATTGGTTTCAACCGCCTGACATTGCGTGACAACTCTGAGGTGTTTGAAAGTCTGTTCCAGCTCTATCAGAAGGGCAGTCTCCCTGTTGATATCATTTATGAGTTGTTCAATCTTGACGGGAATGAGATTGGTAACAAGCTGTACAAGGACCTGTTTACAATTAAGGACAGCCAGTTCAATGAGTTTATCCGTGGGGCATTGAATGATGCATCAAGGGCAATTGGTGAAGGTTCTGACCTTAAGGACAAAATAGCCGCTTACTTGAAACTCAAAATGCAACCACAGCCAGGGGCTGACGGTGGAATGGGTGGTATGCCCCCTCCAATGGGCGGTGATATGAGTGGCGGTATGCCACCACCGATGGATGGTGGTGGAATGGTGCCTCCTCCTGCTGGCGGTGACATGGGTGCTGGTATGCCCCCTCCAGAAGGTCAATCTCCTGTTGATGGCGGTATCCCTCCTGCCCCAATTCCAGAAGAGGACCCGTTGAAGGATAAGGTTGATGAAATCGTATCTGAACTTCCTGTCGGGGCCTCTGATGAAACGATCATGAAGAAGATTGTTGAAAAGCAGAAGGAGTGGAATGCTTTGACTGATGGGGAGAAGGACGCAATCGTGAATCAGACCATTGATGAACTGCGTAAGGAATTTGGGACTGATCCTGACAATGACGCAATCATGTTGGCCTTAAGCAAAAAGGTGAGTGGGCTGTAAGGTTATTATTGGTTTAACTATGAGATTATCACAGACCATCAATAGAATAGCCGATACAATCCTCAGACAGGCAGAGGACTATAAGTATTCCTATGACCCAGAGCACCGTAACCGTCCTGATTGGAGGTCTTTTGAGACAGAGAAGGGATGGAGTAATGATCCGAAGGATGATCCCAAGAATAAGCAACCCACACAGGAAAATGTTCTACGTGGAACAAATCCTGTAGACAGTTCACATGCAATCATTTCAAAAGAGCTCACTGTAGTTTTTGAAAAAGATTTGAAGAAATACGAAGAGGTGTCGCAAGAGATTGATGACTTAAGTGGAGTTTTTGAGAAGTCAGAAAAACTACGATTCTACTCTTCAAATATGTCTTCTGCAATAAGAAGGCTGAAAAGAAGAATACAAAATAACGAAATTGAAAGTTCTGATGTTTATGGGAAAAACCTGAAGGACTTGATTGATTTTGCTGAAGAAAACATCGCAATAAACAGTTTTAGCGACATAGAGAATTTAGGAGTTAATGTTTCAGAAGAAGCTAGTAAAAACCAAGAAATAACAGAAAGGGTGAAAACTAGGCTTGCCGAACTATACACGCAAAGAAAGAGAATCAAAAATTCTCATAGATTGAACATCCATTCTGTTTTGAATAAGAAAGGTGTTAAAAGAAAATGGCCAGAAGATTTCATTGTACAATCAACTATTTTGAGAAAAAGCAAATTTCTTGACTCCGTTAAAGATGGTGTTGATTGGTCAATGGGGATGCTAGATTACAGGAAGATAAAAATTTGTGTTTTTATTGGAAAGAACAGCAAGAAAAATTCTTCGTATGTTGATGGCAAAATCATTTTATTGGCTGACAACTCCGATTCTTCCACTTTTATTCATGAACTAGGGCATCATATAGAAACTCACATTCCAGATTTGAAAGAGTTAGCCAAAGATTTTTACAAGAAAAGAACGGAAGGGAAACCACTTATTCAGCTTAATAAAATTGAGCCAGAACGAGGTTGCAGTGACGAGGTTATGGTTAAAGATGGAGGGTTTCTGGATAAATACATTGGAAGATTTTATGATGATGGGGCAACAGAAATAATTTCCTCTGGTATTGAACATTTTTACAGAGACCCTTTCAATTTTAAAATGAAAGACCCAGAGCACTTTGAAATAGCATTGCATGTTCTTCTTCGTCTTGGGTATGGAAACGAAAGGTCAAAATGAAAAAAGTAAAACTTATAGGTGGAGATGTTGTAGTTGTTTCAGACGGGGTGGTGTCATCCAGTGACAAGTCAATTGAAACCCTTGCCACAGCATTATTGGAAGAAACACTTGGAAGGTTCAACAACAATGAGGCCTATCCAGACAGGGACTCCTCAATCGCAAGCTTTCTGGCAATGGAATTGAACGGGAAGAGGGTTGATTGATTGGTTTTTCGATAAACGAGCCTTTTCCATACGAGGGACAAACAAAAATGAACAAGACATTGGCTAATTTTCTGCGATTTGCTGGCATTGGACGTAAAGCAAAGGATTTGAATGACGAGGAAATCGTTGAGTTGTACAAACGGGTGAAGGAAGGTCTCCAAGAACACAATGGAGAGCCAAATCCTGTTTTGGACAGTGACTCCCCCGGAGATACTCCAATGGGAGATGATTCTGAATTTGATTTTGGCACAGACCCTCTTGCGGAAGGAGAGCCTTCTCCTGACAGTGAGGGAGCACCAGTAGAGGACACACCAACTCCTACCGAAACAGAACCAACTGGACTGACACCTGACACGCCAGCACTTGAACAGCCTACTGAGGGAACTCCCCAGATCATAGAGGAAGGCGAAAAGGCCCCTGAAAGTGACGGTGACGCATACGATCCAGAACAGGACAAGGAACTTCAGGATTTGCTCAATGAAATGGGTCTCGGTGATGATGAGGAACCAGCCAAGGATGAGGCAATCGGTGAAACAGGTGACGGTTCTGATGCAAGTGGAGCACCAGGAGTCATTCCAAACAAAGGCACACCCCCAAAAGAGGATGAGGTTGGTGCATCTCTTCAGGTTAATTCTTCTGAAGAGCCAGAGGAACTTTCAATGGATGAGTTGAAGGTGATGTTCGGTGTCGCTCCCAAAAAGGAAGAGGAAGCACCCGTTGAACAGACAGCCGCAGTTGAACCATCCAAAGAAGAACCAATAAAGGAAGAGGATGAATTCGCAGTCTTTTTCAATACGTTCGCCCCAAAAGAGGGTGAGGATGATGGTGTTCCAAAAGTAGAAGAGAAGGAGGCCGCTGTCGCTGAACCACTGGAACAGACCATTGATGCCCCTGCTGAAACACCTATCGTTGAAGAGGAGCCATTGAATGATATCGCTGATCAATTTGAAGTGTTAGGGGTAGAACAAGCACCATCCGATGAGGCCTCTATCGTACAGGAATCAATGGAGGGGGTGAAACCTGTTGTTGAGAAGGAAGCAGAAGAAGTCCCTGTAAAAAACGAGACTGTAATCCCTGCAAATAAGGACAGTGTTGATATTTCTGATTTTACAGTGGCGGGGAAGGGTAGGATTGCGGGTCGCGGATTTCAGACGGTAAGAAAAGATAAGGATACGATGGCTGATGGGATAACCAAGAAAGATGCAGATGCGGGGATTGGTCTTCGGGGGCCAAGATCAGACCTCAAGAACCCTTGGGGAGCCGACTACAAGAAGAACTCAGAAAACAGGGATACTGATTGTGATTCCGACAAGGATCTGAAAATTGCCAGTATTATCAAACAAGTAATTCAATAAAGGAGCATTTTATGGCAAAGGCAGAAACAGACTATAACAGTGAGATGATTGACGTGTGCATTGATGAGATCCTTGATGTTGTGGACAAACTCAAAACAGCAGTGGAGCAAATAGAATGCACAAATGTCCCACAAACAGCCGCACGTGACAAGATGATTGAGATCATTGAACGGGCACTACTTCCGTACCTGTCTGAATTCGTCCAATGCACAGAGGTTTTCGAACAGGGAGTGGAGGAATAACATGAGTTTCCTCACACTGTTCGTAAGACTGTTCATAAGTGCATAACTCGTTTAACCACAATGACTTTAACTGATAATAACTGTTGCGATCCTATCTGTGGAGCAAACATCTTCAGTGACTATACTCTCCCCCTTAAGTTCTATGCCGTTAAGGGCAAAAAAAAACGGCCAAGAGGTAAAGGGTGTCTTTCATGTGTCCATCAGCCATATTGCATTGACTTTTACTGGCTTAGACGCAATCTTGAATATAGCTCCTCTTTTACAAACGACTATGGTACGTCATGCGGTTCATGGAGCAATAATAAAGCAGACTACATTCATACTCCAACACTTGGGGACCTACAAACTAATGAACGGATGAAGAATATGGGAATTCAGCAAGAAAAAGACGAAAACGGAGTAGGAATCGACGCATAATGGCAATTGACTCACAGGATGATGGTGTTTTTCTACGGGAGCTTAAAAAGAAAAAGCTTGTCGAACAATATTCCTCACTGAAAAATAAGCTTCCAATAAAGCCCCAACTGGAAATGGGCAGTAGAATAAAGCTTCCAAAGGGGTGTCTTATAAGGGCCTCCATCCGTGATTCCGCAGTAACGAAACACCTTTTGAAGATCACCTATAAGAAAACTACCACCAATGAGACGAAGCTGTATACTGTCGAGCCATACAGTTTCAGATACGTCAAACAGAATGGTGGACTTAAGAAAGCCCTTTTTGCTTGGGATGTGGAAGAGAATAAGATCAAGTATTTTGTTGTCAAGTCAATTATGAAGGCAGAGATGACTGATAGGGCATACTCAAACAGATTTCCAATTGAGATTGCAAAAGGTATCAAGGAACTGTCTGGAACTCCCAAAAGGCTTGAAAAATAGTGCTTTTCGATAATCCGTCCTTTTCACATGAGACTGATTGTCCCAAATATTTCCAGAGTAGCTGAATTAATCATTGGTAGAGATGATGAGGATGATTTTAGTTATCCTTTTGACACTCATTACGATTATGTTTATGACCCTGACCATAGAAAACGTCTTGGCCCTGAATATTTTAAAACTCCGCAAGGGTGGAGTACGAATCCACAACACAAGGAAAAGGTTGAAGGTTTTGAAGATTTAAGTCGTGAAATTAAGAGTATAGTAGAGGAGTCAAAGAAAAGTGGAACATGGTTAAAGGCTCAAAATGGTAAAGATTCTAAATTGACAGAACGGGAATGGGTAACAGTAAGGACCAAGAATTTCAAGAGTTGGTTTGGAGACTGGCAGAATGATCCTAAAAACTCCTCAAAGGTTATTGATGAAAATGGAGAGCCTTTGGTTTGTACGCATTCTAGCGATAGCTTAATAAGAAGATTCGACCAGAGTTATATAGGAGCATCTGATCAAGGATGGTTCGGGTATGGATTCTACTTCCACGATCATAAAGTTGAAGACAATGGTTCATACTTTTATGGGACTTATGCGAATAATTGTTTTTTGAATATAAGAAACCCATTTTCTTTTGAACCAGAGCAAGTCAAATCTTTTTTTAATAAAGGTTTCAGGTTTGATGGTTGCGAAGACTACAAGATAACAAAGGTTGAAGATCCAGTTGCGTCATTCAATAAAATACATGACGAATTAATAGGTGACGATCAAGAAAAAAGAAAAGTTTTTTCAACGTTAATTAAACAATATTCTGATTTTCTTAACATTCGCAAAAGTGGGTTTAAGGATATACCAGAAGAATATAGTTCTATGTTTGGTAAAGGTGTTGACGATGTTGAATCTTTTTGGTTTTACGAATTTGACGATTCTGTTGATAAAACTTGCGAAAAAGAAAGCAAAATAGGCAATAAGGAGATTGATTATTACCATATAGGTGCTTTTGCTAAATTGACAGCAAGAATGTATGAAGGTGTTGAGATCCCATCTGATCTTGTCAGGACTTTTAGTGAAATCAAATATGGGAAAGCGTATGATTATGAAGAAATGGCATCTGCCGATGCTATTTTTGATAGGGGAAATAACTCTTACGAAGTGACGCAAGACTTAATTCGTGCTGGATTTGATGGAGTAGATGCTAGATGTTATGAAGAATCTTTTTGTGTGTTTTCACCCAACAACATAAAGTCTGCTGATCACAATAGTGGTGGTTTTGATCCTTCTAGTCCTTATAGTGACAAGTAAACAATGAGAATTTTTCCATCCATAATCACCAGAATAGCTGATATAATCCTAAGACAGTCAGGGGATGATTATCGGTATGTTTACGATCCTGACCATCGAAACAGGCCACAGGGTACGTTCTGGGAGACTGATAGCGGGTGGAGCAATGATCCGAAGGACGATCCGAAAAGTGAAAACAAATTTGAAAATGAAACAAATTATACTTATGAATTAACTCCCGATGATAATAAATATTTTGAGGCTGTGAAAGAAGCTGAAAATACAGGTGATTTTAGTGTTGTTCAACGGATGGTTGATGAAAAAATAAAACAATCAGGATGCTTTTGGCATGGAACTCCTTCAGGTGATTTGAGAGGAGGGGGAACAGGACTCCATGTCGGGACAAGACAAGCCGCAATGGAAGCACTGGAAGCTCGAATCGGGATACCTGCTGACGGAAAAGCGTGGGACGGTACACGCGAATACGGGAAAACATTGCTTGCAGGACGAAATAGAATAAGGACGGGTCAGTTCGGGCAATATCGAGAGTGCGGATACAACAGCAGGGAAAACGGAAAGAATCTTCCAGAAGAAGATTTCTATCCTCAAGATTATACTGTTCCTGTTCTAAGCGGAAACACTCCGATGGATTTAACATGGAAGCCTTGGATTCGGCCTGTGATGATTGTAGGCCCAATGTCTAACACTCCAGATTCGTATATGTCTGATTCAAGAGCTAATGGACAGATGAGGTCGCAACTAACAAAAGGGAATGCCAAAAGAGGGTATTATTACCGTAACGAAGGAGAGCACGTAGGATCTATATCGGCTGTTCTACCGAATGGAAACGCGATAAAGGTTAAGACAAATTCTCCTGTTACATATGATGATCTAGGCAATATCATCCCACTATCACAGCGTTTCAACTCGAAATCAAACGATATAAGGTACTAAACTCTATCTTGTTTTCGATAATCCGTCCTTTTCCTGATGGATTCACTTTTCACAAATAGCTTTTTCAAACGGGTTGCCAAAAGGCTCATTCTGGCATGGAATAAACCTTTTGTGCCGAAAAAACGGCCCCTGCCCATGAAGCCACCAATGCGGAAAAGCACAAGCGGGTTCTCCACTGCCAGCAGGAACCGAAGGAAGATCCGTAATGCCGCAGGGACAACCACCCTTCTGTGGCTGACATACAGGAAAACCACTGATGGAACCACCCACACATACGTTGTCGAGCCATACAGTTTCCGTTATCGCAGGTTGAAGGTGGGCATCCGCAAGATGTTTTATGGTTTTGACATTGCGGACGGGCATATCAAGTCGTTCGCCATCAAAAACATCCTTTCCGCAAGAAACATGAAGGATAAGTACCGCCCACGTTTCAAAGTGGAAATAGCCCAGACAGTGGAGGACCTTTACGGATGAGAGTTGTAGCGTCATATATTGAAAGGCTGGCAGAGGTGATTCTTCGACAGGCAGAGGGTTATCGGTACTCTTATGACCCTGAGCATCGGAACCGTCCTGACTGGCGAGCTTTTGAAACAGAAAAAGGGTGGAGTAACGATCCGAAGGATGACCCGCAGAATAAACAAGTGGAACCCCAAAATGTTCTACGTGGAACAATTTCAGACGACAGTTCCTATTTTGAAGCTGTGAAAGAAGCAGAATCTTCTGGTGATATGTCTGTTGTTCAAAAGATGGTGTATGAAAAGGCAAAACAGAGTGGGTATGGTGAGCCAGTAAAACATGCAACTCCTTTTAACTTCAATGAGTTTAAACGTTCAATGGCTTCCCGAACAGACCCAGATACCAATGTTGTTGGTTTTCATGTTGGCTCTCATGCCGAAGAATTTTCTCCTGCAATAACAGGGACTCAGGATAGAGGCGAAAAAGGGAAAACAAAAATTTTGAACCTGTTTGTGAATCTTGGGAAGACAATTGGACGGCGTGATGCTGAAAAAATAGTTTACGATCAGGTTGGACAGGAAATTGACTCTGGAAGGGAGTCGATATCAGATGAAGCGACATTCCCGAAAGGTTACGATACAGTTGTTTTTGCAAATCCTCCGACGTGGTCTCCTGAAGCCCAAAAGGAATTTGATGAGACTGGTGTTTTTAAAGATAGAAAAGGATATTTGTACAAAAAAGATTTGGAATATAACGGAGTTGATCTGTGTTATACTGATGGAGAATACATAACAGGATATAGAGATTTGAAGGAAGCACTTTCTCCTGAATTGACTGGCGGGTCTCATTTTGTCATTAAAAAACCTAATCAAATAAAATCATCCAATCCAATTGTAAAAGACGATCAAGGCAACATAATCCCACTTTCACAGAGATTCAACCCGAAATCAAACGACATACGGAACTAACCAACAAAACAGTTTTTTCGATAATAGTTTCCATTTGCAAGGATTTACAGAGACACAGAGGATTAAAAATTATGAGAGAAAAGTTCAACCGCAGGGCAAACATCGAAAAGTACCTTCAAAAGTACAATGACACACTGGCATTCAAGGTCGGTGATATCGTAACATATATGCCATCAGGGAATACCCGTCTTGGTGTGGTCATGTGTACAGAACCCAAAATCCGTAAGATTTATGTTGATTGGGGTCCTACTGGGAAGATTGAACAGCATGATTCCGAGGATTTACAGATGGCTATGATTCAGGACCCGCAAGTCAAAAAGCACATGAAGTCCTATCGTATCGCCCGTATTGCACGTAAGGTTCTCGATGTCGAAACAACTGATTTCCTTTCTGAGGATGCAATCACCCTGTTGAATCTCCAATATGCAAACGAGATATCCAACTCCCTGTTCTATCGTGCCTGTGCATCGTGGTTGAATGATGAGGCGTGGCCAGGTTTTGAACGGTATTTTAACAAACAGGCGGATGACGAGGCGGATCATGCACAGAAGGTATTTGACTTCCTTGTTGATTCTGGACTGACAGTTGATTTCCCTGTGATTGCAAAACGGGACATCGGACAGACCCCTTATGATATCGTGAAGTCAGCATTGACAGCAGAGGTAGAAACCACAACAAATTGGAGGGTTATCAGTAAGATTGCTTCCAATGGGTGTTGCAGTCCAGCCCTTGATGATCTTTGCCAGTACTTCCTGAAAGAACAGATGGAAGAGGAGCAGGATGTTGGGGCACTATTGCAAAAGACTGTACGGGCCATTGAAACAGGTAATCTTGAGACTCTTGATTGCCTTCTACGTAAAGAAAGCCCTGCCACAATTGCTGTTTAATTGAGTTCAAACAAAGGGATCAAAAAATGATTGACTTGACAGAACAATTGGAAAAAATCGAAAGGCTGGCCCACGTTTTCATCGATCAGGATCATTATGATGATTACAAGAAAAAGCATCCACATTTTAATCCCCGTCGTCATTCAGTGATGTCAGACAAGGATCGTAAGGATGTACGTGAGGGTGAGTTGATGGGTAAGGGTGAGGCTGAAAAGGCCCGTAAGGACAATCCCAAATACTCCAAAGCCCTTGAAAATCTGAAAAAGCTCAACGGTTCTGACCTTCACAAGGATTATGTTAATCGTAATGGTGAGATGTTTTCCCCTGCTTATGTGATTGCCAACGCTGGCAGTTTTACTTCTGGTGAAAAGAGTTTCATCAATGACCTTTACAGTAACATGCTTAGTGCAAGTGGAGCCGAAGGGAATCCTGTGAAGTTGAATAAGGATCTTGCTCTTGATACGGCAACTGCATTGGCTCTTTTGGGTGGCCAGTCACCAATCACAGATGAAAAGATGCAAAAGGAAGTCCAGAAACGTATCCTTAAATATGACAAGGGACTGAATCCTGATTATCAGACGTTGAAGAAAATGACAGACCCTCATCGTGAGCATGGTATGTCAATGGAAGAAACAGCACTTGATATGCTTTATGCAGGAACTGTCAAAGGTAGTGAACGAAATTCCCTTGCAAAGGCTCTCGCTCATGTCGCTGGTGCCAAACTTCCTTTTGCAAAAAGCTACGGTGAGCGTGAAATCCTTGGTGGGTGTGCAAATGTCGGTCGTAAGACGTATGGCAATCGCACCTTCGTGCCCCATGGTGATGATGTCGAGGATAATTCCCTTGATCACATCCTGCGTGACAATGAGGGAATTTCACATGAGCTTCTGGGCAACATGGCTGGCTGGTGGAGTTATAAGAAGAAGGATCACCAGTCCCTGAAAAGTATGGCCCACAACCCGAAAGCGTGGGATGAACTGAAGAAGGAATACATTGGAAGCATGAATCCTATCAATTTTAGCGGACAGGTTCAGTTTGCAATGGCCCGTCGTGCTGTAGATAAGATGACTGGTTCTGATTTTCATAAGACTCTCGAAGGATTGAAACCAACCCATAACCTCCGTCAGGAAATGGGACACATCATCGATAAGCATGGATTTCAAGCCGCTGAGTTGATTGAGCTGTCAAAATACAAAGGCAAGATCGAAAAGCACAAGCGCATGTCGAGTGCTGAAATTGAGGATGAATTGAGTAAGCCACCGAAGGCACGTCATTTCGCTCGTAGTCCAGCACAGCTCCGTCAGGATTTCGTCAGTCACATGGACCCATCTTCTTACACCAACTCGAAGGGACAGCCAGATCCAAAGGCTTTACAGGCGGCTAAACAGAGAGTCCTGACAATGCCTATCGGTGAGTTTGCCGCAATGTTGGCCGCAATCAAATCTGATGAAGATGAAGAGGGATTGACAGAACTCTCACCCAAGGAATTTGGAACGTTGGGGGTGTAGTGTCATGTACTTTGCAACGTCACCAAGAACCTATGTGCTCAGTAAGGATGAGGTAAAGAGTGGGGTAGTGAAGTGCCCAAAGTGTTCTTCCCCCATGACCAAGATCCCGTACATGAGACTTGACAAGTTGTTCCGTTGTGACTCTTGTGGTTTTCACATTCCTCTTTCAAAGGTTCTGGATTGTCGGGATAAGGTTGTTAAGGAGATTATTAAGACAGCTTCGTTGATTTGGCAAGCAAAAAAGCAGGTGGAAAGTTATGTTTAGACGTAGTGCAAAAAATGGTGGTGGTTTCATGATGGAGGCCCCACTTCCAATAGCAAAGATTCTCCCAAAACCACGGGAGGATTGGTTCCGTATTGCCAAGAAAGGTGGAAGGACTGCCAGTAGCGACATCGATTGGAGAAAGTACAATCCGAATGATTTCCTTTTTTCTCATTGCTCCATATTGTCAAGTTCTGCAACAGAAGCAGATGGCCACACAATCAAAAAGAGTTCCGAACACCTGATCAATGCAAACGGGAACGCATGGACAAGCCCTGTGCTTCTGGCCACTTTCAGGAGCTTCATTGGTAAACCAAATTATAAGGAACATGTAGCCGTACCTAGCCTATCTTACGGTACTATTCTTGATGCTGTTATTCGTCCTTTCAGATATAAGCTTGGGGATGATATTTCGGATGTTTTCATTTGTGATATTTTAGTCGCAACGGAGAAAAAGCATACTCTTTTGTGTCGTGATATTGAGAGTGGAAGAATGAAAACACTTTCGATGGGCACAACCTGTAGAGTGATCCAGTGCAGTCATTGCGGTAAAAAGTTCAATGATGAGGATGACGTATGTGACCATTTGAAGTACAATATCCTTGGGAAGTATATTGACTCTAACGGGATTGAGCGCATAACTTCAGAACTCTGCGGTTGCTCTTTTAAAGATCCAGTCACTGGCGAATGGGTTGGAGATCCCGAAAGTCAGAGTTATGCAGAAGCCTCTTGGGTTGGAACTCCTGCCTACAAGGGTGCTGTTGTCAATCACTTCATCAAACCAGAGGATGTTGGGGATAAGATTGACAACATGTTCATGAAGAACCTTGAAGGGGCTGTGGCTAACCGTGCCGCAAATAGTTGGCAGAGAGTCGCCATGAAGATAGCACGACAGGCAGAGGAACTGGAACGTCGGGAACGCATGGTTGATATGATTATTGGAGTGAAGTAAATGAATTTTGAGAAACAGGAATTGTTGGATTTGAACGTGATACTGAGGTTCGCTTCTGGGAATGATACCTATGTTCATGATCCAGATCATAAGCTTGGACGGGCTGATTTGCCAGCAGGACAGGACTGGCACAAAACTGACAAGGGATGGTCTGCAGGTGAGGGAAGTGAAACTGACGAAAAGTTCAGTGACGAGGATCATCGTAAGATGGTGGACCGCCTGTACAACCATGTTTCTGATAAGAAGGTGCTTAAAAAGTGGTTGGCATCTGACATGACAAGATTCCAGAAGTATTTGTTGTATACTCCTAAAATGGGGTACGGGCAGTATTACGCATTGAATATTCCTTTGGGAGTACAACCGCCAAAAGAAGGCGAAAAGCTTATTTTAGATGGCGAAAAAGTGGTTGTTCACACTGTTGAAACCCCAGAAGACATTTACAAAGGTAAAGGTGGCCCTGTCGCCAAGCAAATGGAGAGAAAAGGAATTGCTTTTTCGGTTAACTGTCTTCCCGAAGGTCATGAATGGTTGAAGCCTCGTGAGTGAAAAATGTCCCGATGCACAAACAGAACAGAGTCATTGATTTTTCGTATTGCCGACATGGTGTTATCCACAAACACACCTACGAGAGATACGGATGGCTATCATTATTTTTATGACCCTGATCACACAAAAAGGCCACCCTCTGGATTTGGCAGGTTTTTCAAGACACCAAAAGGCTGGTCAACGAATCCTAAATACCAGCATGGAGCACTCCCGTATGATGTTGTAAAGAATCTCACAAATGATGAGTTGAAAGATTATGCTACTGTTATTAAGACTAATGATAATCCTCAACTTGCACAATTGGGTCCCAGTAAAAGGAAGTTAATTGAGAAGTTGAGTTTTGTAGGGGAAAATGACATCGAAGCTGTTGAACGGCTTCCTGATTTCCTTTTTGTACCTATCAACTCCGATAATGTTAGCTGTCTGAAGGCAAAATCATGTTCCATTGATTACGACAGGGGGAAAGGTGAGGACAACACAAAATATGATATCTATCTTAGCATTAATGATGGAAATGAATATACGTCCTCCAAATCAGTCGTTCATGAAATAGCACATCTGAGTCTTCTTTCAAGTCCATTAAGAAATGACCCTGAATTTCTTTCCAGTACACATATTTCCCTTACATCAGAGTTCTTTAAGTTTGAATCTGATTTCAAGAGTAGGATTAAGAAGCTTGTTAAAGGGGATGAAGAAAAAACTGACAAGGCATTTGATATCCTTTTCAAATGTAAGGGTCGTGGAGATAGAGTCCCTAAAAGACTAAATAATGTTTCAAAAGCATTAACAGGCAAACCATTTAAAACACTTACACAAAAAGAGGCATCGGATCTTGGTTCCTTTATGGATTGCCTAATGTGTGCCTCTGATGGTGAATATGGATTTGGTCACAGTAAAAGGTATATGCAGGAAAAGGACAGAAATAACCCAATACACGAGTTCTGGGCACATATAGGTGAGGACTATTTTTCTCCAAATCATCTTATTAAAAAACATTTTGATAATTCAGCATCATTTATAAGGAAGACAATGGAAGGGTTAAAATAAATGAGTTTTCAAGAGAAGTACGAGGAGATGTTTGATGAGCCGATGCCAGAACCAGATGGATTTCATGACCTTGTGAAATCATTCGTCAAAATGGAACAGCTTGCAAAAAAAGCCGTCAATAAAAGAACCCCGTTAAGTCAGGAATCTGTTAATGAGTTTTTTGGGTTCACACCGCCACCACCAAATAAAAATGTGATGTATTGAAAATTTCGATAATTGGGGATTGTTGTAGGTTGGCAGTGAATTAATGTTTGGAAAAACAATGTTTATCATTGCGGTCAACTACCCGTGACGAAAGTTGTGGGCTTTTAGGAGTAGGAATGCTAATTCGGAAACGAAAAATATGGTTTATGTTACGTTGGCGGGTCTTTTAATGATTCTCTAATAAGTTTGCATGACATTACGACATCGAACAGATTGTATCAAAAATGCAAAGTTTCGGAGACTAAAGTTTTTTGTCATAATAGTTGGAGGATTTATTAATAATTGAGAGCCCATGGTGATGTTGTGCATTCCTAGGTCAAAACACCCCATACGAAAAATAAATGCAGATTTTTTTTTGCGCGACGATTTTTCGATATTTTTTTCTATGTGCAGACACTGACTGTTTTTCAGTGGGCTAAATGCTTGAAGGATAACACAATGGATTTTTTGAAAACTGCTTCTGATTTTGAGAAACTTGCGAGTGAGATGGAGTCGAAAGACCTCATTGATTCCTTGTTCTCTGACAGTGAAGAACAAACCGCTGATGGAGACGTAACCTCCGAAAGCAAAACCGAGGAAGGAAACATCATGAACAAAACCGCAGGAGTTGAAGCAAACAAGTTTAACGTTTCTGGAATTAACAGTCCAGACCAAGACGAATTCAAACAGGTGCAAGGAGTCGTCGGGTTTAAAGACAGCGAAGTGAAAGATGCAATGAAGAAAGTTGCCTCTGCAATTCGTCAGTTGGATGATATCAAAAGCACCTTAACTAAGGAAGGTACTATGACGAAATACGCATCATTGATCGAATCGCTGGAAAGCGAAATCCGCACTGCATCTGAAATGGTCCGCAAGGCCCTCAAGGAAAATCCTGATTCCTGTTTGAACATGAACAAGGAGCCAACCAAGGATAAACCTTACGGTGCTTACGACAAGTCCGAACTGGCTGTCAATTTTGAAACCCAGTCTGATCATAACGATTGGAAGCACGACAAGCATGACGAAGTTGGTTTGGGTGTTCCGAAAGCTGAATCCGAAATCCCCCGTATCGCCGCAAAGCGTCTGGCCGCTACCAAAGCTGTCCGTATCGCTCTCAATCTGTTGGGTGATCGTTGCCCTCAAGAAGTTATCGCTGAACAGGGTCGTGATTTCTTCGCTGGTATGTCCATGACCGCTATGGATAATACCCTCCGTCGTATCGCTGAAACGGCTGACCTTTATGAAGGTGGTGAAGCAGATGCCGCTCCAGCTCCTGCCGCTCAAGCACTCACAGCTCCTGAAGCAACTCCTGCCCCAGTCGCTTGTGCAACAGCCGCTATGCCAGTGACCGATGACCCCAAGTGTGATGTCAAGGTCGAGAAGGTAGAGGAAGTGTCCGCTCCCGATTTCTCTGAGGATGAGAAGAAAGAGATCGAAAAGGAAGCATCACGTATCGCTTCTGAACGTAAGGCAAAAATCGTACAGGCCGCTAACAAACGTGCAAACGAATTGCTTAGCAACCCCAGTGATAAGACCATCATGCTCAATGGTGCTCCTGAAATGGCTCCTGCCCCTGAAGTAGCCCCTGAAGTGGCTCCCGAGAAGGAAGTCGCAACGGAAGCAGATGCAGAAGCTTTCGGTCTTGGTGACAAGGCAGAAGTAGAGGAAGGAAATCCAGAATTGTCCAAGCTTTTTGATGATGAAACAGAGGAACAGACAGAAGTGACGGCTTCCCGTACCGCTTCCGCTCCTTTCGCTGGCAAACTTCCAAGAGCTTCCATCAATGCCAACTCGTCTGGAAATGAGCTGGAATCAATGTGGGACACTTCGGATCTGTAAACAACAATTTCATGGGGCTCTGTAAGTAAAACCACAGAGTCCCGTTGAGAAGGGACAGGGGTATGGTGCTCGTGTCCTATAACAACAAAAACTAGAGAAGAGGTAAAAAAAATGGCACTTAGCTATTTGATTCGTACTCAGAACGCTTCGCAATTCGTTGCGGGTGATACCTGTTTCACGAAGATTAATTACCAAACGGGAGCTGGTCAGCCGAACGATTTGTTCAGCGCACTCACCCCCGTTGGTGTGTTGGGCGGTAGTGTTGCGATGCTTAGCAATACTGGCGTTGACGCAACAGATGAGTATACAGTGATCCCCGGAACGGGAGCAGTTGGAACTCGTGCTGTTGGTTTGTTTGTGAACAATGCTTCTGGTCGTGCTTGGGAAACCAATCAGGCGGCGGCATCTGGTAAGATTACTGTCGCAAAAGGCAAGCCCTCCGTCGAGGTCGATGTCTATGAGACGTATGAGCAGGTTAAGGCAAGTGGTGCTTCGGCAAACGCATGGGACACAATCTCGTACAATGTCGGTGACGCTCTCTATTGTTCGGCAAACGGTCTGTTGACGAATGAAGCTTCTGCAAATGGTCAGATCATCGGTTATGTGACAAAGGCTCCGTCTGTTGCTTCGTTGACTCTCGGCCTTGATGTCGAACTGTAAAAGGAGGTATCTTACTATGGATAAACAACGTCGTTTTGAAATCACTGCAAGTCTGATTAAGACTCCCGAAGGTCGTGCTCGTTATGCCGCAAGCTTGACTCAGCCCCTTCGTAAACGTCGCGATTACCAATCGGTTGGTCGTAAGGCGTTCTATGTTGAACAGCTCCCAGATGGCGCGTTGCCCATCTACGATAAGGATGCTCAGGTGACAGCCTATTTGGTTGGTGAGGAAGGAATGAACATCGTATCGGTCCAGAAGCCGAAACGTATTACCTTTGACCTGTTCGAGATCGTGGCTAACCCCGAGATCCCGCTCACGGAAGTTAAGGCAAAGCGTTTTGACCTGTTGGAACGTTCGATTGACTACGGCAAGGCAATGATTGGTGCTGAGGAAGATCGCAAGGTTTTCGCAACCATGGAAGCTTTGGCCCAAGATCCTACGGCTCCGAATGCTACGATTAACGTGACTGGCAACATGACCGCTAACGCGATTGTTGATGCATGGGGTCAGGTTACTCGTAATGATATCCGTGTCCAGAACATCTTCATGAATGCGATTGACTATAAGGACATCCTTAAGTTTGATCGTGACGTGCTTGATCCTGTGATGCAGGGTACCATGTTCAAGACGGCAATCGTGGCAAGCATGTATGGTGCCAACATTGTCGTTTCACGTATCGTTCCTGAAGGTAGTGTGTATGTGTGCGGTGAGCCCGAGTTCTTCGGACGCATCCCTGTCCGTACTGATCTGACGGTCATCTCCGCTGATGATCCTAAGAATCGTATGGTGGGCTTCTCGATGTTCGAACAACTGGGCATTGGGTTGTATAATGGTCTCGCCATGGCGAAGATCGACATCACCAGAGTTTAGTCTTACAGAGTCTCAAAATCTGAACGAATCCTCCAGAGCAATCTGGGGGATTTTTTGTTTTGTGAAAGTGCCATTGAAAAATAAATGAAGATTTTTTTAGGCGCGACGATTTTTCGATATTTTTCGCTATGTGCGTAGAAAGGTATTTAAAAATGAAACTGAAAAAAGGCAAGAAGCAACAGCACATGAACTTCAAGGTGGATGAGGATATTGTTGAGATGGCGAATGTTTTAAAAGACAAGCACTACATCAACATGTCTTCATTTTTTAGGGATTCTATTACGAATCTTTACAACAAACTTGAAGGAGTAGAACAGAGTAAACTGGAAAGCATTGACAAGACTTAATTGTTGTGTTTTTCAAAATGTACGGTGCGAGTCAACCATCCATAGCGAAAGCTAATAACTTGTGAAAGCAAGTTGGTTGAACAGGTCACTAGCAGGAGATTATGAAGTTGTTAGTAAACGATAGGGAAGAAATAGAAATGTCGGAGTGCCACCCCAGCCCCGACCTCTTTGGGTGCAGACTAAACAGTTCCTCTGGATGTGGAACAGTGTCTGTGTCGTCAAACCTTCCCATATCAGACCGAGGGGAGGTCGAAAACAGCGGATGCTCCGAATCCGTTGTGTACGCACAGGACCAGCATACAGGTCGCTCTAAAAGCATTGTGTATGTCCTTAATCAGGATGGCAAGCCACTTATGCCCTGCAAGTTCGTCAAGGCAAAGCATCTGTTGAGGGATGGTAAGGCAAAGGTTGTGAGCAGACTTCCGTTCACTATCAAACTGTTGTGGCAGTGTGAGTGTAATACGCAGGAAGTAGTTGGTGGGCTGGATACAGGGAGTGTTACTATCGGATGTGCCGCTGTATCTGATGGTAAGGTTTTGTACATGTCGGAAGTTAAGTTGAGAAATGACATTACAAAAAAAATGGTACGGAGGAAAAGTTCAAGAATTCATAGAAGGATGAGACATACTCGTTATCGTCCAGAAAGGTGGGGAAACAGGGCTTCTTCCTTACGAAAAGGAAGGCTTGCACCCACCCTATTATCGAAGTTGAATTCTCATTATCGGGAGATATCATTCGTTGAATCAATATTGCCTATTACAAGGTGGAAGGTGGAGTTAGCAAATTTCGACATCAACAGAATAGAAAATCCAGACGTTGACAAGTCGGGGCACAAGGATGGTCAACAGAAAAGTTTTTACAACACTAAGGCATATATCGTTGATCGTGACGCATACTGTTGCAAGGGGTGTAGGGCTAAAAATGTGCCATTACAAGTCCATCACATTATATTTAGAAGCAACGGAGGAACTAATATTCATAATAACCTTGTATCGCTTTGCAAGGAGTGTCATGAGAAGGTTCATAGAGGAGAATTGAAATTTCTTGCTCGCAAATCAGTGACAAAACATGCTGGTGAGGTTGGGGTTATCAAATCACAACTCAAAAAGGGAAACAAGAAGTTTGAGACAACTTATGGGTACGAGACAAAATTCAAAAGGGAAGTTGTATTAGGCCTTCCCAAAACCCACTATTATGATGCTATCGCTATTTGTTTTGAGGATGAGGACAATATAAAACAGACAAATAGCGTTGTTTTCATGAAAAGACATATTGCTGGTGGAGATTACAAACAAACAAAGGGGTCTCGTAGTGAAAAAAAAGTGCCAACAGGTAAATTGTTTGGGGTAAGAAGATATGACTTGGTTAAGACTGATAAGGGGATTGGTTTTGTGAAGGGGAAAAGGGTTAACGGTTTTTTCGAGATTTCAACATTGGGTGGTAGAAAAATAAGTGGGACAGCCAACATGAAGAAACCCTTCACACGCATCACTGCCAGAAGCACCACATTGATTGACACTGTGGTGGCAATCTAACCAAAAGCACTCTCTCCCTCTCCTCTCTTTTTCGATAGTTCACTCTATTACTGATGAACTGCAACTTTAAAAGCCCATATACAGAAAGCACAATCCAACGCATCGCCTACAGCCTACTCAGACAGGCAGGTGATGATTCGTACATCCACGATCCAGAGCACGAGTTCCATCCAAGTGAACTACCAGCAGGACAGAAGTGGCATAGAACTGAGAGAGGTTGGAGCTCTATTGAAGGGGAGCCAACATTAAGCGACTATCAAAAGAATCAGAAGTCAATGAGGCTTTCACCAAAGGACATTGACAGGAAGGTGCTTGGCAGACTGTTCAAGATTGTAAAGAGGGAAGGATATGACACACCCAACAAAGAGTCACTGTATAATTACCTCTTTAAGGGAAGGACTGTTGGTGATTACTTTATTCAACCGAGAGTAAAAAACGGAGTACTCTGGGATACGGACTATGTTGACATGGTACAGGAAGCCATTGGTGGGGTCCAGAAGCGGAAGACCAACCTTGAACAGAAAAAGACGAAACAGGCAGAACACCCACATATTGACAGGCAGAGGGTACGGGAGCTGGGATATACAAATGATATCAGGGAGGGAGGGTATATTACACCTGATGGGAGGATGATTGACCTATCGGGCAAACGGGAGGGTGGCCAATCAGGGAGTCGATCTTATGACCATCGTGAGGCAGGTGGCACTCTGGGGATGCAGGAGTTTATGAATGAGGGGAACATACGCATGGATGCCAATTCAGGTATGATTGATCTGGTACATGCCCCCACAAAAGAGCAATATGATTTACTTTCACGGCTGATACAATCCAAAAGAGGAGAGGTTGTGATTGACATGGATAACGGATTGGGGCAGATGGACAGAGGTGAGTCGTATTATTCACCGACAAGGGACAGGCATGGTGAGCAATATCCATTAGGAACACCCACCCACAAGATCCTGACAGACATAAAGAAATATTTCGATAAGCACCGTGAAAAGAAGATTGAAAAAATCTCCACGATGCTATTTGATGAAATGGAGTGACAGGTTGGTTCTTTTTCGATAATGAAAGCCCTTTGTGAAACTATTTTCAGAAAGGGGTACCATTCAAAATGTCCTGTGACTGCGACTGCAACTGCTCAAATTTACCATCAACTAATTCTGCCATAATCTCTCTAAGGAAGGGTGATGACACTGATGCAATGGGGAGGACAATCACAGTTACAATAACCTCCACTGCTGACTGGGTTGGCTATTCCGCACGTTTTCAACTGGGCAGGGTGTATAAGGATTATTCTGATGTGTCCAGCAAGACCTTTACTATATCACTGGCGAGTACTGACACCATAAAACTCCCTGTTGGACGGTTGGACGGGTATTTGAAATTCATTGATGCGGACGGGAAATACACCACTGATGAAACAATCATTCCATTTGACATTCTTCCAATGACAGTGCGGAATACGGGACTTTCAACATAATGAGTACGACAATAGTTGATTCAGAGGATTTCACGGTGGTAGTGAGTGATCCTACATACACCATTGAAATCACTCACACAGACGAGAACGGAGTAACCACAATTTTATGAAACACATTTTAACAGTTCTTTTTTCATGTTTGGCATTATTGGCTGATGCACAATCATCGGGTGCTCCTCGTGTGATGCCGATTGATAACGGTAAACTGGTGAGCGATTTGGATGGGAACAAAAAGGCCATCACCAATCTTGGTTCTATTTCTGTCGGGAGTGGAACAATAACCAACGGGGCAGTCAACCCGAACGATATTGTGAATTACAGGGTGTTGACGAATAAACTTAACGATACTGTGATTGGCCTGAATCTGACCAACAAGCTTGACAGGTCGGAGTTTTATGCGACGAATAGTAATGTGTATGGGGTGTTGGGTACGAAAGCAAGCACCAATGATCTGAACAGTGCCATTACCAACGAAACAAATCAACGTGTGTCAGGAGATGTTGCTGGGAGTAACAATGTCCTTTATGCTACCAATTCGCTTTGGGGGGCAACAACCAATTTTGTTAAATATGCCATCACGGGGAAAGTTGATAAAGTGGAATTTTATTTGACAAATGATGTTTTGACAGTAAGTTTAACCACAAAGGCATCGACGAATAATGTGCCAAAATGGGATGAATCATGGAGTTGGGGTAATCATGCCTTGGCTGGATACGTATTGAATTCGTGGATGACCAATTGGCTGTCCACCAATGTATTTGGAATGATGATATCTGCTTCTGGTGGATTAACCGCTATTACCAATAATGGAATAGTTACAATTGATGGAAGTTCTAAGGCAAGTACAAATGATCTTAATACTGCAATAACTAATGAAAGTAATTTAAGAGTATCTGGAGATATTTCTTCTACTAATTATGTAAATAATGCTACAAATAATCTTTGGATATCAACAACTAACCTTGTAAATGATTCTATTACTAATGAAGCATCTCAAAGAGTCTCAGGAGATGTTGCTGGGACAAATTATGTGAATACATTTACTAACAGGATATTGACCGCCCTTCAACCAATAGATTTAGCTCCTTATTATCCTCGTTCAAATCCATCAAACTACATATCAAATGCGACTTCATTATTCTCAACTAATGGGAATACGTTTGTTACCGTAGAAGGGACAAATGTTGATGTTTGGGCTATTGTAGATGCATGGAATATTACCTTCTCTGCTGATTTCAGTTCTAGAATCCCTCCTAGTCTCTTTCCTCTACATACTAATTATGTTTTTACATCTTATCCAAATATTTTAATAGATGGGGCTTGGACTATTATGTATTTTACAAATAATGTTTGGTCTATATCTTGTAGACTTACTCCTTTTAATTATGATAATTGGAATTCAACGACTAATTCATATATATTAGACTCTTCAAATGGCGGGAATGGACATGCATATGTTACGTCATGTAGAACACCTATTATTGTTTCACATCTTGCAAGTATGAATGATTTGGTTTCTTTTATAGCTGATGCAACAAATACTCTTTGGATGGCTACAACGAATTTTATTAATACTTCTATAACTAATGAAGTATCCAAAAGAGCTTTTGGAGATATTGCATCTACTAATTATGTCAATACATTTACTAATAAGATACTAAATGCATGGCAGAATTCTTCCTATGTAACTAACACATTTGTTTGGGATTCGGACGGAACAAATATTACTATTACAGGATATAAAGGCCAAGGTGGAGATGTTGTATTCCCGACTATCATAAATGGTATGCCAGTGAAGTCGGTAGGAGCTTTAGTTCTTGGAGCGTATGCTAATATTGTTGATTCCGTTAGAGGTGACAGTATTGAAGAAATTAAGGCTAGTGCTTTTTCTTATAGTTCAATTACTAATGCGACTTTCCCGTCATTGAAAAATCTTGGTATTTCTGCATTTGATTCTTGTTCATTATTAAACTCAGCATATTTAGGATCTGTAACTTTTATTGATCAGGGAGCTTTTGGTTCTATTTCTTCTGCGTATTTGAATATTTATTATAGTGGGAATGAACCTTCTGTAAACCCAGGTGGTGATTTCATATTTTTCAATACTACTGCCACGGTCACAAATATTGTTGTTAATCCTATAGCAGTTTGGGGTACAACCTTCGGAGGTATGCCAGTTGTTCGTCTTGATCTTTATGGTAGACTTCTTGGAAATGCTAATACTGCCTCTGCTCTTTCAGAAGGGACAGCTTCTAATAAATTAGAGAACGCAATCACCAATATTACAATCAGTGGAGAAGCATCCCTTACTCAAAATAATAGTATTGTTTCGATAATTATTAGCAATCAAGTAACAGAAACATCTATAAATAATGCAGGTGGTGTTACAACCAATAATGTAATTTATACAAATACAGTAGCAAAAGCTAATTCAGCACTCCAATCAGGGGCAACAAATGATCTATGGATAGCTACTACTAATCTTGTTAATGTTTCTATCACTAATGAAGCATCTCAAAGAGCTTCTGGTGATGTTTCTTCTACAAATTATGTAAATTCTTCTACAAATAATCTTTGGATATCAACAACTAACCTTGTAAATGATTCTATTACTAATGAAGCATCTCAAAGAGTCTCAGGAGATGTTGCTGGGACAAATTATGTGAATACATTTACTAACAGGATATTGACCGCCCTTCAACCAATAGATTTAGCTCCTTATTATCCTCGTTCAAATCCATCAAACTACATATCAAATGCGACTTCATTATTCTCAACTAATGGGAATACGTTTGTTACCGTAGAAGGGACAAATGTTGATGTTTGGGCTATTGTAGATGCATGGAATATTACCTTCTCTGCTGATTTCAGTTCTAGAATCCCTCCTAGTCTCTTTCCTCTACATACTAATTATGTTTTTACATCTTATCCAAATATTTTAATAGATGGGGCTTGGACTATTATGTATTTTACAAATAATGTTTGGTCTATATCTTGTAGACTTACTCCTTTTAATTATGATAATTGGAATTCAACGACTAATTCATATATATTAGACTCTTCAAATGGCGGGAATGGACATGCATATGTTACGTCATGTAGAACACCTATTATTGTTTCACATCTTGCAAGTATGAATGATTTGGTTTCTTTTATAGCTGATGCAACAAATACTCTTTGGATGGCTACAACGAATTTTATTAATACTTCTATAACTAATGAAGTATCCAAAAGAGCTTTTGGAGATATTGCATCTACTAATTATGTCAATACATTTACTAATAAGATACTAAATGCATGGCAGAATTCTTCCTATGTAACTAACACATTTGTTTGGGATTCGGACGGAACAAATATTACTATTACAGGATATAAAGGCCAAGGTGGAGATGTTGTATTCCCGACTATCATAAATGGTATGCCAGTGAAGTCGGTAGGAGCTTTAGTTCTTGGAGCGTATGCTAATATTGTTGATTCCGTTAGAGGTGACAGTATTGAAGAAATTAAGGCTAGTGCTTTTTCTTATAGTTCAATTACTAATGCGACTTTCCCGTCATTGAAAAATCTTGGTATTTCTGCATTTGATTCTTGTTCATTATTAAACTCAGCATATTTAGGATCTGTAACTTTTATTGATCAGGGAGCTTTTGGTTCTATTTCTTCTGCGTATTTGAATATTTATTATAGTGGGAATGAACCTTCTGTAAACCCAGGTGGTGATTTCATATTTTTCAATACTACTGCCACGGTCACAAATATTGTTGTTAATCCTATAGCAGTTTGGGGTACAACCTTCGGAGGTATGCCAGTTGTTCGTCTTGATCTTTATGGTAGACTTCTTGGAAATGCTAATACTGCCTCTGCTCTTTCAGAAGGGACAGCTTCTAATAAATTAGAGAACGCAATCACCAATATTACAATCAGTGGAGAAGCATCCCTTACTCAAAATAATAGTATTGTTTCGATAATTATTAGCAATCAAGTAACAGAAACATCTATAAATAATGCAGGTGGTGTTACAACCAATAATGTAATTTATACAAATACAGTAGCAAAAGCTAATTCAGCACTCCAATCAGGGGCAACAAATGATCTATGGATAGCTACTACTAATCTTGTTAATGTTTCTATCACTAATGAAGCATCTCAAAGAGCTTCTGGTGATGTTTCTTCTACAAATTATGTAAATTCTTCTACAAATAATCTTTGGATATCAACAACTAACCTTGTAAATGATTCTATCACTAATGAAGCAAATTTAAGAATAAATGGCGACAATTCAGGTACTAATTATGTAAATAATGCCACAAATACCCTTTGGATAACAACAACTAATTTGATAAATAATATTATTACAAATGAATCAACACAAAGAATTTCAGGTGATGTCGCAAGTACAAATTATGTAAATTCAGTATTACCTCTTAAAGTAGATATAAGTAATGGAATAGCAACAAATCTTACAGTAAGAGATTCTATTAAAGCGGAACGATTTGATTATGTTACAGGAACAACAGTAATTACAGGAACGACATATACCAAGAAGGTCTATTTTTTAGATTCAGATGGTGATACTGTCATATTAGATGTTTCTGGCGGTGTTTTAACAAGTGACAGGATTTCACAATAAAGGAGAGAAAATTATGAAAAAGATGATAGCAGTTTTAATCAGTTTAGCAATAGCAGTAAATGCCCAATTAGAGGTTCCTCTTGATGGGATGTCCGTTACTGTACCAACGACAGTAGTAACATCAAATTCAACAATATCGATTCCTGTTGTAATAACGAATATGGTTAATAGTGTTATTACCGTCACTAATACGACACCTTCTTATAATCAGTCCTTGGATGGTTTAATTTTGAAGATTGATGATGTTCGTGTATCATCAGCACGTGGCAAAATTCCAATGATGATTTTTACATCATGGAGATGGGTGACACCAACGAGTCCTGAAGTAACTGTTAGAAGAGAAACGACAGTGCTTAAATATGAACAGGTCACAAACCTTATAGCAAAAACTGGTTCTCGTATCTCCTTGAAAGATGTAGAGGATTTATTTATAAAGATTGCTGTTGAATACATTAAAACTCCTTAAGGAATTAATATGACAAAAATGTTTAAATTATTTTTACTTTTTTCTGTACTATGTGTCGGTAGTGCAGTTGCTCAATTTGAATTGACATATACAGAGGTTGCTGGAGGGTTGAGTGTGACTGGATATACGGGAACTCCTTCTGGTGATCTTGTAATCCCTGATAATGTCGGTGGGACTAATGTTGTGGCAATTGGAAATGGCGCATTCGGTTATTGTTCTGGTTTTACTGGAAATTTAATAATTCCTAATTCTGTAACTAGCATTGGAAATGGCGCATTCAGTGATTGTTTTGGTTTTACTGGAAATTTAATAATTCCTAATTCTGTAACTAGCATTGGAGTCTATGCATTCGCAAATTGTTCCCAGTTTGCAAACACCGTTTTCCTAGGTAACGCCCCAACCTTAAGTGTTGATATCTTCTATCAGACACCCATTACCTCAATCTCCATAAGATCATCAACGACAGGATGGGGAATTGATTATGAGGGAATTCCTTTTGTATCAACTAATCTTTGGCTTATAACAACAACCTCGACAGATACGACAAAAGGAACAACCCCTTCATTTTATCTATCTGACTATAATGTTCCCGTTACAGTGGTAGCAACACCTGTTTCTTCCAACTATAAATTATCAACATGGAAAGAAGCATCCACTAATGTAAGTACAAGTTCAAGTTATACATTTACTGCCACAAAAGATAGAACACTTACAGCAGATTTTGACCTTTATAATAGATGGAATGTTCTTGGGGTAGCAACCAACTTTAATACTCTTAACAGGACAAACTTTTCAAATTCTGCAATAATGGTAAAAGATGTAATATTAGGTTCAAATAGTTTAATAAATACTCTTAACGGGAAAGCAGGTACTATTGATTTGAATACTGCCATAACTAATGAAGCCTTCCAAAGAGTATCTGGAGATGTTGCTTCTACCAATTATGTTAATACTTTTACAAATAAGATAATGACCGCGTGGCAGAATCCAGCGAGCGCGACCAACTGGACATGGACGAGCGACGGGACGCAGATAACGCTGACGGGGTACACTGGGATTAATGACGTTGTGATTCCAGATATGCTGGATGGATTACCAGTGACAGGGTTTGGGACGACCTTCAGTCCGGGAGAACTCGGGTCTGCAAT
>SESA01000186.1_pt1 | contig 43067 bp, 25 predicted proteins | sample 3171451 | NCBI WGS metagenome assembly SESA01 (sample SAMN06051862, study PRJNA518727) | freshwater metagenome | biome: subpolar coniferous forest; feature: holomictic lake; material: water; isolation source: holomictic Lake 227, 8 m depth | place: Canada: near Kenora, Ontario | collected...
GGCGCCGGTTGCACCTGGCGTTGGGTCTGCCCAACTTAAAATATTAGTAGGATTTCCGCTTGTCTTTAATACTTGATTTACGGTACCACCCGTAATATGAACATCACCAACAGCACCTAAATTAGTGGTCCCTGAAACTGTTAACCCTGTTAACGTACCCACTGATGTGATTGCTGCTTGAGTTGCACCTGTTACTGTTGCTGCTGTACCCGAAACATTACCTGTAACATTACCAGTTAAACTACCTGTAAATAAAGTAGAAGAGACACTTGTTAGGCCGGCGAGCGTTGTGCTTGCACCACCTAATGCAATATTTGTAGATCCAACTGTAATAGAATTATTTGTAAGTGCCCCGTTTGGTATGCTACTAAAGTTTGTGCCAGTTAATGTTGGAGTATTAGTCCAACTAGGTGTTGCTCCGGATACAAGTACCTGACCCGAAGTACCTGTAGCAAGAAGTGCTGTTGTATCAAATGCTGACTGATAATGTATATTACCGGCAAGACCACCGGCTATATTTGCTGCTCGTGTTACTGTGCCTGTTACTGCAATTGTTATATTACCGGTTGCACTTGATACAGAAATATTTGTACCTGCTATATTACTCAGAACACCAGTATTAGTTATTGTTGTACCAGTAACATTAATTCCAGCACCGCCGGAGTATGTTCCTGCGCCTGAAAATTGCACCCACGCTTGGCCGGAAAAAGAAGATAGATAATGATTAGACTGTACCCAACCAGTATTAGCATAAACAGTGCCTTCGAGAATAAAGATGGAGGCGCCTATTAATTCGGTATATGTGGCTGCATCTGAAGAACGAGTTAGAACATAAGTATTCACTACAGGTATATCTGTAACGGTAGCATCATATATACCGTTCTCGCTTCCCACACTCTGTCCGGTTAATAAAATACGATATCCATCCCCGTGAACAGGTGTGAGTACAGGATGACTATCTATTATAAGATTAGTACCTGTTAACGGAACATTAGTTCTAGATAGTAGATTTGCTGCTTGTTTCCATGTTAATCCACTTACAGCATTATCAACATATGCCTTAGATGTTGCTGCGGTTGGACTAGATGGGATACCTGGTAAACCTAATACTTCGCCGCCTCCAACAAATGTTAAATTAGCAAGAGAATTCATTGTATCACCGGCTTTCAATACATTTAAACTGGCCGCGCCGGTTAAACTTCCTATAAAAGTCGGTGCAGTCACATTACCTGCAACATCTAAAGAAATTAATGTACCTACTGATGTAATATTTGGTTGGGCCGGTGTTGTTAATGTGCCTTCAATAGTGGATGCTGATATATTATTGTATACTAATATATCATCAACAGTTAGTTGTCCGTAGATAGTAAAATCTACATCAAGAGCAGGGTCTGCTGCTGCATAGACAATAACACCATCTTGTACTTTAATTTTCTGAGCCATATAGTTTACCTACCGTTTCATATATTTATCATAAAGTTAATAAGATGTTTCGATCATAAAAAAGCCCCTCGGAAGGGGCTCTTTGATAAAATTTACTAACCCGGTTGGATCAATAGAATTTCAATGTTGCGCTGTTGATACCGACCTTTGACAAGTAATCAGCTGCGTTACCGAAGCTGTTTGCTGTGTTAGTAAGTTCTAAGTATCCATAACGTGTCATGAACGAAACTACAGGCTCGAAAGTCTGTGGATCCATAACTGGACCAACGCTCATTAACGGAATGTATGGGCAGTAGTAAGCTGCTGCGTCTGTTTCTGTTGGGCCTTTGTAGCCTAACAAGATTGGGTCGCCATCGCTTGCATATTGGTTAACGTAAACCCGCATTGTGCTATTCAATGTACCAACAAACTTTGTGTTTGTAGGTGCTTCGAATGTACCTTCTGTGGTACGAGCAAACGAAGATGTAGTAGCAGACTGAAGAATTGTTAACGCTGTTGGCGAAACAACTGCCCAGTTAGCTGCGCCACGACGTGTGCGAGCTGCAATCAAGTTAGCTTGTTGGTTGATCATGACAGCAAGAGCAGCCATTTCGTCACCAACATAAGTTGCTGTACCAGATACAGCGGCTTGATTGAATGTAGTTGGAGCAACTGGAACTAATGAACCTAACTTGTAGATCATTTCCTGGTCGATTTCAACTGTGATTTCTTGTGCAAGTGCTTGCATGATTTCTGCTTCAATGTCAATACCATGAATAGCATTGGCATCTTGTGCAGCTTCAAATGTCCAGCGAGCAGATAACTTACGTGTCTTAGCTTCCACTGTCTCTTTCAAGATTTGGATGCTTAACTTGTTACCTGGGATACCTTCCATACGTGCTGTAGCAGCAGCAGCAGGATCAGCAACAACTTCGTTACCCGAATATGCTTTAGCAATTTCGAATGGACCAAGTGCTTCTGTACCAGCTGTTACACCAGCTGCGCTATTCGCATAACGAACACGCAATGTATGGATTTGGCCGACTGGGCCTGTCATAGGCTGAACGCCCATGATTTCATTTGCAATAACAGTAGGCATGACACGTCGAATTAACGGTAGCATAACCTTGTTAAGTACGGCAATGTTACCTGCCTGTGTAGCGCCTGCTGTTGCCGATTCTGCCAAGTATCTACGAGTGTTTTCAAACACTACGTCCATTGATTGGCGACGGGTTCCTGTTAGGCCTTCTAATAGGGCTTCTTTTGTGGCGCCCCAGTTTGATTCAAATAGCTTTGTTGCCATTGTATGTTTCTCCTAGATTACTTTCTAATTCCGGCTAAGGACAAAATATGATTTAATTCCGAAGAATCGCTAGACTCTTCATCCTGAGTGACCTTCACTCTGTTACCTGTATTCGAAGACAATGTTGCTTCGTTCAACTGTGGCTTTGCAGCAGCAGGTTTACGTTCAACAGCCTCATTCAGAACGCTTGGCAAATACTTGTTGTATGCACCTTGCAAATTCTTTGTCTGTACTGATTCAAGTAACTCTTTCATTACTGACTTCTTGTCCTTAGACAATGGTGCTAGTAATTCGTTCATGACCTTTTGTCTTTCGACTAAGTCCTGTGTTGCTCTTAATTTGCCATCTAATCCTTCCATAACCGACTTGTTCTTTTTAACTGATTCAGTTAAAGTTGCAAGTTGACTATTCTTAGATTCAACAACCTTTTGTAGCTTCTTCAGCTCTGTACCTTCATTTAGATACGAAGTCATGAATTCAGCGGCTACACTTTCGAAAATCTTACGTCCGAAATCATTTTCACGGGCAACACGAATGTCTTCCTTGAATTGACCAATTTCATTGCGTAAAGTCTTCTCAATGTTTGACTCAATAATTTGAGCAGCACGCTTGATAAACTGTGTTTTTGTTTCTTGTAGCTTTTGCTTACCTTCGGTAACCATTTTGACTTTTTGTTCCACAAGGGACTTCTTGTCTGCACGGAACTCGCGAATTTCTTCGGCAAGTTGCTTTAATAGGAAGTTTTCAAGTTTTCCGAAGTTTTCCTTCATAGCCTTTTTCTCGGCATAAAACTCTTTCATTTCCTTTGCTACAGCTTCTGTAATGAACTTGTTTAGCATTCCTGTGTGTTCTACTAACTTGCCTTTATAGGCAATACGTTCTGCGACAAGTTTTCTCTTGTCATCGGCGAATTCTTCGAGTTCAACGCGGACTTTGTCTGTTAAGAAACGATCCATCGATTCTACTAAAGTGCCCTTGTCGTGTTCAAATTTACGTGCGAATTCCTCACGGAGTGTTGCAGCAACTTCTTCACGAGCTTCGGATAATCTAGATTCCCAAAGACCAATAATCTGGCCTCTAGTTTCTTCGGATAGCCCTACGCTTTCGCTCAAGATCTCATCAATTTTTTTTGCCATCTTGAGTTCCCCTTAAATTTTTAACTCTTGAATAAATCTCTGAATGTCTTTAACGAGCTGTCTCTGTGCAGCGGCTTCTGTTAATGCTTCCCTTGCGGTCCCCATTATCCTTGAGCCACCCTTCATGTTATAAAGACTTTCATATACTGTTCTCGGAAATGCATTTGGAGCACTAGGTTGTGCAACAATGTCAACGGTAATAATTTCAAAATCTGAAACAGAACCATCATCACCAACATTTCCTGAACCACGGGAAGATACACCCAACTTTGCACCCGACTGTAACAATGTTTTTACAATGTTGCCCATCGGAGTTGGAACAATCTTCAACTTTCCGTATCCATCCGCACCGTCCATCCACATTTCTGTGATCAGGTGCGCTACGCGATCTAAGTTAATAGAAAGCTCTTCCGGGTGGTCGAGCTCGCCCATAACTGATTGACCGCTACTTAACTTTTCAGTAATAGAATTGACTGCCCTAGCAATTTCTCTAGCAGGATAAACTCGCTGGTTTTGGTTTCTTACGTCACCCTGAATAAAGATTCCTTTCATGCAGAGATCTTTACCACCAGTTTTGTTATCTTCTTCTAGTAATTGAACGTGTGCCTTGTCAAAAGACAAGAACTCGTACAGTTTATTTGCTATAATTGCCATCTATTCCTTAGGCCGGTTTCTTTGTTAGAGGAGACTTACTAAATCCGTCACCTGCTGTCTTACCACCGGTAAATTTAGCTGTTGTATCAGCTTTCACTGAAGAATTCTTTGGCTTAAGATTTACGTTATCAGTTGGTGTCTTGCTTGCTGCTGAATCACCATTGTACTTTCCGTATTCACCACCTGTACCGCCGTTGCCGCCGATCTTAGTAGGTTTTCCACCGTAATCTTTTCTTGCTGGAATATTAGTGAATGATGACTTGGTTTGTTCAGCACCTAATGGTGTGTCTTTACCAGTTCCAACTAACTTTGCTGTACCGCGTTGGCCTGTATCAGCAACTTTATTTAAGAACTTAGTTTCTTCTTCAACTTTCTTACCCTTGACTTTTTTCTTTGCCTGGGCAGCAACTTCAAGCTTCTTGGCTTTTTCTTCAAGTGCTTTCTTAGCTTGTTTCTTTTCAAACATGCTTGCAACAACTTCACCGACGACTTTTTCTTCGCCAGCACCGCCGAAATTAGGCATACCACCTGCTTCTGCATCTGTATCCATTGCTGGTTCGACTTCATCATCACCAAACTCGCCAGCTAAGTCAGCGTGCTCGGGTTCTTGCATTTCGTCGCCCATTATTCTGTCAAAGTCTGCACGAAGATCAGCAAGTTGTGATTCTAGATCATCAACTCTCTCTTCTGTAGTTTCTTCGCCACCAAATTCGTCGTCTTCACCTTCGTCGTCGAATTCACCTTCTTCGTCATCGCTATCTTCATCATCGCCGGCTTCGCCGTCGTTCTGTTGATCAGCGTCTACTTCATCTTTGTCTGACGAAATTTCTTTAGTAAAATCTTGATCTGGTTCACCACCAACTTCATCGGATTCCTCTAGTTCGTCTTTTTCTTCTTCAACTGCATCATCTTCTTCATCGACAATGCTTTCGTAAATAGTACGAGCTTTTTCTACAATGATTTGATGGAGAAGTTCTGATGCTTGGTCAGAATCTTCGCTTAATAGCAGATCCAAAACCTTTTCAAGTTTCTTTTGTTGTGACATGCCTAATCTCTCCTTGATTAATTAAAAAATATCCAATATACTATTTATTAGTATTCTAGGTATTTAACTCATTGGGGAAGATTATGGCGGGATATGGCTATAAAAGATGCCATTTTATAAAAACTGATTGCGTAGAGTTATTTAGTCTCTATAATAGGGAAATAAACAACTAGTTTATAGGCTTCCCATTCCACCGGCATCTGGCTCGGCAGATTGCCCATACATATCTGGTAGGAAGTTAAGATGTTGTGCCTTTTCGTACTTTTCGGCGTCGCGAGATTTTCTTAATTTTTGAATATGAAGCATAGTTAATCTCGGACGGCGAGTATCATCCATTTTTGCCTGGCCTAATTGGTCATCAGCTGGATCATAAAATTCTACTAAGATTTCTCGTGCTTGCATATTCTTATTTATCTCTTATCAACTTCCGAAATTATCTACTTCGGTATCTGTTGCGCCGGTGTCTCCGCCGGGTGCTGCGCCTGCATCGGGTTCTTCACCTTCGGGTGCCATATCATCAATACCGGAACTTGTAATACCTACATCAGATAATCCCGATGGTGCAGAACCGCCTTGTGGCTCTGGAGCAAATGTTTTAGTTAGCCTACTTCGCTCTTCTTTCCACATACGTTCATTCTCAGCAATCTGTTCCTCTGACCAATGTAGATATGTTTTTAAAATATATCTCTTTGATACAAACGGTACATCCATTAATGCGGTGAATGTATTAATACGTGCAGAGTCGAGCTCAAGCTGTCTATATTCTGAGAACGATTGCGGTGGAGTAAATTCTAATTCAAATAAACTATTATCAATTGTAATACCGCGGAACTTTAAGAATAACTTAAATTCCATATCAATTGGTTCAATAACCTGCTGTTGATACCGTGTAACAACTTTAGAAAAACGAAACTCTTGAATAAATGCTGTGCCAATTTTGCCATCGCTCATTGCTGCTGTTCCATCTTCCGGCCCTGTCGGCAAGTACGAACTAGGGACTCCAAGAGCACGAAGCATCTTATTATTGAAATAACGCAAGTCGTCAATATCGCCCAGATTTTCACCACCAGGTAATACTTCAACTTTAGAACCACGTCCTTCGCTTGTTACAGCAAAGAAGTAATCTTCTAAAATAGACATAGGATTATATGTAGAATCAACTACATTAGCACCGCCACCAGTTCTACTCGGAATACGTTTTTGTTGCACTTCGTAACGAATACGCTCAAGATACTGTTGCGCCTTATTTGGTGGCATAGTACCAACATCAATAAAGAACATACGGCGCTCTGGCGCACGATGTATGCGATAGATTAAGATAGCATCTTCTATAAGCTCTTTCTGCTTATAAACTTTGTATATTTGCTCTAGTATGCTAAGGCCGAAGGGCCACGCTGCATTCATGCCGTCTGTAAGCGATAATTGTACAATATGTTCGGCATCTACTGCTGTAGCACCACCGTCTTGATAATTTGCTGTTCCGGCACCGCCATATCCACCGGATACATAATTCATATTACCTTGCATAGGTGGGGAAAATATAATACTATTGGAACCAAATGCTTCGTTTGAAAGCTTATTAAGTTGATTTGTACCAACTAAACTCTTCATATTAAGATCGATATCTTTAATAAAATAGCTTTCAATCTTTTTGCCATCGCTTTCATTCACAATAACTTTTTCTACTTTAGCAGGATCAACCCAGTAAAGTTTAAAGGATTCGGGATCACGCAAGAAGAATTGATCACCATAAACTAATACAGAACGAAACATTCTCCATAGTCTACGATTGATTTTATTAAGTCTACACCACTGACCTAACGATTTTTCTAATATCTGAATTTCAGAGGGAGTAGGATCATCATTAAATTTAATAACAAGTGGTAGTTTAGATATTTCGTCACATTCTGTCCCGAAGTCAGCAATTGTGTCAATTGCTGCACTAATTTCGTGATCATAATTCATTTGATCATATACAGCATATCGCTGTAAACGATCTGGCGGGCCAGAATATACTTCTGGTAACCAATTACTATATTTTGCTGTAGAAGCATAAGCAGATGTACCATTGACAGCTCTCTGTGCCACAGGAAGGACCGAGTTAACGGGTTTGAAGAATTTTTTCCATGTCATATTATGCTTGTACTCTTGCGTATTTTAGGATATCTTTATTAACTGATACTAAGTTATTTGTACTTAGTAGAAGTTGCTCTAATAACGAACTTTGATAACCAAGTGCAGTATTTATGCCTGTATCAGCAGTAGTCTTCTCTATTCCGGTGCCACTTGCTTGGGTACTGTCTTTTGGAGTTGCCTGTTCGCCTTTAGATTCTTCTGCAGTCGATACTTGAGATGGGCTATTAAGTTCAGATGCCTTAGGCGTGTTAGGCGTGGTTACACCTGTTGTTGATGTCGGGGTCGGTAAAGATACTACACCCATTTTAGATAATGCACCAAATGCTAATGCTTTTACTATTTCTATACTATTAATAGTTTCTACAATAGATTTTAATGTCTCTAACCCAGTAAATTCATTTAATGAACCTGATAATGTATCTAGTCCTGCTGATAATGAAATAAATGCGTTAGATGAAACTTCTAAACTAGGTGCTAAATCAGCAAGAGCCTTTGCTAATATCTCTACACCAGCCCCGGCGATACCAGAGGCCATACCAAATGCAAGTAATCCTAATGCATTTATGCTAGATAATGCGTCTATGCCCGAAGCAACCTCTATTAATTTTTCACCGCTCGATTCTTCTAGTACAGCAAATGCATCTGCTAATTGTTTTATACCCGGGGACGCTATTAATGCCGCAGCACCAAATGCAAATAATCCCATTGCACTTATACTAGATAATGCGTCTATACCTGGCGCAATTTCCATTAACTTTTCACCGCTTGAATTTTCTAATTCGGTAAATGCATCTGCTAACTGTTTTATACCTGGCGCGGCTATAGCAGCCGCTATACCAAATGCAAGTAATCCTAATGCATTTATATCTGCTAATGCACCTATACCAACGGCTACTGTTATTAAGTTTTTGCCATCTGTTAGCCCGAGTGAAAAGAGTCCGTAGGCTAATGATTGTATATCTAATCCTACTTTCTTACCTACCATACCTAATGCAAGTAATCCAAGGGCATTTACATTTGATAGTACATCTATACCAACGGCAACTTTTATTAAATTCTTACCATCAATTAATCCAAGTGAATATAAACCATATGCTAGTGATTGTATATCTAATCCTACTTTCTTACCTACCATTCCTAATGCAAGTAATCCTATAGCACTTACATGAGATAGTCCGTTAATACCCATAGCAACAGTGAATAAGTTAAATCCATCTATGTCGTTAAGTGGAGTAAGACCGTCAGCTAAAGATTTTATACCCGGGCCTGCTGCTAATGCTGCAAGACCGAATGCTATCAATCTAATTTTTCCTATGGCTGTTAATGCGTCTAAGCCTTCAGCAAGTTTAGGTAAGTTTGCCCCGGTTAACGGCTCTAATAATGCAAGACCTTCGGCTAATAATTTTATACCTGGGCCTGCCACCAATGCTGCGACACCGAATGCAAGTAATCCAATAGAACCTATTAATAATAATGGTGATGCAAAAGTTGAGGCAATACCTAGTGCTGTGAGGCCTGCTGCTACACCTAACATATCTAGCATACCTACACCTGCAAAAGCTTGCATACCTTCGCCTATTAATTTAAGTCCTACCCCGAGTCCCATTATTCCCGGTGCTGCAATTAATGCTGCTACACCTAATGCCAACAGTCCGGCAGATGCTATCAACATAAACGGTACTGCTATAGCAAGAGAAACAGCTAATGAAGCAATACCTACACCTACTCCTATTAATCCTAAAAATCCTATACTAGCAAGATTAGAAATTGATTCGCTCATTAGTTTAAATGCAAGACTGACACCAAGTAACCCAGGTGTTGCTATTAATGCTGCTGCCCCTATTGCTATTAAACCCACCGAACCTGCTATTAAAAACGGGCCTGCAAGAGTTAGTGCTACCCCAAACACTGCTAATGCACCGGCTACAGATAGCAAGCTGCCAGCACTAACTTCCATTAATGATTTAAGACCCCATGCTAATAACGCAATAGGTACGGCCGCTACTGCGGCTGCTATACCGAAAGTTATTAAACCAGGTGCTGCTAATAGCATTAACGGGGTTGCTAAAATAAGTGATGCTGCTAATCCCGCTATCCCTAATGCAATACCTGCTAATTGTACTCCGCTAATATCGCTTAACGTTTTAAGACCCCAACCTAGTAACGCAATACCGGGACCGGCTACTAAAGACGCTGCACCTAATGCTAATAACCCAATTGATCCTGCAAGTAGGAAAGGTGTTGCAATAGTTAAGCCAACACCGAGCCCTACAAGAGCCGCGGTAATACCTAATATTTGCATACCATCAACGTTTTTCAAAGACTCTAAGCCTTTACCTAACATCTCAAATCCTGAACCAATAGATTGTATGCCGGCACCTAATAACCAAAGAGATGCTCCCATAACAACCAATGCTGCGGCGCCGGCTAATATAGCGGCGGCACCAACACCGGTGCCCATAATAGCACCTAATCCTGCTACTGCTAATGTTAATCCAACTAATGCAACACCTGCTTTTGCTAAATCTTCCCAACTTACTTTGGTAAATTCTGAGACTGCTTTCCCTGTAATCCATAAAGCGGCTGCAATACCTGTTAGTGCTAAAACACCTAATAAAACTTTTGGAGTACCAAGCGCCTTTAATCCATCTGCTAAACCTACTAAAAATCCTTTTACACCTTTTCCTAAACCTTTACCTATGTCGCCTATCCCTTTGCCTATCTTACCGATTAGATCGCCGCCTTTACCGGCTTTGCCTCCGGCACGATCTGCTAAACTTTCTGTGACATGTGTTGTCCCTTTCTTACCTGCTGCCCCAAATGCTTTAGCTTTCATTGCTGCTGTAATAGATGTTAATGCAGTACCGAATAAATTTAAACTCTTGTATAATGCAAGACCTATGACTGCAACGCCTAACCAAGCAGTTAAATCGATACCTTCGGTAACACCGAATACCTTTAATACCGCTGATAGTCCATCTGATAATTTATTAAAGCCCCAAATAATAAATTCTAAAGGTGCTATTATAAGTTTCAATGCAGTAGTAAGTGCGTTTAATATTGTCGGTGTTGGTCCAAATGCTTTCTGTAATAAGGATAATAGTTTTTCCCACGCGGATGCTAGATCAGCCCTGGCCTTATTTGTTACTTTTAATTTTGCTAAATCTTCTTCGCTTAATTTAACAGTTTCGCGAGCAGTTTGTTGCAGGCCTGTATATGTTTCTAATACCTTCTGAGCATCCCCTGCTAATTCAGGTATCTGACTGTAAAAATTGGCCTGTTGTTTTCCGTATTCGATTTGAGCATGATTCTGTTCTTCAAACGTTTTCATTGCCTGACGGGCAGATTCTGGATCCATCCCTTTTATACTTTGAGTAAAGGCTGCTAATTTTTGAGCAAACCCACCTTGACCTATTTTCTGAAAACTCGAAAATGTTTGATTGAGTGGCTTAATCTGATCAGTCATCATCTTAAGCAATGTCTTTCCAAAGTTCTGATCTTTAATCGAACTGATAAATTCTAATGTTGAATCTGCCGCTTCGGTACCCATCTGCCCTTGCAATACACTAGCATCTGTACTCTTAGCTAATGCCTGCAAATTGTTCATAATAGCTGCGCGAGACATGCCCGTTGCTAACGACAATTTGTTTAGATTGTTGGCAAATTTTGTTAAATCTTGTGTTGTTTCTTCGGATGTTTTATGTGATACATCGGCTATACCTTGTTGTACACTTAAATATTCACCAAGTAAATCTGCTGCTTCTTTACTTGAATATCCGAACTGAGCTAGGCCCGAACTTGCTATGCCTACTGTCTTAGCGAACTTTCCTACGCCAAATGAATTTACAGCAGAGCTATATTTTTCCATAGATGCCGCAAGTTCTGTATAACGAACACCTGTAAGTGCTGTAATCTGCTGCAATGCTTTAAAACCATTACCGGCACTATCTAACCCACTAACAACATTAAGACCGGCTTTATTTAATTGATCATATGTTTTTACATTATCTTCAAATGCTTGCTTAATTGCAAGACCGGATTTAATTAGAGCAGAATTAAGAAATAGTTGACTATCAAAGTTGTCTCGTTCTGATTTCCAACGCTTTTTTTGTTTCTTCTGTTCTTCGTCTACTTCTCTATCTCTTTTCTTTCTCTTAGGATCCTCGGCAGCTAGATCTTTAATTAACTTTTCAAGTTCTGTTCTAGCCTTCTTTATGTCATCAGGCGTAAGTCCGGTGCCACCAGCTGTAGCTGTTTTTAATAATTGAGCAAATGTCTTGGATTGAACTCCAAAAGATTTTTTAAGAATAGCTTCTATCGATTCTGCTGTTTTTTCAGTAGCCCACGGCGGAAGTTTCTCTAATTCCTCAGTGAGTGCGCCTTCGGCAATGCCAGTAATAAAGACAGAATTATCAGCCATATGTTTCTTTGATTAAGTCCCGTGATAAATAAGATAAACAATGTTCGATACTATTTATCAAATATTTTTAAGAGGAAAATTATGAAACAAGAAATTCGCCAAAATCCTTTAAAAGGATATTTCAGACAATATAAATTATTTCTAAAATTACCAAGCGGCACATCTTATTATGCGCCTAACGTGGTAAAATTTACTGATACCGGTGAAATCGGTATCATGCCAATGACAGGTAAGGACGAACTTATCTTAAAGAATCCGGATGCGTTATTAAATGGTGAAGCGTTAACAGAAGTTATCAAAAGCTGTGTACCTGAAGTGAATGACCCGAGGGCGCTATTAACAAACGATATCGATGCGTTGATTACAGCTATTCGATATGCCACTTATAATGATGCACTTGAAACAGAATTAGCATGTCCGAAATGTGATCATAAAACTCTATTTAAGTTAAATCTGCAATACTCGCTCGATAATATGTCTTTCTTAGATTCAGAATATGTTGTTAACTTAGATAATGGATTAAGTGTTTTTGTTAAACCTTACGGATTCCCGGAATTATTAAGAGGTTTACATGCACAATTTGAACAGAGTAAATTAACTCGTGCAATTGAAAATGAGAGTATTACCGAAGATCAACGAATGAAATTATTTGCTACAGCATTTAAAGAACTTTCAGTTATTACATATGCATTAATGTTAAACTCAGTATTAAAAGTTGTAGACGAGAGTAAAAATATTAACGTAGATAATAAAGACGATATTAAAGAATTCCTGCAGAATATTGATAAGAAAAGCAGTGATAAAATTTCTGACTTAATTAAAGAAATAAATCAAATTGGTATCAAAAGATCATTTACAGCCGTATGTGATAAGTGTAAACATAGCTGGGAAAGTGAGGTTGATTTTAATCCTGTAAATTTTTCATAAGGTCCTTGATTTTTCTACCTTCCGATAAATTAGGTGACCTAATCCAATCTTATACTAGAGAAGCGCAAGTGTTGAGAGAACAAATAACAGACATATGTTTCTTTATGAAGGGTGGGATTGAGTGGAATTCAGCCTGGGGTATGAGTTTTGAAGATAGAGAGATTGCCATTAGAACCATCAACAAAAGGTTGAAAGAACAGAACCCAGGTGGTAAGGAATACATGTAAGGAATAATTATGCATAAAAGACCAGACACACAAGAACTCAATATCCCGAGAGATGATGTTGAGTGCTGGGAACGTTATCCTAAGCATCGTTGGGTATATGATTTATCGAGACTTCTTGATGCTCAGAATATCAAATGGAGTCCTTACAAGACTGATTTATTAAAAGATAGAGAAATAAATATATTTCTCGATACCTATAATAATATAGAGTACGAACCCGGCTATATCTATATCAATAGCCCTCACGGAATTCATGTGATTACAGAAGTTTATATCACAAAGGGTGAGATTAAGTTAGCAAGATATATAGATAAAGACACTAATACAGAAATTCAGGATACTATCGGTAATATAGAATTGCGAATTAATGCATTTATATCTATGCATTTTTTAAAATTCACTGGCATCATTACTATAGAATCAATCGGCAACGATATAATATCAATTCGTTTACGTCCTTATTCAGAGTTCGGACTTAATGTTAATCCAGACATTGCTAGACTAACAAAGAGAATCTATAAGAAAACTGATATAACAGTAAATGGTCTTACAGACCAAGTCCTTCACGAAACACTCGCTTCGTAAACTCCGCTTCGTTTTTCGTTCGTACTGTTTACTTCGTGATTTAATAGTTATATAGATTATTGACGGAGGAGTCAGACCAAGGGTATCCAAAACCTGGATACTGGAAGCCTTGACGGTTTCGCAGACTGTTATATCGGAAAATTTCATAGTGTTGGATTGATTATGTCAACTATCGCTAATGCATATTAGCGTTCCTAAAGGGGTCTAAGGCGTTTTAAAGGCCACACAGACTCAATGCATTGTTACCACTTATAACCAATGATAACGCATTTGGGAGGGCATACCCGTTTCACGTGCCTCCCACAAACTTAAACTCGATCATCTTACTAAGAACGTGCATAGATCTCTCTGATGCTCTTTTCATACGATCTTGCCACTGCACATTCAGCGGACCTGGCTGTTGCGCTCCTCTCCGAACGACACGCCAGCGAAATATTAACTAGGCTCGCTAACCTTATAATGTGATATAGAAACTTTTTGTTGGATTGCTTGAGTAAGAATTGGGCTTGCTTGAATAAACCTATACGCTGTTGGTCATATATGTTCACAGGGTGCGTCAGTCCTGCTATCTTTATAATTTTGCTTGAACAGTTTTTGCTGTTACACTATTTTAGCTGTAACATCTTTTTATCATACACAATCTTGATATGCTATGTTGTTTTGATTGAATTCAGTGAAAACGTCCGCATTTCCTCAATTCGGCGTAGCCAGCCTGCTATATACTTCGATTGAGTTGGTTTCCTTGTTACAATATCTTTATAAAATTGTGCTCGCTGATCACATATTTGATTGCACATAGAAACTGCATCTAAACCAGCAATTGATGCTAATGTTTGCTGACCGATGTGCCCGTCATCTTCGGTGCCAGCAGCTCTCTGTATAAATTTGCTTGCCGTACCTACACCATGATTTACACACCCGTCAAACTGTAATAAAGCAACGTGATTAGGAAGTTTATCACAAGATCCAGCAAGCCAATATTCGTTATAATATATACTTTCTGCCATATCCCATGTTAGTTTAGCAATATTAATATTCTGATGAGAGTTTTTAGCAATGCCGTATTTTGTTTCACCACCTGGATCAACAGGATCATTTGTATATCCACATTTAGTAAGATTAGTGCCATCACGAACACCAGGTGCTTCTAGATTCCACGATCCCCCAACTTCGTATAACATAACATGATTTATTGCTATCTCAAATGCTTGTGAATAACTCATAATACCCCTTATACAACAAAGTTCCCATAGAAACATTTTCCATAGCACCCATTTTGTCCTGTTAATTCTTTTACGTTGCCGGTCTGTCCTATCCACTTTTCTAAATTCTGCTGTGTCAGCATGTGAGGATGACCTTCGTGTGCAGGTATATCAATCCACTCGAACATTCGTAGCACCTTAGCCGCACGCTTGGCATTCTGAATAATCTTCTTTGGATTTTCCGAATGTTGCATAACATTGTAGATCCATACTTCATCCCATCCGGTTTCTTTAACATCCTCGCCACCCACTACCTGGACTGAAATATTTTTGCTTTTATATCTATCTTTAGTCCATTGAGGATAATTTATAGGATCACAAACTTTACCTTCGACAAGATTATATGTCTTTAATAGCATAGAAGTAGGCCCACCGCCAATATCGAGTATTCTTTTATTCCCTGCATCATACGAAAAATAATTACCTGTCAGTCCCATTAGATTACCATAGATAAAATGCTTTTGGTCTTCGCCAAACGTATTACAGCAATCACCCCAAAACCCCTGCTCAAATTCTAAATCATTATGCATGGGGATATTCCTTTTTTAACCAGTCTAAATCTTTTCTATTAGGATTAGGTTCATACCAACCTTTCTTACCATGCACATTTAATACCGATTGAAAATATTCTTCGTACATAGGTGCTATTCTTTCCATAGAATAATTCTTTTCTGCATAATTTCTACAATCTGCTGGTTTAATATTACCGATATTTTTAGCTGCCCATACAAACTGTTCAAATGTTCTACCGCGATATCCTGTATAACCATGTATATTATTTTCAGCCAACGCACCCCAATCGGACGATATAACAGGTGTCCCTGACAACATAGATTCTATCTGCACTCCTGCAAACGGCTCGTTGTACATTGAGATAACAAATGTAGCACGAGCTTTACTCATTAGTTTTCGCCTTAATTCTGTATCAGCATGGCCAACTTCAGTGACATGACTAGGAATAGTCTTATATCCCATATCTAATAAACTGCCTTGGCCCGCAATAATTAATTTTGCTCCAATTTCTCTAGTAATTTGTTCAGCAATATGAACACCTTTACCGTCATATACACGACCTATATACAAGAAGTAATCATCTTTCTTCTTTGAATATGTAAAGTCATTCAAGTCAAAGTAGTTAGGTATCACAACTTCATACCAGTCTTCGTTACATTTCAACACGCTATTTAATCCATAATAGGCAGAATGCATGGCATATGACTCAAAAATCTTATACCGTGCCCAGTGCCCAGCAGGGTATCCAATACCAGGTTCAACTGTAATAAGATCGGGGTGAGCATCACATACAGGTCTGACACCATGACCCCAAAACGGTAATATGAAATCGTTTGGTTGTTTGCGTTTTCCAATTTCTTTAATAGCATTCTTAAAGAAAGTTTGATATGCCAGATCATTTAGATCGTATTTAAAGAATGTCTTACGCCAGTCGTAATCACCATATGTTTGTTTCCAAACATCAGAAGTTAAAACTGTAACATGTTCATCGCAAACGACATCAGATTCTTCGTGACCGTAGTGTATGATAGTATGTCCACGTCCTGCCATCATCTGACAAAACTTAACTACTTTTTGTGTGAAGGCACAGGCAGTAAATTCTTTACTACTAACCGTATGCGGAACGCCTAATACATGAAATCTCATCTTTATTCCCCTTGCTTCCTATATTTATAACGGGAGATAAATAGCAGGTAAATAGTGATAACAAGGGATTTAATAATGCCGTCGAAAAGTAAAGCAAAAGGTAATGCGTGGGAATTAGATGTAGCTAAATTTCTATCAGCAACATATAATGAATCATTCATTCGAATACCGTCATCGGGTGCTTTTGTCGGAGGCAAAAATAATTTTCGTAAGACACAAATAGATTCAGCACAACTACAAGGTAAGAAGGGAGATATTCATCCTCCAGAAGCGTGGAAGCATTGGAATTTAGAATGCAAAAGTTATGCAGATTTCCCCTTTCACCAATTATGGACTACAGATGTAAAGATACTTGACGCATGGATTGCCCAGCAACACGATGTTGAGGATGTTGGAGACTTAAATCTAATACTAATTAAGATAAGTCGAAAAGACAAATGGGTAGTCTATCAAGAGAATTTAGGATTTCTCTCAGATAGATCTATACATTATAAAGGTTGGTATTTTACAAGCTGGGATGATTTCTGGCTTAAACAGACAAACATTGATCTTGTGAAACAACTATCGATTTCTGACTTAATCGCTCAAGTTTCTTCGAAAATTTCCGGGCCTTTAGTTCTTTAAGTTCGAGTTTCTTTGCAAGTTTTAGGGCCTTTAATTCTTTAGCTTCTAAATTGGCACGTTCTTTGCGAATATATTCAAATTCAAATTCTGCAACCGTATCACCTAATATACCGTTAAAATCCGGAACTTCAAATATCCACCAATCTACATTTCTAATTTTTTTAGCGCCACGTTTAGGTGATCCATCTAAATTAAAAGGTATTTCTATATTGCTTGATTTAGGAATATCTTTATATGCTGCATGTGGTATCAAGAAATAATAAAATTTATTCTGTATTCTTTCATATGCTACTACCCGTAATAATCCAATCTTACTGTGAATGCGGTGTATTGGTGCACCATATGATTTACCTAACCCCGATATACGAACTGATGTTGATTTTGCATCTGACCCATCTGGAAAATCCATTTTCTCCGTATTAATACGTTTTATACCCTTCTTTATAGAAATTGCTTGCTCTAATAGTGTACCAGGCGATATAAGTTCGTTTTCTATAACAAGTCTCTCTCGTACGAATGTATAAATTTCTGATTCTTCTGTTAAGTTAGGAAAAATCATCGGAAATAATAAATCAAAAAATGCATGAGTTAATGCAGGGTCTTTATCTTTAGCCATCTTATCCTTTGTAATTGTCAAGAAGCTCAGTGTATGCTCGATATTCTTAGAAAAGCAACGATCTTCTTATATAATTTGCGTATCACTGCTCTCTATGCTAGTGAAACCACCTTCTTTCACTACTTTTAACACACTCGATACACGGCCAACTAATTCATCCCTGTGAGAGATTAGATAAATGTTTCTCTTACTTTCTCTTCCCATTTTCTTAAGAATTGCTAGTGAAGCTTCAACACCACTTGTATCTAAACCGCCATCTATAAGTTCATCAATGAAAAGTAAATTTACTTTTGAATTCATATTCTCAAATACATCTCTAAACGACCAGCTTAACGAAAGTATTAATCTAGTTCTTTCACCGCGACTTAGATTATCGAAGTCGAATTCTTTACCATACATTGTTATCTCAACTTCAAGATCTGATTTGAATTTAACAGAATGTGGAAGACCGATATCTGCCAGATAATGTGCTAAACGATGATTTAAGAATGCTAAATTCTGATCGATAATTTTCTTACGAATAAAAGAATCTTTATTGGTTAGTAGTTTCATTAAGAATTCTTGATGATCTCGTAATTTCACAAGATTATTTAATTTTGTAAAATCTATTTCTTGTAATCCATCTCGCTTTAATGATTCGATTTGATCTACGTAAGGGTTAATTGCTTCTAATTCAGATGATAGATTATTACCTAATGTATCAAGGGTTGTCTTGTGTCTATATGCTTCATCAACAGTATCATAAAATGTCTCAGGCAGCTTAGGTATAAGAGAGGACACACTGCTCGCAAGTGCGCTTACTTCGTCACGTTTTGCTGCTTTTTCGCGTAATTTAGCGTGAGCATCTTTGTGTTGTGCCTCGTACTCCGCATGAACCTTAGTATGCGTCTCTTTGTCCATTTCCCCGTTACACGTTGGGCAGATTTTTTCAACTGAACTTGCTAAAACTTTATCTAATCTTGTAATTGTTCTAGTTGAATCATTAACATCTTTTTCTAAACCGCCCAACTCCTTTGTGAGAGATCTATACTCAGCAGTTAAATCTTCTACTTCTTTCTTAGATTTATGAAGGGCAATTTCGCTATCAATATCAACCTTAAGATATTCCATTATAGTTGATTGAATTTTATCTATCTTTTGTGTTTTTGCGCCATCCCACGCCGAAGATTTGGCTTCCAGCGTTGTAATATTTGTTTCAATTCTCTTATTCGCTTCGGTAGCTGCCGTGATCCGAAATTCCTCTTCTTTAATTTCATCTTTTGTTATCCGTGCCTCTTCTTTAAGCTTATCTGCTTTTTCAGAGAGTTTAGTAATACCAAGTAGCTGTTCGATGATAATTCTTTGTTCATTTGTTTTTAATGCTAAGAAAGGTTCGACATATGTATTCAACGCAAGTATATGTTTGAACATATCGTGAGATATGCCTATGATACGTTCAATCTCTACTTGTGTATGACGGCCTTCACCTTGTGATTCGTCTTCGCCGGATGTATCTTCCTCAACATCATCCTTAATAAATTTAAAGATACCTGGCCTACGCCCGCGCTCAATCTTATAATTTACTCCATTCATTTCGAATGTGAGAGTAACCAACATATTTTTCATATTGGTTTTATTGATTAAATTGTCTTTCTTGATATTAGTTAAGGCAGAACCGTATAAGGCATAACTCAACGCATTAACAATAGTAGATTTACCTACACCGTTTCTATTGTCGTTACCACCCAAATCTAAATTCTCACCAAGAACAAGCACTAATTCATCGGTGCTAAAATTAAGAGATTGGGTAACATTACCTATACTCATGAAGTTCTTTATTGTTAAACCTTGTAGTTTTAGCATGTATTACAATCCGTTATAAATTTCTATTAGTTTGTTTGGATCAAAAGATCCACTATCAATTGCTGTTAATTGTTCTATTACAATTTGATCTACAGTTTTGAATGTAATATCACCTGCGAATTCTTTTGTTAAATCATCATCTGGATTTCGAATAAGTTTAAATTCTCTTACGCTATACTGAGACATAAATGTTTCACGTAGAAACGCAGCTTCCTCGTAAGTTATGTCAATGTCTAGTGTGACTTGAAGATATGTTTTTGGCTTTAGGTAAATTTCGGGATTAGCCAATAATGCTGCTAAATTAATAGTTATGAAACGAGGACCAGCTTCGTAATCCATAAATTCGGGCTCTTTATCCCATTCTAAATACATGGCGCCACGTTCAAAGGACCAGACATCCCCGTAGTTGTGCCCGAAAGGATTACCAATATAATTAATTTTACCTTTGGTTTGCCGTAAATGAAAGTGACCCGAAAATACATAGTCTTGATTTTCAAAATGCTCTGCGTTTAAAGTGCCGTGATCAGGCATTTCTACATTGGCATTCATTTTGAATCCAGGCAGTTCCAGGTGGCCAAATAGATACTTTGAGTTAATAACTGTAATATCTTTCCATTCTTCTTCTACAAGCCAGGGAATAAGTGCCACATCATCCTTAACCAATGGCTCATCGATAAGCACAATGTTAGGAAACTCGCTACCTACCACCATAGAGTGTATTTCTCTCTTTTCCCGATAGAAAAGATCGTGATTGCCTACCATTACGTAAGTCTTATCAAACGCATTGTTTAGTTTCCTAAGTGCTTGCATTGTGTAATCAAGCGTTAGTATATTAATATTAGACCTATGATGATGCCAGTCGCCACAGAATATACATGTTTCTGCACCTCGCGACTTAGCTTCAGCAATGAGCCAATCAATAAAATCTAAACAATCTTGATTATGTTCGCTTGAATTATGTCTAAGACCAAAATGAATATCAGTAAAACAAATAGCCTTCTTAAACAGGTTACTCATTATCGTCTTTAGCAGATTCCTGAGCATCTTCTCTCAGTTGTCTGATTTCTGATTCAATTGCTAACTGTCTAGAGAAGCTTGGACTAGCACCGCTATCAATTAATAGATCATCACGTAGATCTTGATTTTTCTTTTCTAAATTAAGAACTCGTGTAAAACTATTCTGTAAAGACTGTGTATAATAAGAGAACGGATTATCACTTTTTGATTCATCAAACTGTAGACCCATTTGCGCTAATTGAAGCAATGCCTGCCCCTTCATTTCGTCGATGTATGTGTATCCGCGCCAATTGCCACGCTGGCCATACTTATTAACCATCAAGATAAACATCTTAGCAAGTTTATTTGTTATAGAGCCTTTTTCTAAATTAAATTTACCACCTTTAGAATGTGATCTGCCAACTTCTTTTGTGGCACCATTTTCAATAATATAATGTTTGAACGGAAAGAAATTTAACTTCAAATGATTATCTGCGACATTCTTAGGATTCTTCTTTCTACCCGGTGCCAGAGGGATATGTTCAAAAGTTAAAACTCTATATACCAAATCGTCAACCGGTATAGTATCTGGTTTAATCTTGTATTCTGAAAGTTTAGGTCTTTCTGTCCTTGAAGTATTATTTGCTAAAGCTGTTGCAAATGCTGCCGCACTAAATCTAGCTGCCCTTGCTGCTTTTGCTTTATTTTGCGTTTCGACAAGAAATACTTCTTGAAGATTATCTACAATAGCATCATAATCACTATATTTCTGATCGGTATATTCACAAAAAGTATTCTTACTTTGGTGAATTTCCTTCAACATATCCTTATTATTTAAATAATTAATTTTCTTAACTGGAAAAACCGACGGGGCTTGCACCTCTGGTGTTTCATCTTCGTCTTCAAAATCTATAGAACCAATCATACTTTCTCCTAAATAGGGTTTTATATAGTATAGCAAAAGAACTTCGTTAGGTCAAGGGTTCCGTAATTAACATGCCAGTTTATGACCTGGATAAATAAGCAGATAGGAGAATAAATAAATGGCACAACAAGATATGCGAGCGCGGCTTCAGCCGAAATCCTTATATAATGAGGAAGTTCTGGGCCCACGAGATAGTTCAAATATTTTATTTCCTTTATGGTCAACACGCGGCGTGGTGTTTCCTTATACTCCTTCTGTTGCTACAGGGAACGTTACTGAGTACGATCCTACTAGCTTCATACATTCAAACTATGGTTACAATGCTTATGTTAGGTCATATCCGAAACCAATTAGTATATCGGCTGAATTTACAGCACAGTCAAACGATGAAGCACTGTATTTATTAGCGGTGATACACTTCTTCCGGTCCGTTACGAAATCTTATTTCGGTATTAATCCATATAATAAAGCCGGAACGCCACCCCCTACGCTTGTATTCAACTATTTAGGTGATTATCAATTTAATAATGTCCCTGTAGTTGTTAAGGAATTCTCGTATACATACGAAGCAAATATAGATTATGTCCCGGTTAGCACAGTAAATAATCAAGCATTCTCTGATAACATAGGTGTAAATTTACCCGCCGGTAGTAATGGCGGATATACGTGGGTTCCCACACATCTTACTGTACAACTCGATCTAGATACTCAATATATTCCTATCAAACTTAGAAATGAATTTAATCTTGACGAATTCCGCCAAGGAAAGATGATTAATAAAGGATATATCTAATGGCTCAAAATACCAAAGATACGAGTCAATATTCGTTGACGCCAATTAAGAATTGGTATTTAGATTTATGGGTACCTAGAACAGTATCTAAGAATGATTATGATAAAATTATCATAATTCCACCCGAGTTTAATCAACGACCTGACTTACTAAGTCAGCAAGAATACGGGACACCTAGACTGTGGTGGGTATTCTGTCTTAGAAACCCCGATCTAATAACAGATCCTATCAACGATTTTGTTGCCGGATTAGAAATTTTTATACCCGATAATATACTAAAGCAATAATATGGCAAAAGACTTCATGGCTCCGCCATCCGAAAAACATACCTACACAGTAAATGGTCAGGTAGTAGATAAGGCAACATATGATAAAAATAAAGCAGTTTTTGATCAGGAATTTGCTACCGCTTCCGGTAAATCAATAACCACACCGCCTGATGTAACAACTACAGGTTCGGCACCTGTTGTGAATAAAATAACTACACCGCCAATGGCACCTGTGATTACACGTGGATCGGACACACCTGTAGAAAAAGCAACATTTAATTCAGCAAAAGATTCACAGGCTGCATATGCAAATAACGGTACATCACAGGATCAAATTACATTAGCATTTTCACCGAACATACTAGATAACTACGATGTATATACATATCACTGGAAATTATTTATTGTACCATTAACAGCGTCTTCGAGCGGTAATGTTCTTAATACTAATTTTCAAACAATTATTGCAGAAAGCGGTGTATCAGATTTAACAATAGATAAAGTAGAAGTTCAAAGTGTAGCAGGGCCATCTGTAGAAACAGGCACAGGAACTAGTACACACCTTAAGTTTGAAATAGTAGAACCTTCGGGTGCAGGTCTTATAGACAAAATGTTCTATGAATCTATTGCTTTAGGTATAGGTAATTGGATGGTAACACCTTATTTTCTACAATTAGAATTTAGAGGACGTGACCCAGCTACTGAAGCATCAATTATAAACGGTGCACCTAACGGTTTAGGTGCATTAAGATGGATATGGCCAATAAAGTTAACATCCTCTAAAATTAATGTAACGCAAGTGGGTACAAGGTATGAATTTGATGCAATGATGTATGACGAATTAGCACAAACAAATTCATATTTTTCAATTCAACACAATGTTGTCTTGAAGAAAATACAAACCTTCGGTGATGCTATGATAGATCTAGAGAATAAATTAAATGCCGATTGCTATGAAAAATTAATAGACAACTATAGCATACCCGATTCATATAAGATTATTGTAGATCCTAAACTAGCAAAAATAAATCTTGTGAACCCAGACCACAATAAAAATACTGCTAGAGCATCCGACTATGTAGATTTTTCTAAGAAGACAGCATCCTTCAACACAGGCACCGCCGTTGATAAAATTATCGACTCTTTATTAGGCAGCACATCAACCTTTCAGAAAAAAGTACAAGATTCTGCTACCCCTTCGTCTCAACCGAGACCATCAAATCAAGAAACAGATCAAATGAAGAAGCTCTGGAGAGTAGTTACTGAAGCGAAACCTATTGCTTTTGATTCTTTAAGACAAGATAATGCGGTGGCAATAACAGTTTATGTAGTTGAATACGATATAGGTATATTAGATGCAACACCTGCACAAACAGGCCAAACTCCCGAAACTATACAATCAGCACAAAAGAGATACGAAGAGTACGCCAAGAAAAAGATATTGAATAAGAAGTATAATTATATATTTACCGGGTTAAATGATCAGATTGTTGCATTAGATCTTAATATGAATTACTCTTTTGCTGCTGCTACTGCTAGATTCGGCGGTATATATGTTGATAGTGCAGGCAGTACAAAAGGTGTTTCTCAACAAAATCATCAAGACGAAGAGAAAAAAGCCGGCGAAATTGTTAGAAAGACACTTCAATTTATTAATGATGCCGAGCCCGGCACAAATGTTGACAGGAAAGTAGCAGAAGCGAAGAAAGCAATTGCATCTACAAAAGTTAGCCCCGAAGTGTCGGCTAGATATACAACTCTTCTAGAAAATGCCAAACCAGCAAATAGACAAGCATTTGTTAAAGATGCACAGACAAAAGGTGGTATAAATGCATCCGGCAATACCGGCACCTTAAATCAAGCAGCAAATCAAGCAAAATCATTAGCGGTTTCTAATAACGGTTTGACATTTATTTCAGATGTGGATGCAAATTCCCAGGCCGCATTAAATGCCAAAGCAACTGCAGATGCTTCTCGGAAAGGAAAATTAAGACCTATACCGTATAGAGAAGGTACACAAGAGAGTAACTTCACTGGTGTAGATCCTGCAAGTGATGCCGGGCGATCAAGAACTTCTAGTTTATTCGCAACCGCTTTATATTCGGGTTTAGATGGTAGTATGCAGAGTATTAAATTAACTATTAAGGGTGACCCATTTTGGTTATTTCCCAGAAATACAAGCACTGACGCAAAATCTTTATCTTATAAATCTAATATGGCACCAAGTGCGGCAATAGAAGAAATAAAATCAGCTCATAAGAAAAATTATCCAGATTCTGTAAATATACTCGGAACAGATAACTTCATTGTTATTCGTTTTAGAACTCCAAGAATATTTAATGATGTTACCGGCTCTATAGACCCTTTCACTGAAGTAGAATCATTTAGTGGCGTATATAAGGTTACGCGAATTATAAGTAAATTTGATATGGGAAAATTTACTCAAGACCTTGAATGTATATTAGACCCTGTAATTAATCTCACTGATTTGCCAGGTTTCTTAGCATCAATAGAAGCTGCTAATAGAACACCAGATCCAATGATAGCATCTTTATCGGGAAGTATTCCTTCTACTGCTACAAAAACACAAAAGATTACAGGTGGTACAATACCACCTAAAGGTGAAGTAAATACTGTACGCAATACTGCAGGTAATGTAGTAAATACACCTGCAGGCCCCGGTAAATCGTAACATATTAATAGGTACAAATGGGATATATAAACACATCAATCAGAACGACAAAACCTACATCTAATGATAAATTTCAGCCAGCCGGTAGATCAACTTCGTTATTTGGCGTATTCTTAGGATTTATAAAAGACGCCACTGATGTTCAACGTAATGGTCGGTTGCGTGTTTGGATACCAGAATTAGGCTCAGCACCCGATAACGGGGATGGTTGGATTTCTGTTAATTATTGTTCGCCGTTTGCTGGCGCAACAAATGTTGATACCATAAGTCAGACTGATACACATTCTTTTGATAAAACACAAACATCTTACGGTATGTGGATGATTCCGCCCGATATTAATAATGAAGTATTAATAATGTTTATTAACGGGGATGCATCAAGGGGTATATGGATCGGATGTCTATATAATCAGTTCATGAATAATATGATCCCGGGTATGGCCGCTGATTCTAAAAATTGGGAATATCCCGGAAGAGTTATTCCTATTGCAGAATATAATAAATGGGACGAAATAGATAAACCAGACCAAGCGAGTAAACCATACGAAAAGACAAAATTTAAGGGTGTCGGGAATCAAGGGCTTATTACAGATAAAGGTCGCGGAATAACAACCACAAGCGCTCGAAGAGAAGCACCTAGCAGAGTATTTGGTATTATTACACCCGGTCCACTTATTGATAATAATGTAACATCAGATAAATTTAGAAGAAAAGGTGGGTCATCTTTTATTATGGATGATGGCGATGGTACAGAATATGTTCAGCTTGTTACAAAGACTGGTGCCCAAATTAGATTAGATGAAACAAATGGTTTTGTGTATCTAATTAACAGAGACGGAACAGCATGGGTTCAAATGGATCAGAAAGGTAATATTGATATTTTTAGTGCCATAGATATTTCTCTACGCGGCCAGCGTGATGTTAATATTCGTGCAGATAGAAATATAAATATCGAAGCTGGTCAGAATATCTATATGAAGGCTGCAAAAGATACCACACAAGAAACTACTGTTTTTACATACGATGTAAATAATGTCCCTAAAACAAAGACTATACCGGTGTGGAATTATAAAGGAGAAGGCTTAGGCCAAGGCGGCAATATTGTTATGCAAGCCCTTAATAATTGGCATAGTACTACAAAGAATAGTGCCTTCTTAACGGTTATTGAAAATAATATGGATGTAGATATAGGTAATACATTTAATCTTACTACACAACGAGGTGCCCAAAATTATAGTTCAAAATTAGGCATCAAAATGACAACAGATGCCGCATTTGATTTAGCTGCTACCGGTAATATAAGGGTGGGATCTAACGGTACTATATCTGTAGTAGGTATCGGCGGAATAATTGCATGTACAGATGATGACATTAGTTTAAAGGCTGCAAGGAATATCCGAGCAGCCGCTGGCAGCGATATATTACTTGAATCAATGAATTTTGGAGTAACTGCAGAAACATTTTTCTCTAGTAATGTGGGTATTAGTGGTGTTTTGTCGGTTGAACAGCCTAGCAAGTTAAATGTAGCCTATGCTTCGGTTAGCGGTGGCCATGGAAGCCCGATTACTGTTCCGGTATCACCGCCACCATCTGCCAACCCGGCAAGCGCAGAAAAAGCACTTGCAGCAGCCATAGCTGTACCTGCAGAAGTTAAACAACTAGTTGAAAAGATTAACATTCTTGCAACATGGATACCAACAGTAACATATCCTAAATGGCAACAGAATACAGCATATAAATCTGGAGATTTAGTCACTAATAATGATATCATTTATATAGCCAATGCAGGTGGTGCCCCAGCATCAGCAACATTCGATCCATCGAAATGGACAATATTAATACCTGAAGATAAATTTAAGAGAAAGGCTGAATCTTTAGAAACTACGGTTTCGAGATTTCCAACCTATGAACCTTGTCCGGAGCACGAAACATTTAGCTTTGGTTCTATTTCGGGATACACACCTAAACAAACAGAAGGTGCCAAAACATACGAAGGATCCGGTGGTCCTGGAAGTACTACAACGACTTCGCCAGCACCTAATACTAATCCAGGTGCAAATAATAAAGATATACCGCCTACACCAGCAGATGAAAGTGCAACCACCAAAGACTTTAATATGCAGGCTTATGAATGTGAATTAAAGATAAATGAAGGTGTTAAATATGCTTCGTACAAGGATAGTAGAAATTTACCAACTGGCGGCATCGGACACCTACTACGCACAAACGAAATATCTCAATTCCCTGTGCCATCGCCAATATCTGCAGAGCAGGTAACAGCGTGGTTCCAATCAGATGCGCCGATCTCTATATCTGGTGCTCAAAGATTATTAGGCATGGATTGTTGGGGTAATTTAACAGATATTAGAAAACGTGCGTGTGCAGATTTAGTTTATAATATGGGTGAAGGTGGCCTATCTAAGTTTAAGAATTTCTTAACAGCAATGAAGGCAGGTGATTACAATGCTGCCGGCGCAGCATTAAGGGATTCTGCATGGTTTGGTCAAGTCGGGCAACGTGGTCCCAGAATTATAACGATGATTGTACAAAATGTCGATCCTAATGGATGCGATAAAAAATTCGGATAAGTAACTTATATTACCAGAGTAAATATGAACTATAAATTTCATTATGATTGCCTTATAGAAAAAGCAAAATGTCGAACAACAAGTGTATACACAGAAACGCATCATGTGATTCCGAGGTGCATCGGAGGACTAGACAGTAAGTATAATCTAATAGAATTAACTCCGGAAGAACATTATGTAGCACACCAATTATTGGTAAAGATTTATCCAGGTAATGCTGGATTGGTTTTTGCAGCACATCGAATGTGTTCCGGTAAAGCCAGAAATAATAAATTATACGGATGGTTGAGAAGATTACATGCAGAAGCCATGAGTGAATTACATACAGGTAAAGTAATATCGCCCGAATCTAGAAAGAGAATGTCTGAATCCCATAAAGGGATATTAAAATCTAATGAAACTAGACAGAATATGATTAAGTCTCAACAAAACAGATCTCCCGAAATAAGAAAGAATATGTCAGATGCACATATGGGCCACGCGGTTTCAGATGAGACAAAAGAGAAAATCAGAGAAGCAAACATAGGCAGAAAGCATACAACAGAAACATGCAAGAAAATGAGCGCTAGTCATCTCGGTGAAAAGAATCATTTCTTTAATAAAATACATACTGAAGAAGCAAAAGCAAAGATGAAGGCCATTAGGAAGAAACAGGTAGTATCTGAAGAGACAAAACAAAAAATATCCGAAACATGCAGAAGAAAACGTGAATTAAAATTAAATATACCGGAATAATATATGGCATGTAATGCACCAACAATAGTAGTAGGCGGCGAAACGATATCTACCAGTGACTTTGAAAATGCAAAAGAATTGCTATCTGTCAGCGGTGACGGCGGTGACCCTACTGCCGACGGATACGATGAAAACATCGCCGGTGGTAATAATAGCGCAGGAACAACAGGAGTACAAGTAGGTCATATGCCAACACAAACTTCATTGCCGACGCCGAGCCCCATACCCGGTACAGCATCGAATAACACTCCCGCCCCCGGAGGTGACGGAACAACTATACCAGGTCAAGTATGGACACCCGGTGATTATGATGTACAGTTAAGTCCTAATTTTAAATTAAGTGCATTTACTGTTAAAGCATTATACCCTAATCAACTTACTAATTTTGATATAACATATACAGCAGACAAAAGGTTAACAAGTTTAAAAGCATTGGCCATTAATGTTGCCGAACCTTTATTTGCTAAAATCGGTGCTTTCAGAATTAATTCTGCCATCAGAAATGAAAATTCTACCTCCGGTGGTGGTGTAAGTCAGCATGTAAAGGGTGAGGCATTCGATATTCAGATTATCGGGTGGACATATGAAAAATATTGGGATTTTGCAGCCTGGATTAAAGATAATATTAAATATGATCAATTCATATATGAACATAGTGACGCAACAGGATTAGCATGGTATCATATAAGTTTTAATAATGCAGGCAATCGAGCAGCATCACTACCGACTAAAGTTATGACAATGTATAGAAATCATTACGATCCGGGCCTACAAAAACACGGATAATACTCTCTATAAAAACTCTATATAATTTTCTGGATAAATAACAGAAAGAGAATTATATGGCATCAAATCAACGCGGTCTAGTACAGAAGAATGTAATTACAAGGAAGCCCTATTTTGTTGGATTCAACACAATAGGTCAGCCTAATCCGCCCTATTCCTTAAATAATATCGAACTTGTAAAAAGAGACATATTAAATCAGTTTGCTACACCAATGGGTTCTAGAGTAATGCTCCCGGGCTTTGGAACAAACATTTATAGTTATTTGTTTGATCCGTTTGATGAATATACAAAAAATGCAATTATTGAGGACGCTGTAAGAGTTGTGCAGGATGATCCTCGTGTTAAGTTTGTGTCTATTGATGTTTACCAGAAAGACCAGGCATTAACAGTTGCACTAGTATTATTATTTGTTCCAGAATCTATAACAGATAGTTTGTTTGTTTCATTCTCGCTCACCGATAAGGAATCGTTCTAATGTCAGAAAGTATTCGTCAATCAAACTTGTTCGCTGCAGAGGACTATAAGAAAATCTTCAAGGCATATGCTTTTATAGATTATACTGCCTATGACTTCGACTCATTGAAACAAGCATTAATCAATTATATACAAACTTATTATCCAGAAGACTTCAACGATTATATTGAAAGTTCTGAGTTTATTGCTATTATCGAGTTGCTCGCTTATTTTGGTACAAGCCTAGCATTTAGAACTGATTTAAATAGTCGTGAAAACTTTATAGATACAGCTGAACGCAGAGAAAGTATTATTCGTCTTGCACAAATGGTTAATTATGTACCGCGTAGAAATATCGCGGCCAGCGGCTTATTTAAGATTTCTTCAGTTCAAACAGATCAACCATTAACTGATGCAAACGGGATTGATATTGGCAGTCATTCTGTTTATTGGAACGATCCTAATAATCCAGACTGGTTTGATCAATTTGTGCAAATATGTAATGCATCATTCAGTACAATAAACCCGTTTGGTCGACCAACAAAGAGTGGAACAATTGGTAGTATTCCTACAGATTTATATCAGTTGAATAGTATATTGAGATTAAATGTTACATATCCAGCATCGATTACTATAAATGGACAACAGTATCCAATTGATATTTGTAATCCAGACTTTGTTACAAATCAGACAATATTTGAAAGAGACCCCGATCCTGCCGATGCATTTAATTTCATTTACAGAAATGATAGTTTAGGTGTTGCGTCTGCTAACACAGGCTTCTTCTTATATTTTAAACAAGGTAATCTAATTAATACAGATACTAATTTTGATTTCCCTGTACCAAACAGATTATTTCCTATTGATATTCAGAACATTAATCAAGATGATGTCTATGTACAAGAAACAGATCAAGCAGGTACTGTTATAAATAAATGGATCAAAGTACCTGCTTTGTCAGGCGAAAATATTATTTACAATAGTATCCAATTTGCACAAAGAAATATTTTTGATGTATTATCGGGCGCCAACGATACCGTAACTGTTAGATTTGCCGATGGTAATTTTGGTAATGTCCCTACAGGATTATTTAGATTTTGGACAAGAATTAGTGCAAATCAGGCACTTGTGATTAGACCTAGCGATGTTCAAGGTCTGCAAATTAGTATACCTTACGTCGGTGTAGATCAGCAGTCATATACATTAAATATTACATTCAACTTAGAACAAACAATAGGTAATGCTGCTGCCGCAGAAACCAATGATCAAATAAGATTACGTGCTCCAGAGGTATTCTCTACACAATCACGTATGGTTAATGGCAGTGATTACAATGTCTTACCACTTGTATACGGTAATCAAATTACTAAGATACAGGCATTAGATAGGACATATAGTGGACAGAGTCGCTATATCGACTTAAATGATCCTACCGGATTTCACAGAGATTTGATTATATTTGGAGAAGATGGTGCATTATTTAGGGATAATCAAAATATATTGTCTCAAGTTGTTAATGATTCTTCTAATTCGGCTTCTATAGAGATAATCCTTGTAAACACTATACAAACAATGTTGCAAGATCCTAAGGTTAATAACTTCTTCTATGATGAATATCTACCTCAATTTGAGTCTAAGATTAGGGTCAATAAACAGGCGCCGACTGACCTTGGTTATTCTATCTTAGATTTAAATAACCCATATCAACGTCATTTATATTGGAAACCTAGCCCGTTGAAATTTAAGAATACCACTGGTTATTTTTACGATTCTCCTATACCGCCTGTTGATCCTTCAGATGACTATTGGGTTGCATTGGTCAATGATTTTAACCCGGACAACCCAGATACAACTAATACAAATGCGTATGAACCATGGGCATTTATAAATAACGGAGCAGTGGTGCAATTTGCTAATCCCGCCTCAATAGCTGCGACATTAAATTCTGCCGGAGTTAATAGTGTTATTCAAAATGGTATACCATTAGTTGTTAATGTACTAAACCCTTTTGCTAATGTAGGTCCGGTGGAATTAGGTATCGAAGAACAAACAAATTATCAAGCTCAAAAGGTATATCCTGCTTTTAGAAATACATTAAATTCTACTGAAATCGCAGAAATTACAGCAGCGATTCATGCGAATACATCATTCTGGATGTATTATGATTTACTCACAGATGAATGGCATACATCATCTTTAACTTCAAGCTCAACTAACCAGTTTGATCACCCGTGGGAATATGCAACACCAGATATAGATTCCGGAATACCACAGATTTATTCTACAAATAATTGGCCATTATCTGCGGCAGGCGGTTTATTATATATTAATATGTCAACCAATAGCCAAACAGGTACAACCACATATGATTTAACAGCAAGAGGCAGGGTATATGTATTTGAATCTTATAGAGATGTTAGATTCTATTGGGAACCAAATTTAAGTATCATTGATAATTCTACCGGACTTGCACTGCAAGATTCTATAGAAATTATGCCATTTGTTAATACAAATAGCATTATCAATAATAATGACCCACATATAATTGATCCCACAGCTTCATTCTTAAAAACCAAGGTTGATTTTAATATTACTGGTGTATATATTCAGGATGATGGATATCTGGATAGTGCTAAAGTTGAGGTATCTCTAATAGATGCCAACGGTGACGGTATTTCTGATGACCCGGGTGGATTTGATAAAATAGTAGCTACTAGAGATAGGATTGTATTTGAATATTTTACAAATGAAATTTCAGGATACCAAAGTACTAGGCCGTGGGTGTCTAGGTGGAAAACTGATTTACAAGATTTATCTTATACTATTAGTTCTATCAGTGGTAACGGTGCTATTGTTACTGTCGATTATACCGGAATAACTGATCCAGATTTTTACCCAGGGTCGACTATAATAATTAGTGGAATAACAAAAGCAGACGAATCTCTATCTCCATATAATGGATACTATGAAGTATTGGCTTCATCAGGAAATCAAATAACATTTAGTAGTAGTGTAGCAGATATAGATGCGGTGGTGGACAATGCATTTATAACAACTGCTCTATATGTATATTTTCCTATGATTAATATAACATCGACTTCGGCAGATATATATGGTTCTCCATATATAGCAGATCGATTATTATCGGGTTCAGATATCAATAGTCCCGGACTGGTATCGGGGCTTAAATACGTGTATATGGATGATGTAGATTTATTGTTTATTAATAATATATTACAGATGCAATATACTGATCCGCAAACTACACCCTATATTACAATCGCTAATCAATTGACAGCATTTTTTAATAATACAAGTTCAACAACCAACACTGATATTATAGCATATTATCCATGGCTTGACCAGACATATAAATTAGGGAATCAGTCAAGCATCTTAACGACAAATTTTACAAATAAATCATATTTACTTTACTCTATTAGCCCGCCAGGTTTTGGGGTATATTATTCATTACAATTCGCTACCAATATACACTATATAACAGGTAATATTATAGAAAATATCATCGATAAGTATCATTACGATAAGAATGGAAAGGTATTTACTCAGAATACAGATATTACACAATTAGAAAGATTGCCATTCTATTTTAAATGGAGTCATTATGCACCTATTGATCAACGAGTTGATCCGTCGGCCACTAATATCATTGATATGATTGTTATCACCGACAGTTATTATAGGGATGTTACTATCTGGAAAAATTCAAACGGAAGCCTAGCTACATTCCCGGCAGCACCTACAACAGAAGAATTAAGAATTCAGTTCCAGGAATTAGATCAGTATAAAATGGTTAGTGATTCAATGATATGGAATTCTGGGACATTCAAACTTCTATTTGGCACACAAGCGGCAACAGAATTACAGGCAACATTTAAAGTAGTTAAGGCAGCATCGACGAGTATCAGCGATAACGAAGTAAAAACATTAGTTATAACTGCTATTGATCAGTACTTTGATGTCAGGAATTGGGATTTTGGTGAGAAATTCTTCTATACAGAATTGGCTGCCTTTATACATCAACAACTTTCTAGAATTATTAGTTCTGTTGTTATTGTTCCTAGTAATTCTAGTTCACAATTTGGTAACTTATTTGAAATTATAGCAAATCCTACTGAGTTATTTATTTCTACAGCAACAGTGAATAATGTCTCTATAGTAGCTAATCTAACCGAACAAAATCTTCGCGCATAAATGGATTTATAAATGACTCAGTATATTACAAAACTGCCGGCAATATTTCAAACAGTAACAGAGAAAAAATTCTTTGATGCTACTTTTGACCAGGTATTCTCTAAGAAAGATAGTGACTTATTAGCAGGATATATAGGCCATAGAGTACCCGGTACATATAATCCTATAACCGATTTTTATTTACCGGAACCATCTAAAGATAGAACATGGTGGCAATTAGAGGCAACAGCATTTGCTAGAACAGAAGATACAACAAAATCAAATATATTCTTCTACGATGATCTTCTAGAAAGATTGCAATATTACGGTGCTAATACTCTCAATCAAGATAGATTATTTGAATCAGAATATTATAGTTTTGGACCACCAATTGATTATGATATGTTTATTAACTATCAAAACTATTTCTGGGTTGAACAAGGATTATCTACTATCAATATCAGCGGTGTATCACATATAGATATTATAGGACAAGCAACCTATACCACACCTCCGAGTGCAACACCACCTAATTTTACATTATCTACAGGTATGACTATTTCGCTTGTAGATGATCTAGACTATAACATACCACATGTGGTAGAAAATATTGGCGGTTGTATAGGTATTAGGCTGGTACCACAATTCGCAGACTTTACACAAGGTACCATATTTGAATTTTTACCATGGGATGGATCTACAGAATTATCAACGGGCAGAGTTATTAATAATACAAACTGGGATATCAATACATGGGATTCTCAAACTCAGCCAGGTTCAGGAGATTATATAACAATTGAAAGAGGTTCTTTAGATAGAAATGCTTGGTCGAGAACAAATAAATGGTTTCATATAGATACAATTCTAGCAACCTTAGGTGCCTCGGCAACTACATTTCCGACAAATTCTACTCGAGCACTAAGACCTATTATACAATTTATTGCTGATCTAAATCTTTATAAATCCGGAACACAGTTTAGATCAGATATTAAGTATGGATTTAGAGATGATGAATTGGGTCAACCGCTTAGATTAGCAACATATCAGAATCAATTATTGTCATTTATCGATAGTGACCTTAATATAAATTTAAAGGACAAAGATTTAGTATGTTTCTTTAATGATGACACCATTATATCAGTAAATATATTACAAGCAAATTTACAGCTCGATGGCACTATTAATTTCACACCGTACACTGCCTGGAATACACCTGTATTAGAGGGTGATATAGTTTTTATAACAGGTGATGCACCGTATGACGGTGCCTTACGCGGTTCAACCTGGTATTATTCTTTTGGGATATGGAGTGAAGCATTCAGCGATAAGATCACAACTAATCAGTCACCATTATTTCAATTATATGATCATAACGGTGTAGAATTAAATGACCCCATAACATATCCATCGAGCACATTCGGTGGTAGTAAAATATTCTCATATAAGATAAACACAACACCGGGCGCAACCGTAGATCCTGTATTAAACTTTCCTATTGTTTATACATCTTTAGGACAGGCATCTGATATTGTTTTTCAAAATAATCTTATAACAACCAGATATACCTACGGATCTGCACTAATACCGATTGACGGTTATTATTACTACAAAACTGTGACAGATACAACACTGTTTAATAATTGGAATTTATATCAGCCTTGCCCGTGTGATAATATTACACCACCGTCTCCTGTTAATTGTTTAGAAACAAGTAAGCAACGAGTTATTGATAAATTTGTTGTAGGTTACGGAACAGAATTTCAATTCAAATTAAGTGTTGAACCATATGGTTATGTTTTCGGTGACGGTCCTATACAATTATTAGCCGATATAGTGGTATCAGTAAATAGTACAGAAATTAAGAACGAAATAGGCGGTTATATATTTCAGGAAATTAATAATGCCATATATGTGGATTTAACATTATATCTCACAACTTTATTAACCACAACACAGACTCAACCACCTGTTGTTGAAGTACAAACATATACGCACGGATTATTAGACCCTGCTGCAATAGGTTATTTTGAGATTCCGCAACAATTAGAAGCTAACCCAAATCAACTAGAAGTACATGAAATTAGCGGAAGTAATCTAACACAACAATTTGTTTCTATTATCACCAATCAAATTAATGCATCGGGTTACGGATTTGGCGGGCCTAATAATTATAGAGATACAAGAAAGAATAGATCTATTGGTGCGTATATATTACAAAATACAGCACCACTATTAAAAACTATGTTAGTATCATCGTCCGATGATCTTGATTTTATTGTCGGGGAAAGATTCAGCCAGGACGAATATACAAAATTTAAAAATAAGTATTTAAGAACTGCTCTGCAACTTATTAATCAAGGATTTAATCCTGTACAATATCATAATAATACTATAGTTGTTAGTGCATGGGTAGAAGAGATTTTAAAAACAGTAAATGTTTCTAACGAATTCTCTAATGCATTTGCTTACTCATATATGATAGCAAATGGTAGTCCATATACTGATGAGACACAGGTTGTACTAGCATCAATAGATCCATTAGATCCAACACATTCTATTCTAACATTAACGAATTATCTTGATTTATCTGATCCAAGAAATGCGTTATATATCTACGATACTACTGGCCAAGAAACTTTATTGGTTATTGGGGAAGACTACGAAATAGTATCAACTAATTTATCTATTGATATTAGATTTAATTTAGATAATGTTCCACCTGGCAGCACAGTATTTTTCGCACTATATAAAAATCCTCTGCCAGCATATATTCCGTCTACGCCATCTAAGATTGGTGCATATCCTACATATCTACCAAGAATAGAATGGGATACATCGTATATAAACCCGACATGGGTCATAATCGGGCATGATGGTTCTAAAACACTTGCCTATGGTACCTATGATCCTGCAACTTATATATTCACCGATTACAGAGATAGTTTGTTACTAGAACTCGAAAAGAGAATTTATAATTTAATTCAATATAGATTTAGACATCAGTATTATCTACCACTGCGAGTAGAATCTGTAAAATCAGGGTATTTTAGACAAACAAGATATTCGAGACAAGAATATTTAGATATTACCAATTCGTACTTAAACAAATGGTGTGCAAAGAATAAGGCAAATTATCGAGCCAACGATTGGTATTCGATGTATGATAATCCGGCTGTGGTACCAAATTTTACTCCAGGTGTTGGTAATATATGGAAACTATATAATTATAGAGGCGCTGTCGACAGTACAGGACAATCATTAAATCTACCAGGTAATTGGAAGGGTATTTTCCAATATTATTACGATACATATTGCCCAGATACTCGGCCGTGGGAAATGTTAGGATTCAGCGAACAGCCTAGTTGGTGGCAATTTGAATATGGTGCCCCTGTATTAAATCTTGCAGGACAAGAAGTATGGACTTCAACTGCCATCGGCAATAGTAATATGTGGGTGGATTTAGAAGAAGGTTATATTCGCCAAGGCCCATCAGCAATATATGATCCGGTAACACTGCTTGTCCAACCTCAGCCTACGTGGGCAAGACCGGGCTTATCAACAATTATACCTGTTAATGATACCGGCGAGATTATACCAATACCTACATTATTTGAAGTAGCATACTCAGGTAACCCTTACGAGCCGTTTGATTACTTTGATGCAGAATGGATTTACGGGGATGGGGCACCTGTTGAGCAAGCATGGATGTCTACATCAGCTTATGCGTTCAGCGTACAAGAATTTATGTATCTAATGAAACCTGCTATGTACGGCGAGCTTATGTGGGATACAATTGGCACAGAATTATCGCCGGGCAAGATAGTAGTACCAGAATCAGCAGATCCTGTGATGTCGAACACAAATTGGCAATTTGTACAGAATGATACATTTACTAATAGTGATCCATTCTTCGCATGGATGCGTCCTAAAAATGCAGACCAAGTTATCCATGCCGAAAGTATTGATAGTACGATTCAGATCAAATACGGATATCAAAGATGGATCAGTGATAGAATCTTATTTTTAGGAAAAGACATCACATCTACCTTTGGACAGAAGATTAGAACACTAGATGTAAATCTTGCAAATAAGCTTGCAGGATTCACCAATAAAGACACAACTAACATCTATATCGAGTCTGTTAGTCCTACTGCACTTACAAACACTTTAATTATCCCTTCGACTAATTTTGATGTTATTTTACATAAGAGTCCTGTAGTAGATACATATTCTTACAGTGGAGTTATTATCCGTACTCTTGCAGATGGAACATTTGCAGTCTATGGGTATGATTTATTAAGTTCGGAATTCACTATATTGAACCGTTCCAGTGCTACATTAATCGATATATCAATTGGTGGCACGCCAGCAGCATATCAATATTTTGCACCCGGTGCAACATATAACCCCGGTGATATAGTTAGATATAATGGTATTTATTATAACAGTTTAGTTATACAGGCCACTCAGAAATTTATATCAGGCAATTATCAGAAATTAAAAAGTTTGCCAATAACCGGTGGCATTTCTGTGAGTTATAAACCTATCTCCGAAAATACAATCACACGAGTCCCATATGGTTCTATCTTAAAAACAGCACAAGATGTCTTTGATTTATTAATAGGTTGGGGCGCATATTTAGAAGCAAGGGGTTGGAAATTCGATGAAGTAAGTCAGGATACAAATCAATTAAGTGATTGGCTAGCATCCGCAAAGCAATTCTTATTTTGGTTAAATACAAGTTGGGCACCGGATGCATCAATTCAATTAAGCCCGTTAGCTAATAAAGCAACGCTGGTTGTTTCACGTGGTTACCCAAATGATGTAGAATCATTATCAAACGGTGTTTATAGTATATTAGATAAATTTGGTGTTGCAATCGCACCAAATAATACATCCACGAATAGAGATGGCATGTTAATTACGGTGGAGCCGGCAACACTTGCCTCTGGCGGAATTTATTATCTACAAGTTAATACATCAGAAACAGAACATATTCTTATGTTCGATAATACAACAAGTTTCAATGATATTGTTTATTCTCCGTTATTAAGAGCAAGGCAACAACGATTACGATTTAACGGATTTAGAAGTAATGCATGGTACGGAAAAATGGAAGCCCCGGGTTATCTTGTAATTGATAATCAATTGATACCTAACTTTGATACTATTGTAGAAAGTATGAGATACTACTATGACCCTAATGTTACTATTGATAATCCTAGCCTTGAAGATTTAGGCAGACACCTAATTGGGTATGAAAGTAAGAGTTATTTAGATAATTTACAAATAGCAAACGATGTTCAATACCTATTCTATCAGGGCGCTATTAGACAAAAGGGTACAGCCCAGGCATTTAATAAACTATTTAGATCTACGAAAGTTCAGAGCAACGAAGTTATTGAAGTATATGAAGAGTGGGCATTAAAACTTGGAGAATTCGGTAATACTATTGAGCAGGTATCAACAGAGTTTATATTACAGCCTGAACAAAATACCGGCGAAGTTATTATCGCAAGGTTAAATTTTATACCGTCGTCGATAGGTTTTGTAAGACAGATTAATATATTAAATGCACAAAATGTATATACATCGGTTCCTAAGATTATAATATCGGCACCAGATGCCAACCCAGCTGATTTAGCTTTAACAAGACCGTTAGTACAAGCAAAAGCATATATAGTATTAGATGCTGCTGGTAGAATTTCTCGTGTAGATATTGCTGAGCCCGGCTATGGTTATTTAACAGCACCTAGTATAGAAATCAATTCCGGTATCGAAGTACACGATCTTGATAGATTATACAGTATATGGCAAGGAGAGATTAATAAAGATGCCTCCCTAGATAATATTATTGATATCGATATAGATCAAACAGATGTATGGACTGTACGTCCCAATGATCCATCATATTCGCTAGAATTTCCAACTACAGATAAGATAGATTATCCACTGCCAAATGCCGGCTATGTAAACTTTAATGATGTTACATGGTCATCGTTTGATGTGATCCAGACTGCTGTAAACTGGGGTACATCGGGATTAAATCCGGCAGAGTCGGATACAGTATGGATTGCTAAAACCTTTACTGAAGACTGGTCAGTTTATAAGATGGCAGCATTTAATAATACATGGAGTGTGACAAAAGACGCAGATAACAACCTATTGTTGTTGACCCCGGGCATAATTGTGCCACAACTGTCTGATTCGATTATAGGTGATAAAACCGATTTTAGTAATATGGTCGTCCTGCAGCAAGTTGTTAACAGTAAGGTAATTGCCGAAAATAATTATACAGTTGGTATTTTACCATATACAACAACAGATTATACTAACCCTGGCACATATACAGATCCTACCACGCTTGTAACATATAACGCATATTATCTTACAACACTTGCTGGCATACCGATTACAACAGAAGAAATTGGTAACTATGCAGATTTCACAGATATGTTATTATATAAGACTATGCGATTCCCTGTCACGCCAGACTGGGGATATCCTCCATCGTATATTCAATATAATGATAAAATTTGGGTAGACGATGCGGATGGTAAATGGAATGTATTAACTTGGTTATTTGTATATGAATGGGGTATCTTAACACCATTTAGGCAGCAAGAATCTTTAATCGATTCATCCTTGTTCGAAAGTGCCAGCGTATTCGCTACAGGCTCTAAGGTTGAGCTAGTACAATTACCTATATATGATCCATTTAAGAATATCTTGCCAGGTCCTGCAAGACAGAATATCACATATATTTCGATGCAAGATCCTACAAGTTATAATGTAACAGCTGATCCAAGTCTATTCAGCGAAAATATAAGATTTGCCGAAAGACAAGTGGGACAACTATGGTGGGATATATCTTCTACCCGATATGTCTATTATGAGCAACCAATTGCATTAGACGGCAGCGAAACCAATACGGATAATATTGTCTATAGACGCAATCATTGGGGACAAATTTTCCCGGGTAGCACTGTTTCTATTTACGAATGGGTTAAGAGCTCGAAGCCACCGGCACTATATACAGGCACCGGTGTACCAAGAGATACTACAACTTATGTGCAGGCCAGAACATCTAATAGATTTACGGGTGCCACAGAAACTAATTACTATTTCTGGGTATTAAATACAACCAATAAACCTAATAAAGAAAATAGAACTTTAGCAGCAATAGATGTTGCTCGTATGTTGCAAACACCTAAGAGTCAGGGGTTTGCATTCTTCTGTCCAATACAACAGACATCTATAAACAATTGTTATATGTTCTATAATATACAACAGATATTAGCTTATCGTGGCAATAATATTCAGATTAAGTACAGACTAACGGAAAGAAATGATCAAGAACACGTACAGTGGGCATTCTTTAGAGAAGGCGATACAGGATCGATAATAACAGATCAATTCTGGAATAAGATGGTTGACAGCATATGCGGATATACAAAGGTATTACCTGTCTCGGATGAATATAATGGTATTATAGTTGCAAATAATCCCTGGGGTATGTTACCGTGGGATTCAGTAGAATGGGATTCTTATGGAGAAATTCTGACTGTTCCCGATCCTACGTTAAGCGAGGGAGAAAAATATGGTATTGATTATCGCCCTAGACAAGGTATGTTTGTATCTTTAAATGCTGCAAGAAAAGTATTTGTTCAATCTGCGAATGCTTTATTAAAACATATAGCTATACGTGATAATAATCCAAGTTGGAACAGTGGCGTAGCTATAAGTAATTATTGGACATATACAGATTGGTATGCTATAGGATACGAAGATGTAACACCTAATATAGTATTTCAAACACTTGCCCAGGCTAATGCTGCTTTAATTGCCGGTAATTTAAATGCAAGTAATATTGTTGAAGTAACCAACGGTACTGCCGATGGGCGTTTTATATTATATGCTGTAGTTCAACTTAATCCAAATATATCAACACTTAGTTTTGATGAGGTAGGTATCGAGAGTAGTGCTATTAAGTTATTAGATACAATTTATATCGCAAATAATCTGTATAGCTTACCACAAGAATTAAGACAATTATTGAATGCATTTAGAACAGAGGTTATGGTAGATGCTTATCTTGTAGACCAAAATGAATTATTCTTCTCAATGATAAACTATGTTATGAGTGAACAAAGGAATCCTAATTGGGTATTCAAAACTTCCTACATTTATATCAAAGAAAATAACTTACCTCTATCGCAAAATCAATTGTATATACCAGACCAAATCGGTAATATTATTCAGTACATCACCGATTCTAAACCTTATCATACACAAATAAGAGATTATACAAGCTCAAATATAACATCCGATATTGCTGAGGGTACAGCTACTGATAGTTATAATTGGAATATCAAGGTACAGTTTGGCCCTAACTGGGCAGGTGCATCATATACGGTACCGTATTATATTTTAGGTGATCAAACATTCTTAAATAATGTAGAACAATTTGTCTCAAGGGAAGATGTATATACAGTTGATTTAACAACATCATCAGATCCATCTAAGAAGGGCTATTCACAGCTATACCCTTATACATTTACATTTAACGATGTGAACTTAAATAACCCACAAATAATTACTACACGATACAACATTGTTGGTATTCAGGGAGATTCAATTGTATTAATATATGGTCAAGACTATTATGTTGAAGATAATAATGATACGACTTATACCATTTATTTCTATAATGACCCGAGCAGTTATGCGACATTGATTGCTCTTGTATGGTTTGATGGCGGCCAATTAGCGACAAT